>Ga0182021_10008091_pt1 | contig 12465 bp, 9 predicted proteins | sample 612E3MmetaG_FD_120493 | JGI IMG/M metagenome (GOLD analysis project Ga0182021, IMG submission 120493) | Permafrost microbial communities from Stordalen Mire, Sweden - 612E3M metaG (Illumina Assembly) | ecosystem: Environmental > Terrestrial > Soil > Wetlands > Permafrost | place: Sweden... | reverse complement strand
CGGCATTGGGCCCGCCAGCCTGCCAACCGATTCTCTCACGGCTTCCGGGCGAGCGGCCGGAGCGGCGAGGCCATAAGCGCTCCCCTCACGCTGCTACAATCGCAGGGATGGCCAACCAAGTTTTTGCCGCTTTCGATACCACCGCCGGCGCCTTCAAGGTGAAGCTGTTCGCCGACCAAGCCCCGCGCACCGTCGCGAATTTCGTCAGTCTCGCCGATGGCTCCAAGACCGGTAAGCCCTTCTACGACGGCACCGTTTTCCACCGCGTCATTCCCCGATTCATGATTCAGGGCGGCGATCCCGAAGGCACCGGCCGCGGCGGTCCCGGCTACAAATTCGCCGACGAGTTCCATCCCGATCTCAAGCACTCCAAGCCCGGCATTCTCTCTATGGCCAATGCCGGACCCAATACCAACGGCAGCCAGTTCTTCGTCACCGTGGCCGCCACCGCGCACCTCGATAACAAGCACAGCGTCTTTGGCGAAGTGGTGGAAGGCTACGACGTGGTCAAGAAGATCTCCGAGGTCACCCGCGGCGGCCAGGACCGCCCGACGCAGGAAATCAAGATTCGCTCGATCAAGATCGAGAAGACGTAGCCGAGGCGTGAGACTCGCAATCTTCGGAGGCACCTTCGATCCCATTCACGAAGCGCACCTGGCGGTCGCCCGCGAGGCCGCCGGGCGCTTCCGGCTGGAGCGTGTTCTCTTCATCCCCGCCGCGCATCCTCCCCACAAGGCCGGCGCCACCCAGGCCCCTTACCTGGACCGCCTGCGCATGACCGAGCTGGCCTGCGAGTGCGACCCGCGCTTTGAAGCCTCGCCGCTCGAAGCCGGCACCCTCCGCAGCTACTCCATCGACACTATAGAGAAACTACGCGCTTCCCTCGCCCCCGAGGACGAACTTTTTTTCATAGTCGGCGCCGACGCATTTTCCGAGATCCGCACCTGGCGCCGCTGGCGCGATGTCGCCCGCTCGGTTCGTTTCGTGGTGGTGAGCCGTCCGGGCCACGTCTATGACACGCCCCCCGAAGCCGTCATCGAGCGTCTCGATACCGTGGAGATGGCGGTTTCGTCCTCCATGATCCGAGCCGCTCTGGCTCGCGGCGAGCGTCCCGCCTCCGTCCCGCAGTGTGTCCTGGAGTACATCCTCTCCCACCATCTGTACGTTTAGATCCGGTTAGTACCCTGTTCCTCGCGCGCCACGGCGGTTTCTTGTGGGGCAGGTTTTCAACCTGCGGCGGGTTTTCAACCCGCCTGCTTCGGACCTTCTGCCAGCCCGCGCCCCCGGCCGCCCGTTTACATCCGTCACATCCCTGTGTCGGGTTACCCCCGGAACGGGGTCCTCGCGTCCGCGGCCCGCCTTCGGCCAAGTTCAAGACCCTATTGCATTTAAAACAAAAAGGGTACAATCTGTTTTAAGCGAAGAACCCGATTGGCATGCTTCGTGCTGGTCGAATTGCGCTGGTGTGTCTCTTCGCTCTGGACCGCCTGAGGATGGAGGTTTGCCTTGAATAAACGGTACGCCGATTTCACACGGATCGCCTTGGCCCTGGTGGCCGCGGGGGTCGCGCACGCTCAAAGTCTGGTTGTCACCCCGAATCCAATCAATCTCTATGCCCAGTCTGGGATGAGCTTTTCCGCTTCGCAGACGGTCACCGTCAAGAGCAGCGACAACACCACGGTGCTCCCGTTCACGGTGTATCCCGGAAATGCCTGGATCAACCCGGTGTCGGGCACCCCCGCGGGAGGCTGGGTAACGCCCGCCACGTTTTCGGTCAGCGTCAACCCGAGTCTGCTTCCGTCGGGCTCGACTACCGGCGTGTTCGCCGGCTCGCTGATTTTCAACGGTCCCCAGTTCCTGACCGTGCCGCTGAATGTCACGGTGAGCACCATCGGTATCAGCACGAACAGCATTTCCCTCGGATCTTACCAGGCCGGGAGCACGGTTTACCCGCCCGACGTATCGCCGCTGACGCTCTCCGGGGATACCGCGAACCTGAGGATTACGCAGGGCGCCGGCGACAACTGGTACACTTATCAGGCGTTCGGCACCCCGCCCAGCCAGATCAAGGTTTCCTTCAATCCATCCGTCGCCGCCTCGCTGTCTCCGGGAACGCTCACCGGGACTCTCACCCTGACGCCCCAAGGCGCTAACCCCGTTCCCGTCGCAATCGGCGTTTCTCTCTCCGTCACTCAGTCTCCGCAGGTGACGGTGAAACCGGTGTCCCTGGTGTTTAACTGGCAGCGGGGAGGCACGAATCAGACGACTCAGTTCCTGACCCTGACCTCCAATGCCACGCAGGCCATTAATGTCAACCTATCGGCGCCCGGCATCGGTTGGGTCACTCTGCCCTCCAATCCAACCGCCATTCCCGCCAACGGCAGCGTCCAGGTGCCGATCCAGGTCTTGCAGGCCGCCGGCGACGCCCAGACTATCGGAGCCAACAACGGATTGATTCAGATCACCATACCCGGAGGCGGCGCCCTGTTCCCCAACGGGACCACCACCTGGAACGAATCCATTCAGCTTAATGTCTCGAACGCCCCGATGTTGTTCGTTCCGGCTGCTTCGCTTTCGCTGAGCTTCACCAACCAGTTCGGCAGCGCCACCGTAAGTCCCACGTCGATTGCAGTGATCCCCACCAGCAGCGGAGTGGCGATGACTTACACCGTGTCGCCCGCGACCGCCTCCTGGTTGACCATCGCGCCGCCGTCCACCACCTCCTTGAGCACCAGCGGCGGGCAGTTCGCGGTTTCGGCGAATCCCGCCGGGTTGGCGCCGGCAACCTATACGAGTACCATCTATGTAATCCCCACCGCCAATGGCAGCGGCCAAAGTCCCATCACCATAAACGTCTCTCTGACGGTGACTTTTCCGAACGTCCTGCAGACCAGTGTCCCCACCAACCCGCTGGTATGCGGCGGGGGACCCTGTCTGGTCTTTCAGTACCAGGCCGGACAATCCACGCCCGCTTCGCAGACCGTGAACCTCTCCAGCACCACCGGCGCGCCGCTGAACTATACCGTCACGCCTCCGGCCGCCGCATCGTGGGTGCAAGTCAGCGGCCCTCTCACCGGCACTACCGACAACACCTCGTTCACCGTCTCGATCAACCCCAGTGGCCTCACAGCCAGCCCCGCGGACGCCACCATCGCCATCGCGGCCACCGATCCCACCACGGCCGCGGCGGTCAACACCGTTTCCATCGCCGTGAAGTTGTACTTCAGCTCCGCGCCGCAGTTGGTGGTGAGCGCCACGCAAACGGGCGTGACCCCGTTGGCTCCCCTGCAACTTTCCACCTGGCCCAACTCGGCGAAGTACCCAGGCAACGATCAGCTCCCGGTTAGTGTCTACCTCTCCAGCACGCTACCCTCGACCGGGGAACTGACCAACGTCGCGGTTCAGCACGCGGTCGGCTCTCAGTCGACTTTCGGCGACTGGCTATTGGTCAACAACCCTGGGTCTGGGACCCCGGCATCCTTCACGATAGGCGCCGTTCGAGACGCCAGCCGCATGCCCCTGGGTACTTACTATGGCGCGGTCTCCATTACCGCTTCCGGCCCCCCCAGCGGGACCGCGGTGGCCGATAGCCCCTTCTCCATCCCGGTGCAGTTCGTGGTCAACGCCGCCAAAGGATCGGTCAGTTATACCGCGGCGGCCGACGGCTCGCTGTCGTTCACCCAGACCAAGGGCGGCCCGCCTCCCGCATCGCAGCTCGTGCAGGTGGCCACCGACACGGGGTCGCTTCCGTTCGATCCCGTGGTGAACACCGGATTGTACAACTGGCTCACGGTTGGCCCCGTCTCCGGTCCGACGCCCGGCAGTTTCAGCGTCAGCGTGGACGGCTCTAGCCTCACCGTGGGCACGTGGCGGGGCGCGATCTACGTCAACATTCCCAATGCGGCCGGCAGCCCCATCCGCATCCCCGTCACCTTGACTGTGAACGCCGGCGCCATCTGCGCGGGGTCCTGCTCGTCCGCGCAAGGGCCCCTCAGTTTCACTCAGGTCATGGGCGCCGCCGCTCCTCCCGCGCAGACCGTGGCCATCGCGTCCACGCCATCGTCTCTCGCTTACACCATCGGCACGGCCGTCACCACACCGGCTGGCGGAACGTGGCTGGCCGCCTCCATCGCTTCCGGCGGCGGCTCGACACCGGGGACCGTCTCGGTCAGCGTCAATGTGGGCAGCCTGGCGGCCGGGACCTACGCCGGCTCCGTGACCGTCACCTCCCCCGGAGCGACCGGTAGTCCTATCAGCATCCCGGTTACCTTTACCGTTCAGCAAGCCACCATCTCGAGCCCCACCACGCAGTTGCAGTTCAGCCAGTTGGCCGGCGGGGCGGCTCCCCCGGCGCAGCCGATCCCGGTGACGTCAACTCCCTCCGGCGTCCCGTTCACCGTCAGCACCAGCAGTGGTGCGTCCTGGCTCACCGCCACCGCCGGGTCCTCCGGGACCACGGGGACCACTCCCGGCACCGTTTCCGTCTCCGTGAACTCCGGCTCGCTTGCGCCCGGACAGTATACCGGCGTGGTGACCATCACGTCGGCCAGCGCTATCGGCAGCCCCATCAGCGTAAACGTCACTCTGACTGTGGTAGCGCCCGCCGTGCTCACTGTCAGCCAATCCACGCTGGCATTCAGCACCACCGTAGGCCAGACTACTACGCCGCAGACGATTCAGTTGACCTCGAGCTTTACCACGGCGTTCATCGCCACCGTGGCATTCCCGGACCATGGCACATGGCTTTCCGTCTCGCCCGCCAGCGGAACCGTCGGCGCTTCCCCCGTCACGCTGACGGTTTCGGCCAATACCCAGAACCTGGCCGCCGGTAGTTACTCGGGCAGCGTCATCGTCTCGTCGACGAGTTTTCTCAACCCCGTGACCATCGCCGTCGGACTTACCGTGACGGCCGTTCCCACACCGGTGATAACCGCGGTTGAGAATGCCGCCAGCAATCAGATAACCGGGGTGTCGCCGGGCGAGAACATCGTGATCTACGGCACCGGCCTCGGTCCGCAGGACCTGGTGAAGGTAACTGAGTTGACTTCCGCCGGGAAGTTTCCAACCACGCTTGCCAACACGCAAGTGCTCTTCGATGGAATCCCCGCGCCGATTTACTACGCCTCGGCCAAACAGACCAGCGTGTTCGTTCCCTACGGAGTAGGCGGCCGCGCGGCGACCAACATTCAGGTGATTTACTTGAATGTCCAGTCGGCCGCGGTAGCCTACAACGTGCTGCCGGCCGTCCCCGGCATCTACACGCTGAACTTCTCTGGCGCCGGACCGGGCGCGATCCTGAATCCGGATGGAATCACCGTGAACGGTCCCAACGCGCCGGTGGCAAAGGGGGCCGCGGTAGCCATCTTCATGACTGGCGAAGGCGCCACCACTCCGGCGGGCACCGACGGTGCGATCGCCGGTACCCCCGGCTATCCGCTGGCGAAACCGATTCTAGGACCGGTCACCGCAACCGTCGCCGGCTTGCCTGCCACCATCCAATATGCCGGATCGGCTCCGGGCGGCATCTATGGCTTCACGCAGGTGAACATCGCCATCCCGGCCAACGCCCCCTCCGGCGCGCAGCCCGTGGTGATCAGCTTCGGAAGCTACTCCACGCAACCCGGCGTCACCGTCGCCGTCCAGTAACCTCAAAGGGGACAGACTCCGTTTTTCGCGCTTCGCGAAAAATGGCTGTCTGTCCCCCGGTTTCTTCCTTATTGACCCCCCTACACCGCCACTCCCGCCCGCCACAGCAGATACCCGATCGCCTGCTTCACGTAATTCCAGTGCTCGTGCCAGGGCTCGCGAAGGGCTTCCTTGCGCGGCGACCCGTACACCTTCAGCCCCGCGAAGTTCAGCATCCGCTTCGCGCGGTAGATGTGATACCCGTCGCTCACCACGATTACCGAACGCAGCCCCATGCGGTGCATGATCTCCGCCGCCATGGTCGTCGACTCCACCGTGCTCTCCGCCTCCGACTCCACCACGATCCGCTCCGACGGCACCCCCTGGCCGATCAGGTAGCTCCGCCCCACGCCGCCTTCCGTGAACACCGGATCCCCGCCGGCGCCGCCGGTGGTCATGATTCGCGGCGCCAATCCGCGGCGGTACAGTTCCAGCGCATGGTCCAGCCGCGCGCGGAACACCGGCGACGGCCGCCCGCGGTACTCCGCCGCCCCCAGCACCAGGATCACGTCCGCGCGCCGGGCCTCATCGCGCGTCGATTGCAGCTCGATGCGCCGCGCCACGAAGGCGATCAGGACCGCCGCCACCGCCACCGCCGCTGCCACCGCCACCGCCGCGATCCTTAGAGCACGTTTCATCTGCGGTATGCTGATCGTTCGAATCATTATTGTAAACACATGCTCAGGGCCGCGACCATACACAGCTCCGCCAACCCGCTTGTGAAGGACGTGCGGCGCGCCATCGAGCGCCGCGGTCTCACGTCCCAGGGATGGTGCGTCGCCGAGACCTTCCACCTTCTGGAAGAGGCTCTCCGCGATGCCAACGTGCGGTACGTCCTGGCCGCCGAATCGGCGCGGTCCGCCGCCGAGGCCCGCCTCGCCGCTCGTCCCGGGGTGCCTTTCGCGGTGCTGCCGGACGGACTCTTCCAAACCGTCTCGGCCACCGAGACCAGCCAGGGCGTTCTCGCCCTCGTGGACCTCCCCGCGAGGGAGTGCTTCGCTTTGCCCGCTCTCGTGGTGGTCCTCGACGGTCTGCAAGATCCCGGCAACGCCGGCGCCATCGTGCGCGCCGCCGAAGCCTTCGGAGCTACCGGCGCGGTCTTCCTCAAGGGCACGGTCAGCCCCTACAATCCCAAGACTCTGCGCGCCTCCGCCGGATCGCTTTTCCGCGTCCCGTTCCTGCACTCGCTGGACCCGGCCGAGGCCCGCGACGCTCTGGACCGCCACCGCATCGCCCGCTTCGCCGCCGTTCCGCCGCACCCCGGCTCGCCCGCGCGTCCGCTTTCCGAAACCGACCTGAGGGGCGACTGCGCCCTCATCCTCGGCAGCGAAGCCCGCGGCGTGAGCCCGGCGTTGGCCAGCGGCGCGGCCGCCATTTCGATCCCCACCTCCGGCGTCGAGTCGCTGAACGCCGCCGTGGCCGCCGGCATCCTGCTCTACGAGGCCCGCCGCCAAAGGACCGCGCGCCCATGAGCCTCTTCGATTCCACTCCGCCGAAAAAGGGGTCAGACCCCTTTTTCGGGCGTCCCCTCGCCCAGCGTATGCGCCCCGAGCGTCTCGAGGACTACGTCGGGCAGGAGCACATCCTCGGCCCCGGCAAGCCCCTGCGCCGGCAGATCGAGCGCGACGAAATCACTTCGGTAGTGCTCTGGGGGCCGCCCGGCACCGGCAAGACCACCCTCGCGCTGCTCATCGCGCGCTCGACCCGTAGCGAGTTCATCTCCTTCAGCGCCGTCCTCAGCGGCATCAAGGAGATCAAGGCCGTCATGGCCGACGCCGAACGCCTGCGCCGCTCCGGCCGCCGCACCATCCTCTTCATCGACGAGATTCACCGCTTCAACAAGGCCCAGCAGGACGCGTTCCTCCCTTACGTGGAGCGCGGCGACATCATCCTCATTGGCGCCACCACCGAGAACCCGTCCTTCGAAGTGATCTCGGCGCTGCTCTCGCGCTCCCGTGTGTACGCCCTGCGCCCGCTCACCGTGCCGGAGACCATGACGCTGCTGCGCCGCGCCCTGCCGGTGCTGGGGATCGAGGCCGCCGACCCGCTGCTCGAACAGATCGCCATCTACGCCAACGGCGACGCGCGCCAGGCCTACAACACGCTCGAATCCGCCGCCGCCGCGTCCGGCGCCGGCCTGCTCAGCGAGGCCGCCGTGCAGGACGCCATCGAGCGCAAGGTGCTGCTCTACGACAAGGGCGGGGAAGAGCACTTCAACCTGATTTCCGCGCTCCACAAATCCGTGCGGTCGAGCGACGCCGATGCCGCCCTCTACTGGCTCACCCGCATGCTCGAGGCCGGCGAGGACCGCCTCTACATCGCCCGCCGCGTCATCCGCATGGCCACTGAAGACGTCAGCCTGGCCGACCCGCGCGCCCTCGAACAAGCCGTGGCCGCCATGCAGGCCGTCCACTTCCTGGGGATTCCCGAGGGCGATCTGGCCTTGGCCCAGGCAGTGATCTACCTCGCAGTTGCGCCCAAGAGCGACGCCGTCTACCGCGCCCTGCAAGCCGCGCAACAGGACGCCGCCAGCACCGTGGCCGAGCCCGTCCCCATGAACCTGCGCAACGCTCCCACGCGCCACATGAAGGAATGGGGCTACTCGCAAGGCTACCAGCACGCCCACAATTTCGAGGACGCCATCGTCGATATGGATTGCCTGCCGCCTTCGATGGCCGGCCGCCGCTACTACCACCCCACCGACCGCGGCCTGGAGAAGCGCATCGGCGAGCGGTTGGAAGAGATCAGACGGCTGAGGGAGCGGAAGTAAGCCGGGTGGAGTACACTAGCGGGCGGCGGGATTTTCCCGCGACTTATCGCTATTCCAGGAGGAACCGCAATGTCACAGGTCACCTACACAATCGATTCGGCCCATTCCGCGGCGCACTTCAGCGTGCGCCACATGATGATTTCCAACGTTCGCGGCGATTTCACCAATGTCTCGGGCACGGTGGCGTTCGATGCCCAAGGCCCGACGAATTCGACCGTGGAAGCGCACATTGACGCGGCTTCCATCAACACCCGCGAAGCCCAGCGCGATGCCCACCTGAAGAGCGCCGAATTCTTCGACGTCGAGAAGTACCCCGAAATGGTCTTCCGCAGCAAGTCCGTGGCGGCGGCCGAGGACGGCGAACTGCAGGTGGTTGGCGACCTCACCATCCACGGCGTCACGCGCGAAGTCACACTGACGGTGGAAGGGCCCACGCCCGAGGCCAAGGACCCGTGGGGCAACCAGCGCATCGGCGCCACCGCCACCACCAGGATCAACCGCAAGGATTTCGGCCTGGTGTGGAACGTGGCCCTGGAGGCCGGCGGCGTGCTGGTGGGCGAAGCCATCAAGATTTCCATCGATCTCGAAGCCATCCGCCAGGCGTGACGCCCATGTCCACCGCGCTACCGGCCGTGTTCTTCGGCCACGGCAACCCCTTGAACGCTCTCGCCGTCAACGCCTACACGGAAGCCTGGCGGCGCTTCGGGGAAGAGGCGCCGCGCCCGCGGGCGATCCTCGCCATTTCGGCGCACTGGTTCGTTCCCGAGACCGCGGTGACGGTAGCCACCGCGCCGCGCACCATCCACGATTTCGGCGGCTTCCCGCGGGAGTTGTACCAGGTGCAATACCCGACGCCCGGCGATCCCGCTCTGGCGCGGCGCGTGGCGGAACTGCTGGCGCCGCTGCCGGTGCGCCTGGACGAGACGTGGGGCCTGGACCACGGCACCTGGTCGGTGCTGCGCCACGTCTACCCGGCGGCGGACATTCCGGTGGTGCAACTGAGCATTGACCAGCGCGCGCCGGGGTCCGTCCATTTCGATGTGGGCCGCCGCCTGGCGCCGCTGCGGGCGGAGGGCGTACTGCTCGCCGCCAGCGGCAACCTGGTCCACAATCTGCGCGCCTACGACTGGGGCGGGGAACTGCGCGGCCCCTACGACTGGGCGGCGCGCTTCGAGCGCCACGTGCGCGCTCTTATCGAGGCCGGCGACTTCCAGCCGCTGGTTGAGTACCAGACGCTTGGCGCCGACGCCGCGCTCGCCATCCCCACGCCGGACCATTACCTGCCGCTGCTCTACGTGCTGGGCGCGCACCAACCCGGCGACCCCATTGCCTTCTTCGCGGAGGGCGCGGACGGCGGGTCGGTATCCATGCTGGCGGTGCAGGTGGGGGCGTAGGGGCCCGCCGCCTGGGGTGCCGGCCAAAGCCCGTTGCTTTTCTCCTTGACAGCTTAGGAGAGCGCATGCTACATTCCTAACCATGTTAGGAGTGTAGATGCCCGGCCACGCCCAGATACTTCCCGGAACTCTCGATCTGCTCATTCTGAAAGCCGTCTCTCTCGGTCCCCTCCATGGCTATGGGATTCTTCTGCGCATCGGGCAGATTTCCGAGCGGGCGCTGCTCATCGAACAGGGAGCGCTCTATCCCGCGCTGTTCCGCCTGGTGCGTCAAGGCCTTCTGAAAGCCACCTGGGGCACGTCGGAGAACAATCGCCGCGCCAAGTTCTACGAACTCACGGCCCTGGGGCGGAAGCGTCTGCGGGAGGAAACCGACGGGTGGAACCGGCTGGCCGAAGCCATGGCGTCCGCCCTCGCCGCGCAGCCGGGGGAAATATGAGGATACTGTCCTGGTTTCGTTCTGCGTCCTGGTTCCGTTCTGCGTCCTGGTTCCGTTCCGCGTCCTGGTTCCGTTCTGCGTCCTGGTTCCGTTCCGCAGCCGCCCGGCTCTTTCGGGGTTCCCGGATCGAGGATGAACTGGAGGAGGAGCTTCGCTCCCACATCCAGCACCGCGCGGACGATCTGCAACGGTCGGGGCTGCCGCGTGCCGAGGCGGAGCGTCGCGCCCGCGTCGAGTTCGGCGGCCAGTTGCGGTTCAAGGAGGGATGCCGCGAAGCGTTCGGCGGCGGGTTCATCGAGGTTCTGATACAGGATACGCGCTTCAGCCTTCGCCCGCTGCGCAAGTCTCCCGGGTTCGCCATCGTCGCGGTTTTGACGCTGGCCCTCGCGATTGGCGCCAACGCCGTGGTCTTCGGCATTCTGAACGGGCTGGTACTGCGCCCGCTAAACGTCCCTCGGGCGGATAGCCTCTACGGAATCCAGCACGGGAACGAGCATTCCATATACCAGTCGTATCCCAACTATCTCGACCTGCGCGACCGCAACCGCAGCTTCGACGGTCTGGCGGCCTGCAAGTTCGGACTGGCGGGGATTGACACGGGCGATAATCCATCGCGCTCCTGGCTGTTTGAAGTGAGCGGCAACTACTTCGATGTCTTGGGCATTCAACCGTATCTTGGCCGTTTCTTCCACGGCTCCGATGAGCACGGCCCGAACAGCGCTCCGTACATCGTGCTCTCCTACGCGTATTGGCACGACCGTTTCTTGGACGATCGTGGCGTGGTGGGCCGGGTAGTCCGCCTGAACAAGCATCCGTTTACCATCGTCGGCGTGGCGCCGCCCGAGTTCCACGGAACCCTTTTGATCTACTCCCCCGCGTTCTACATCCCGATTGTGAACCAGGAGCAGGTGGACGCGACGGATAACCTGAGCGCTCGCGGCGTCCTTTCGGTCTTCACGGTGCTGGGTCATCTCAGGACGGGAGTCACTCCCGCGCAGGCGGCTGCCGATCTGAACTCGATTGGCGCCTGGCTCGAAAAGACCTATCCCAAAGACGACAGCCACATGAGCTTCTCATTGGCGCATCCGGGGCATTTTGGCTTCTCCATTGACGGTCTGGTACGGGCGTTTCTAGCCGGGTTGATGCTCTTAGCCGGGTTGATTCTGGCGGCCGCGTGTGCCAACCTGGGCGGCCTGTTTGCCGCGCGCGCCGCCGACCGGTCCCGCGAAGTCGCTCTGCGGCTCGCGCTTGGCTCCAGCCGCAACCGAATCCTGCGGGGACTCTTGACCGAAGCCGTGTTGATTTCGCTCGCCGGAGGCGCCGCCGGGCTGTGGGGCAGCGTAGCGCTGTTGCGAGGGCTGAGCGCGTGGCGTCCGGTCCCTGGATTGGATGTTCGCGTGCCCGTGAACCCGGACGCCAGTGTCTATGCAGTCGCTTTGGCGCTGGCGTTGGTTAGCGCACTTCTTTTCGGCATCGTTCCGGTGCGCCAGGTGCTGAGGACCGATCCATACCAGGTGGTCAAGTCGGGAGCGAGAACCGCCGGCGGACGGCGGACCGGCGTCCGGGACCTGTTGCTGGTCGTCCAGATCGCCATCTGTGCGGTGCTGGTCACTTGTTCGCTGGTCGCCGTGCGCGGCCTCATACGCTCGCTGCACGCCAATTTCGGCTTCGATCCGCGCAACGCCATGCTGCTGGACACCGATCTGAACATGGCGGGCTACCGCGGCGAGGAAGTGCCCGTAATGCAACGGCGCATGATCGATGCCTTGGAGAAGATTCCCGGCGTGACGTCGGTTGGATTGGTGGATTGGCCACCGTTGGACAAGGGGAACTTGAAGGCCTCGAACGTATTTACCGATGAAACGGCGGATCTGAGGCCATCGAATGCCGCGGCCGTGCCCGGAGTCTACAGCATCTCTCCCGATTACTTCCATGCGGCGGGAACGGCACTGCTTTCCGGAAGGGCACCCACGTGGCATGACGACAAGAGTGCGCCGCGCGTGGCGGTGATCAACCGGGAGTTCGCCCGCAGAGTCTTCGGCTCGGTGACGAACCCGATCGGCAGGTGTTTCAAGTTGCCGGATGGGACGCGCATACAGGTGGTGGGCGTCGTGGAGGACGGGAAGTACCAGAACCTCACGGAAGCTCCACGGCCGGTGATGTTCTTCCCTATCCTG
>Ga0182021_10008088_pt1 | contig 12470 bp, 11 predicted proteins | sample 612E3MmetaG_FD_120493 | JGI IMG/M metagenome (GOLD analysis project Ga0182021, IMG submission 120493) | Permafrost microbial communities from Stordalen Mire, Sweden - 612E3M metaG (Illumina Assembly) | ecosystem: Environmental > Terrestrial > Soil > Wetlands > Permafrost | place: Sweden... | reverse complement strand
TGTACAACGTACTTTATCGTAAATGTTTGGGATGTTCCCGTAAATATGCAACTCCTATGTAAGTTATATTTTATTTGATTATGTTAATCGCACATATGCGAGTTTTCTCGCAACGATGAGATTTTAATTTATTACTAATGCAGAATTTAGGTGCATTCTGTTTAATATTCTTTCCGTAGTTTGGCTCTGTAATCTGCCAATCTTCCCCTTTTTTAGAGGCTTTTATTTTGGTTGAATCCGGTTTTAGGGTTTCAGGTTTCAAGCTCTGCAAGCAACGTCCATTTAGAAACGACGAAGGCAGAAAACATAATTATTCGGAGAAAAGAGCAGCGCCTCATACCTATTGTAGTAAGCGGCGTTTAGAGAAACGTGCGAATATGGAGAACTCAACGAATGCTTCGCAAAAACAAGTAACAATCTATCGCAAATATGCTAACAAATATCATTTTGAAATAATGGCTAAAAACAAAATAATCGAGGCCATGTTAGACGACCTCAAATCTGCAAACGATGTGGCAAAATAGTTCAAAAGGAGAACCTAGACACAAAGACAAAACACCCTCACATAGTTTGTTTTGAGGAAACGCAAATCGGAGCTGACGATTGTCTCTTGACGAACCATCCGAAATAGAAGAAAAACTTACCCAGATAATAGAAAAAATTGCTGCCGTTTGGTTTAAAAACTTAAGGCTATACCTTTAATAGTGTAGATTAGAAAATAGGCACACCGCGCAATAAATCGCGTTTAAATTGGAGAAGGCAAAATGGGTGCCCTTCCAAAAAATCTAACCACTTTTCCACCTTTGCTTGTTATTGAAAAGACCCAGTCAGATTTGCCTTTCACCTTTTCAACTAAATTTTGCTTAATTAAAGAACTCAAGTTTTCTATAAACAAGGTAGAGTTGAATTCAGTTTGTTGCATTATAAACCCAACCTCTCTTGGTCCGCTGTAGTATAGAATGTTGAGGATATCCAAATACTGTTCAAGTTTGGATTTATAGCATCCTTTTCTTGCATCAGCATCTATAAGATTGAATTCTGATTCTGATTGAGGAGGTATCATTTATAACATCTCTTCAGAATTATATAATGGAGTTAACTTCACCATATATCTACCCCATGATACAAATACAACATTCTATTGTCTAATATGGCAATTTTGCAATCTGAAAAAAAAATCAATGATGAAGAGAAATCGGTAAAACGTATTTTTTTCTGCTGTTTTCTTAGAAATACCATTTTTTTAAAGGTGAAATACAAAAATTCTTTTTCTTCCTAAATTAGATTGACACTAACTCCGACTGCTTAAATTCAATAAAAAATGAGCTCGAAACGCCAAAGGCCCCATAGGGTCATGTCAAACTTCAGACGTAAGCATAGTTTTCTTCAGATCTATCAATACAATGTATCGGAGATCTTGTGTGCTGAAAATTTTTCTATAACGTCAGTAAATAAATCTGGGAACCTCTCTAACCATTTCCGGTAAGATAATCTACTGAGACATCAGTTGGCCCCAGGCAATCGGCAAGTTCATTTGCTTCTTTATACCATTATCCGTGTCTCCTAAAGATAAAATAAACCACATTCGATACTCCTAGAGCTTTTCCCGTTGTCAAAAAACGAACTTTCTTAATATAACCTGCACCAATGCTGATTCACATCAGCGAGAACGGTTTTTTCCTCTGCAGAAACAAAATTATTTGGATGATTAATGGAAAACCTCTTAAACTGAACTATTCTATAAAATATTAGATGGCTGGGGGGCTGCACGAATCATAAACAAAAGGAAAGAGTTTTTGTGAAATGAACACGTTGCAACCCCTCATCCAAAAAAACCTACCGTTCTTTTATCATAAATACATTTTCCCAAATCAATCCCTACTCATCTTTGAGTAATTCATTTTCTAAAAAAATCATTATTGAGAGCCTTTTAGAGCGCGTTAAAGAGATAAATGGTGCGAATTAATTTTTTTTTGGGTGTTTCACCGAAAAGTAGCGTTTGACGGAACAACCGAGGCGGTACTAAAAACTTGGGGGGAGGAAGAGAAGAGATCATCCTCATTTTGGTTAACTGTTGCTTCGCCAAACGTTTGCTACGTGAGTTTCATACGCATACTGTATCAACCTCAAGTAAAAATAAAAGAATATGAGACTTTACATTGACGCCAACATAACGAAAAAACGCTAAAATAAACCTGCAACCCCCTAACTTAAATAACAAATCCAACAAAGAAGAATGTGGTATCCATGAGCTTACGGTTAAACTCTGAATATGACAGACTGCTGCCAAAAATGAGCGAAGAAGAATTCGCTGAACTCAAAAAATCAATACAAACTGACGGACAACATTACCCAATAATCGTAAACGAAGACCTAGAAGTGCTTGATGGACATCACCGTTTCCGCGCCTGCACCGAACTGGGAATAGAGCCGGATTTTGAAGTACGGAAATTCGACGATAAACTCATGGAAAAAAAATTTGTTATAGAAGCAAACCTGCGACGCCGCCACCTCAACAACTTCCAACTTGTAGAATTAGCGGTGCCGCTGCTCGAAATAGAGAAGGCACTTGCAAAGAAACGCCAATCGAAAGGCGGCAAGAATGGTCGAGACATGCAGTTGGGGTTAGCGTCAGAAGACGCAGAGCCTGAACCCAATTCAAAAGCAACTGAAGTTATTGCGAAAAAAGCTGGTGTTTCCACTCGAACTCTTGAGCGGGGCAAAAAAATCATGGAGAAAGCGAGCGAAGACGAAAAGCAGAAGTTGCGGGAAGGAAAAACCAGCATATCTAAAGTCTACCAGGAAATCGTTGATAGCCAAAAACCGCCTCAACCCATCGTGGAACGGGAGCTTGAGTTTCCATCAGCCTACCACCTGCAAAACCTTACAAACTTGCAGGCTCTTTTAGAGCAGCTTCAACGTCACCAAGTGTTCTGCCCAGAATGTGGACACGCAATGCTTGAATGCAGTAAATGCCACACAACCCTAACAAAGATGGTTCAGCAACCCAAAGATTCAGATAAAACTCAGCAGTAACCACTTACTGGTTTAGAATTTGAGCCATTAAAAGACGCTTTTGCTTTCCACAAATATGCTACTCAAAAAGATGGGTTTTGCCTTCTGCTTCACCATCCTAATTGACGCCTTAGTCATGCGACCCTACTTAGTGCCTGCGGTTATGACGACGTTTGGAAATGGACTTGGCACAACCCCATAAAACGTCTCTGAAGACTCAAAGACGTAGACGACTCAAAACCCTATAAGCAACTTGGGAAAGGCAAACCTTCCAAGCAACATTTTTATAATCCATACAACTTTTTGCGTAAAAAAAACATAGTCAGATGTTGATTTATGGTTCAGTACAAATGGGTTGCATTATCGAACACGACTATCGGTATGTTGATGGCGTCCATCGACATGACCATCGTTTTAATTGCGATGCCTTCGATTTTTAGAGGCATAAACATTGATCCCTTCACGTCTTTCCAGTACCTGCTTTGGATAATGTTCGGCTACAGCATCGTTACTGCGACTCTGCTGGTTACTTTCGGCAGGTTATCTGACATGTTTGGTCGAGTTAAACTCTACAACTTAGGCTTTCTCATCTTTACTATAGGTTCAATCCTGTTATTCTTGACACCTAACACAGGCGACGCTGGAGCCATCGAGCTGATAGCTTTCAGAATCGTCCAAGGCGTCGGAGCTGCTTTTCTTTTCTCCAATAGCGGAGCAATCATAACCGATGCGTTCCCAGCAAACGAACGCGGCAAAGCCTTAGGAATCAACCAACTAGCTTTCCTCGCAGGCTCACTCATCGGCTTAGTCTTAGGCGGCGTCTTAGCTGTTTTCGATTGGAGACTGGTCTTCTTAGTCAGCGTTCCTGTAGGAATCATTGGCACAATCTGGTCTTACTGGAAACTTAAAGAACAAAACATCGTACCCAAAAAACAAAAGATGGATCTTTGGGGCAACATAAGCTTCGGCGCAGGCTTAACTCTAATCCTTATAGGCATAACATATGGGTTGACTCCTTATGGTTCATCTCCGATGGGCTGGGGCAACCCCTGGGTAGTCGGTTCACTCCTCACCGGAGCTGCCTTGCTGTTTGCGTTTCCCTTCATCGAAAAACACGTAGAGCAGCCATTGTTCAACTTGGCTTTGTTCAAGAACAGGGAGTTCGCAACCGCCAACATCGCAACTTTCCTAAGTTCCATCTCAAGAGGCGGAGTTATGGTGATGCTTGTTGTGCTTTTGCAAGGCATCTGGCTTCCCCTTCACGGTTATAGCTACGATTCTACACCTTTCTGGGCTGGCATCTTCATGCTTCCAATGTCAATAGGTATAGCGCTCACGGGCCCTTTGAGCGGCTGGTTATCTGACAAACATGGTGCAAGGGTTCTTGCGACCGTTGGCATGGTAATAACTGGCGTAGGGTTTCTGGTTTTCACTTTATTGCCTTCAAACTTTGAATACTTGCCCTTTGCTCTAATACTCCTTGTCTTAGGCATCGGCAACGGCATCTTCATGTCACCTAACATGGCTTCAGTTATGAATTCTTGTCCGCCAGAGCATAGAGGAGCAGCCTCAGGAATGCGCTCAACACTGCAGAACTGCGGCCAAACCATCAGCCAAGCAATCTTTTTTGCAATAATCATAATTTCTCTCAACGCCACTTTACCTGTTGCGCTTTCTACTGCAGTATCTAACACTGGCGCCTCACCACAGATTGCATCAGCATTCAGCCATACCCCCGCGGCAGGAGCACTTTTCGGCGCTTTCTTAGGATACAACCCCATAGGAACAATGCTCAAAGGTATGGGTTCAATCGCTGCAGGATTATCTCAAAGCACCCTAACTGCTCTTACCAGCCAAACCTTCTTCCCCAACGCTATCGCCTCACCATTCATGACAGCTCTAACAACAGCTTTCATATTTGCTGCAGTCTTGTGTTTCTTAGCGGCTGTGTTTTCAGGGTTAAGAGGCAAAAAAACCGCCTGTTCCGAGACTGGAACTGTTGAGAACAAGGCGGTAATCGAGTCCGCTATGGACACATAGGCAGGCAAGGCGTTTCTTTGAGCCTGTTTTTCTTTTAATAACTTCTAAACTCTGCTTTTAACAGCCTGCATGCTAATAGAAGAAGAAAAACACTGTTTCCCACTGAAAAGTGTTCTTCTTCTATCACCTATTTTTGGCAGCTTTCTAACTGAAAGAAGAAGTAAGTGGCGCCACACCATCGTTATCTCTTTCTTTCAGAATGTTCTGTTCCTGCTGTTTTGTTGCATGACAGCTATCAATTAGAAGAAGAAAAAATTGGCAACTTTTTTCAAACATTGATTTTTTCTTCTTTCAACTTAACTCAGGAACTTAACGAGAAAAACAACACACTGCACTGCCATTTGTTTTTCTACAATTCAATGGAGCCTAACCATTTAATGGGTAGAAGAAGAGCAAATTTTCCAACTTTCTTCTTCTTTCAAACTGAGTCTTTGGACAATAGAACGACAAAAAACTGAAGAAATGCACATGTTGTTTTTCACCAATTATCAGTTACATTTAAAGTGCCTCTGAATATTTTCCAAAGGAAAGTAGTTATTTGCGTTTTCTTATTAGCACAACGACCAAAAATAGCACCGCTAACATAATCAAAATCACGACTGATTCCAGATTTTCAGGAATTGCTGAAGGGTTAGTATATGGTAAATTTGTAGAGGTAGGCGAAGAGGTTGGTGTAGATGTTGGAGCTGACGATGGGGAAATGACCGTTGAAGGTGAGGGCGTTGGGTTTGTTGTGGGTTGGGGTGTTGGGGAAGGCGTGGGCGTTTGTGTGGGGGTTGGGGTTGGAGACGCGATTGATGTTGGCGTTGGGGTTGCTGTAGGCTGTAGCGCTTCAAGAGTCAACGTGTAATTGAATGTTGATGTTAAACCTGCATTGTTCATGAATTGGACAAACACTGTTTTTTGGCCGTTTCCACTTTGTAGAGTCCAGGTTTTCGATGATGCATATGGCTCCCAAATTGACCAGGAAGAGTTGTCGTTTGAGAACCTCATTTGTGCAATTCCTGTGGAAGCGTCGGTTGCTGATAAAGTCAGGGTGATTATTGGATTTTCAGTGACTGACGGTGTTGTTATGCTTCCTGTTGGGGGTGTTTTGTCTAGCTGAATTCCTGTTACAGTCACGTGTGGAAGTTCGTTGAGACCTGACCCGTAAACGTTCCATATACTCCAGTACTCGAGCGTGTTGTTGCTACCCTCTGTAGTTATCGTTGGGTCCCCGTTAGCTGTAACGTTGAAATTTGTTCCTCCATTTATACTGTAAAAGGTTTCATTCACTGCATAGTCGGGTGTAAGGTTTATGGTAATGTCGGATGTATGCCATCCGTTCACGTAATCGTTGGCAACCGTTGGCAAGCGGGTCAAATTAACGCAGAAATTACTGCTTCCATCTTTTATTGTAATTGTGTGTTGACCTGCAGTTGTAGTTGGCACAGTGCAGGTTGTGTCGAAAAATCCGTTTTTGTCGGTTGATATTGTCCCTAAGTTAATTGTGTTGTCCCAGAAAAGTGAAATGCTGCCAGGATCGAACCATTCACCCGAAAAAGGCACAACGTCGCCATTTTGAACAAATACATTGGTTGCCAAATTGGTGCTGTTTCCGAATAATCCTTGCGCAGTAACATTGCCTACTTGAGATAGGCCACGTTTCCATTCCGTAAACGGAACAGCAGTATTGTATGTGCGACCATTGCTGTTGTCTTGAGCTCGGAAAACGATGTTGTCATAGAGTGCTGGGTAATCGCCTGAACTGTTGCTTTGACCTAAATCGGGTGCAGTCATACTGTAAGTGAAATTTGAAGAAAAGGTCGTTAAATTGCTAATTATCGGTGTCCAAGTCGTAGATATGGGGTTAAGATATGAAATATTTACCGAACTGTTGACCGTGAAGCCGGCACCGTTAAGTGTTATTATGTCACCTGCTGGACCCGAAGTTGGGGAGACAGCAAACGAAGTGCCAAAATTAAAAGTCAACGGACTACCCAAACCTGTAACTAAATCATAACCTGTACCGGCGTAGTTTGCATAGTTTGATTCCAAAGTAATGTCTCGAAAGTAAGAGGAATATGCTGATTTTGCTCTATTGTAGAGGTTTGCGTTTGTGGCTGAAAGCCCAAGAGCATTAATTGCCGCCCACTGAGGCGCACCCGCGCTCGTACCGCCCACCTTCAACCATGCACCATTGTAAACAGAAACTCCCGTTGAAGCATTTCCATCAAATGAAACATCAGGAACAGCGCGATTAAGATAAGGTAGACCAAAACTTGTTTGGTATCCCGGTCTGACAACATAAGCGCTTAATCCCCCGCTGCTATTCTGCCAAGCAACTTCAGAAATTACAGTTCCGTCAGAGTTGAGGTTCAGTGTCGTTCCACCAACACTGACAACGCGGGCTGAGGCAGCAGGCCACATCACAGTTGTGCCATCATCACCTGAGGAAGCGAAAAAAGTTATACCTGGTTTATTAAAATGGCTCTCATAGTTATTGTAGTTAGTTTCTCCTAAGAATTCTTGGCCGCCCCAACTCATAGAAACTGAAACTACTCCTAGCTGGCTTGTTGCATAATCGACGGCTGCAAGAAGTGCTCCATTGGTGTTATTTTCTGCTTCCACTAACAGTATTGTTGCGTTTGGAGCTATGGCATGAGCCCACTCTACATCTAGACAAGTTTCTAGAGCCCAACCGCTGTCGCTCGTGATATTTTGAGCCATTTTTTTGACAATAAAGTTGCCTGTGCTATTGTCTGGAAGACCGTACTGGGTGGAAAAAGTGTTGAAATAATCAAAAATGTTCGGAGTATCATATGCATCAACTACAGCTATGGTAGTATTTGCGCCGCCTGAAGATGGTAAGTTGTAAGCTGTTCTTATCTGTGATGGAGAATATCCCTGTGGAGTTAGCGAACCTGCAAAAAGTGAAATATACATGGGATGAGTAACCCAATCGTTTTCTTCTTGTTGTGCAGCCAAAAAAGTTTCTGATGATACAAAGTAAGCAACCATAAGCATTGAACATGTAACGAATACCAGAATTGAGGCAGCTTGGTTTCGATTCACTTTAAACATGTTTCCTTTTTTCATTCACAGAGAATACATTAGTTACTGATACATGGTTTATGTGGCTGCTCGTTTCTTTTATGGTTTGTTAATCAAAACTTATGAATGACTGACCAACATCGTAAGAGCATTCCGAATCTAAAGATTTTATTTATTGGAAATGCGCCATAGTGGAAGGGAAAAGCTCTACAAGAGTAATCCAAGTTTTTAGAATTCAGCTTTCATTTTTTTATATTAAGTAAACTCTGGCAAATTTTATCCGCACAAACTGGATCAATGCAATATCCTGAAAAGTCCTTTCATTTCCTTAAGATTATTTCATCTATTTTTTTGGGGCGACTATAAGCATGTCCCATTTTTCCTTCTTTCTATTGTGGTTGAACCGCTAATTTTGTGGAAAAGTCCATAATCCAATTAACGGTAGCCTGAACCTTCAAGAGATTTTTGAATGCTTTTGCGCAAAAATGAACTGGCAAAATATTCCTTTTGTTAGAAACTAACGAATTAAATTCTTCTTCATTGATCATTTCTTCAAGAAACTTTTGTCCGTTTAAGTAATCTTTCATAAAATATTCTCTTATCTGAGCGTGAGCGGGCATCATAAAAAGCTGTCTGTTCGGCGCACATTTTTATGAGAGTTTCTTACCAAGAATTGCGTTCCAAGGCGATTCTGGCTTGGTGAATATTTGGACTTCGCCAAATCCAACTGACTGCATAATATTTTTGATCTCTTCTAGACGAATAAGGCAAACATGTGTTTCCGCAATCAGTTTTGCATTCTCAACCTCAAATACCCCGTCTTGAACCATCTCATTTACCAAAAGCAATTTTCCACCTGGCTTAAGTACCCGTTTTATTTCCTTTAAGGAATTGCAAAAACTGGGCCAAAAATAGTACGTTTCACATGCAGTTACCAAATCAAAATAATCATTGGGAAAACTCATTTTCATAACTGTTCCTTGAGTTATCTGAACGCGATTTTGGTCAATTAATTGTTTGTTCATTTTTTTAGAGTAGTCTACCATATCTTCCGAAAGGTCAATGCCGAAGACTTTTCCATTGGGAACTAGCTGGACTAATGTGTTGATTGTTTTGCCCCCTCCACAGCCTACATCCAAAATTATGTCTCCAGACTCGATTTTTACTTTTGCCAATCCCCACATTGTTAGAGGTTCATGTTTTTGGTTCATCTGTTTGGCAATTAATCTACCCTGTCGACCTTTTGGGCATTGATATTGATCCATTAATCCCAAAAATCATCCTCTGATTATAAAACGTTAAGCAGAGTACAAATAAGTTATTGCGCCGGAGTATTAGCGCCGCTTGAAAAACGAATCCTGCGATGGAAGTCGTTAATTTTAAAAAAAGTATTGAAGATAACCGTCGTGTTTTTCTTGGCATATTCCGTTTTTGGAAATATCCTTCTTAAGCCGCGCCACCGCTTCTTAATTGAGGAGAAAGGAGAGCTTCTCATCCGAGGAAAGACCCTATGGTTGACGAAATCTTTAATGAAATATTAAACAGCCAAGACGGTGATTATTTCATTAAAGCCCAAGTGCTTGCTATAATGAAACCTTCTGGATGGTAAAATTATTAAGGAAAAGAAGAAAACGAAAACACCATCGCTATAGTTTTGTAAACCATACTATTCATAAGGTTATAAGTCACCTGATTATCCCCGATTTTGGTCTCCCTTCTCAAGTTTAGGAATTTGTTTTACTCAATTAAGCAAGCCTATATAGAAAACAAATATCTGTAGCAGCCACAGATAGGACACGGTTGACTAACCAAAAAGCACAAATGGCCCAGAGTCTGAAACAGCGGTGACACGACAACAAAGATTGAATAACGCCAAGACGAAAACCATAGTTTATTAGGAAGTATTTAGAATTGTTGCGGTAAGCTGCCACATGCGGTAATAGTACAGCTTGGTCAGTACATAGGCTTGCCAAGTCTAGGACCCGGGTTCAAATCCCGGTTACCGCACTGTAATTATTCCCATTCAAACTTTTTTCCAAGCATTATTGACATAACCAAAGCAGATAAATAACAGCTGAGTCTTTCCACAAAGTCGATTCGACTCAAGTAGAGAATATCCCATGGTCGTAGTCCAGCCAAAAGCATGTATATGCGGTCGTAGTCTAGTTTGGTCTAGGACATCAAGTCCACTAGTCCTCCTATGGACGTGCAAGCCTGCCACGCTGACGACCCGGGTTCAAATCTCGGCGACCGCACCGCAATCTCGGTTCCCGCTCAGGAGGCAACGGATAGGGCAAACCTAACGCTTCAAACACGCCCGTTCGGTTTCCCCCGCGATCACACTGCCATCTTTGATTAAGCCTTCACTGTACCTGATTCTCATTCCTTTGGAAATGGCGTAGCCGGCAAGCCACATGTTATGTTCAGTTGAGCCGGTTCGGACAAGCAGATGAATGCCAAAGGTCGAGGGTTTTGCACGGTAGGAATCCACTTGGAAAAACCTGTTTTCGCAGGGCACAAAGGCTTTAATGACGCTGTTGCCTGAGCAGTTAAGTTTAGATTTTAATTGCTTGAGTTTTTCATTTATCCTCTGCCAATCCGCATTACTTTTTGCAACCACAACAAAATCAATATCATGCACCTTGAGTTTTTGTTGCCTTATGTTTCCGGCAACCTCAAGTATCTTACATAGAGCCTCCACATTTGTTCTGATTTGAGCGGCTATTCTTTAGGCTTCTGTTAATCCGGTTCAGCTATAATTTTAGCTGAGTCTTGCGGGAATAGTGTGACTTGTTTTTTCAACATTTTTTATCACTCACAGTTAAGGTTCCTAATTAGCTTGGTTGAGATAGCTGCTCGGTGGGTTTGTTGGAGACCCTATTTTAACAAATTTCTAGTTTTCATGGATTAACTGGAGCTGCAGGCTTGTTTTTGTGGGTAGTTTTTTCATAAAGAAATGTTTTACTGAGCATTTTTTACTAATTCTAGCAATAAAAGCAGCTTAAACGTCAAGATTATCCTGAGTTAACGCAGTTGAAGCATTAGTCAACAAGGTACTGGCGGCCGAGTAAAGTTCCGCATGCTTCACAGAATCCAATGAAACACCCTTCAGAACTTCTTTAACAGCCGGATTCTTCATGCCAACTAGCGCTTTTTCAAGTGAAGCCACTATCTCATTTTCAACAACTATTTGATTTTTCCATTAGCACTAAAGATATCAAAGGCTTATACTCGGTGGTCGCTCTAAAGCAGAGACAACTGAAGGACTACTTAGGTTACAAGACTGATAACATAACCCAAAAGACAATCTAAGCATATTACCACAAGCAAGTGAGCAAAACTATGGCGAAACTTTACTATGCAAATTCTTTGAATGCTAAAAACACACTTTGCCTGTGGGTGATGGCTAAGGTATTTATTTTCTTTGGATCCATTCCAAATTGATAACTTTCAAAATAAAAAATTGAAGTGGTTGATCGTTTCCGATTCAAGTACATCTTGGATATCTATTTTGTCTGATTGGCAGTCGTTATCTTTTTTAGTATAGCTTCAAGGATGCCATTGCGGAAGCTTGATTTAACAATGTCTTTTTCGACAGCGGTGGGGAGCTCCACTTTTTTGTAGTATGCTTTTGTCTGGGCGCCAGCCTTTATCGTTAAAGTTTTACCGTCAACGTTTAGGGATATGTCGTTCTCTTTGAAGTTGGGCACTTCAACCATTACGTGGATGAAATCTTCTTCTTCGATGATGTCAACTGCATTTTCTCTTTCTTTTATCGTTCCAACCGAAGCAGGTAAGGGCACATGTGTGTTTGAGGATTGTTTGACAGGTACTCTGATGTTCAGTCCACTAGCAGGTTGCGCAGTTGAACCAGCCCTTATTGGACGAGAACTTCTTCAACCGAGAAAATGCATGCTCGACCTCAACTCTGTCCTTTGAAAGCTCTCTATTGAAAGCTTTCTGATCCGCCGAAAGCTCAGTAGCCTTAACGCCTCGTTTGCCTCGTCCAGAATTCTTCCTCTTGAAGGGCAACACACAGTTGAGCTTAGGATATTCAACTTTATTCCAAGATAACCCCGATCCAAACCTAAACGTACTTTGTTTGGCAAATGAGGGTGGTTGCGCTTGTAGAGGGTATAGTCATGCATGCTTCCCTTAACCTGACTGGTCTTGTGAACTATCAAACCTTTTTTGTTCACCGTTAACTGAGTCTTTACAGTGTGTTTCTTTTTTTTGCCGCTGTAATGTGTCTTTCGCTTACGTTTGCTATGGGGTCTTGGGATCTCCTGCTCAGTTGCCGTTTTTTGATACTTTTGAGCAGGCTGGTTTGGCTAACGCAGAAGAGGTAGCAAAGCAAGGTTGATGATGGGTGCCTGTGGTAG
>Ga0182021_10008086_pt1 | contig 12472 bp, 9 predicted proteins | sample 612E3MmetaG_FD_120493 | JGI IMG/M metagenome (GOLD analysis project Ga0182021, IMG submission 120493) | Permafrost microbial communities from Stordalen Mire, Sweden - 612E3M metaG (Illumina Assembly) | ecosystem: Environmental > Terrestrial > Soil > Wetlands > Permafrost | place: Sweden... | reverse complement strand
GGTCGCGGCCGGGGTGACGCCGTTGGAGGCGGTGATCGTGATCGGGTAGGACCCGCCCGCGCTTGTGGCGGCGCTGTTGGTGATGGTCGCCGTGCCGTTCCCGTTGTCGGTGAAGCTGACCCCGGAAGGCAGGGTGCCCGTCTCCTTGAGGGCGACGCCCGGGTACCCGGTGGTCGTCACCGTGAAGTTCGGCGAACCGCCTCCGGCAGGGAAGGTAACGGTGTTGGCACTCGTGATGGCGGGCGCCTGGTTGACCGTGAGCGTGAAGCGCTTCGTCAGCGTCGAGCTGGCGTTCGAGGCGGTGATGCACACGTTGTAGGTGCCCCCGGTGCCCGCCCCGGGAGTGCCGGAGATCGTGGCAGAGCCGCTGCCACTCGTGGAGCTGAAGCTCACGCCGCCGGGCAGTGCCGTCGTGCAGGTGGCGGTGCTGGCGTCGCTGAGCGCCGGGGTCGGGTAGCCGCTGGCGGTCACCGTCATGGATCCCACGATGCCCACCGTGAACGTCGTGTTGTTGGCGCCCGAGATGGTCGGCGCCGAGTCGAGGTAGAACGTCGCCTCGACCGCCGGTGCCGGGCCGTCGCCGCCGTCGTTCTCGCCGTTGCTGGCGGGGCCGACCACCGAGACGGCTCCGGTGGACGGCGAGTTGACCTGCACCTCGAGCTGGTCGAACCCGGCCGTGAAGACACCCGTGTTGACGACGGTGATGTCGTCGGCGTCGTCATCGCCGTCGGCCCTGGCCAAGGTGAACGGTACGGTGCCCACGGTCGCCTCGGCGCCGCTCGTCATCCGCCGAAGAAGGAGCGTGCCGCTCAGGGATCCTCTGTTCGAGTCAACGCGCTCGAGGGGGATGGTGGCCTGGCTGAAGACGCGACCCTGTGTCAGGGCGTTGCCCTGGCCGATGCTGAAGACCAGGCCTTCGTTGGGCCCGACCGACCAGCCCGTGCCGACCGAGGAGCAGACTCCGGTCTGGTACTGGAAGGTGCCTACCGACGCCGAGGTCGAGGTCCCCGAGTACCCCTTCGCGTAGTAGGAGGCGCTGAGGGGGAGCAGCGCACCGGAGGCGGGCGAGGGGGCGGGATTCGAGACCGTCCCCCTCGGGCAGGTGCCGGTGCCTGCGGAGAGCGTCTGGGTGACGGTGGTCCCGCTGACGGGCACGTACTGGACGTAAGTGCTGCTCTTCGTCTGGTAGTAGAGGATCTGGTCCTGCGCCGCGGGCGACGCAGACACGAGGCCGGTGAGAGCAACTACCGGCGTGGCAACTATGGCGGCGGCGACCAAGGTGCAAAGTGCCGTGACGCGCAGACGCTTACTGTGCTTGTGCATATCTCCCCCTCGCACTACCTGCCCGCACGGTGCAGTTCTCGTGGATGTTACACGCGCTTGACCTGGGTTTCCAGAGTCGAGGTCCTCGGACAAAGGTATGTCCACCGGGATGGCCTGTGGCGGCGCACTGCCGCCAGCTGTCGGGCACGAGCTGTCGGGATTAGCCGTCGAGGACGCCTTGCCAGTCGCGGGAGATCGTTCTGTGGCGGGCGAGCATGTCCTCGAGCCCGGGTGCCTGCAGCTCTCCTGAGCGCACGACGACGCGGCCGTTCACGACGGTGTGGCGGGCTTGGACCGGCCCGCAGCGGAGCCAGGCCTCGACGAGGTCGGTGTGGGCACCGGCGAACGCCACGCCGTCGATCGGCCAGACGACGAGGTCGGCGGGAGCGCCCTCACGGAGGGACCCGAGCTCACCTTCGCGCCCGAGGCATGTCGCCGAGCCGTTCGTCGCCATCGCCAGGGCATCCCAGGCGCTCATCGACTCCGGGCCTTCGAGCAGCCGGCAGAGGAGGAGGGCCGTGCGCGCCTCGAGCCACAAGGAGGCGTGGTCGGTAGACGCCGACCCGTCGCAGCCGAGCCCCACGGCGACACCGTTCGCGAGGAGCTTCGCGACGGGCGTGGCACCGCCGGCGATCAACATGTTGGAGCTAGGGCAGTGCGCCACCGAGGTGCCCCCGGCTCCGAGGCGCGCCATCTCGTCCTCGGTCGGGAAGACGCAGTGGGCCACCCAGGCGTTGCCGTCGTTCCAACCGAGGTCGTCGAAGTGCTCGACCGGTCGGCGCCCGAAGGTCCGCAGGCAAAAGGCGGTCTCGTCCCGGTCCTCGTCGAGATGAGTATGGAGGCGTACGCCGTGTCTTGCCGCGAGGGCGGCACTCTCCCGCATGAGTTCCGGCGTGACGCTGAAGGGCGAGCACGGCCCAAGCGCGATCCGGCACATCGCTCCCGGAGCCGGGTCGTGGTATCTCGCTATCAGCCGCTCGGAGTCGGCGAGGATCTCGTCGTCGGTCTGGACGACGTTACGCGGCGGGAGGCCACCGTCGTCCGCCGAGAGGCTCATCGATCCGCGGGTCGGGTGGAAGCGGAGGCCGACTTCGCGGGCGGCTGCGATCTCCGCGTCGATCAGCCCTGCGCAGGGATGGACGTAGAGGTGGTCGCTCGTCGTCGTGCAACCGCCTAGGGCGAGCTCGGCCAGCCCGATCCAGGCCGAGACGAAGGCGGCCTCCTCGTCGAGGCGGCTCCAGAGCGGGTACAGAGTCGTCAGCCAACCGAAGAGGCCGCCCTTGAGCGCCGGAGCATATGACCTCGTGAGGTTCTGGTAGATGTGATGGTGCGTGTTGATGAGGCCCGGCGTGACGAGGCCGCCCCGCGCGGAGAGGACCTCGCCCGCGGTGGGTTCCGCGCCCGCTCTCCCGACGGCGACGACGAGCCCTTCGCTCACGGCCACCCAGCCGCCGGGGATCGGGTCTCCGGCCAGGGTGACGAGGAGCTCGCTGTCGCGCACGAGAAGGTCGCAATGCTGCGGAAGGCTCATTCGGATAGTCAACTCCGAAGCTGAGGAGACCGCCTTCCTTATCGGGCGAGCGGCTTTGCTTCCCTCTAAAAGGAATGTTACTATCAGAAACTAGTAACTATCACTTAGAGGTAACTTTCACTTAAAGGTAACTGTTATGAATGTCGGGACTCGCAGATGGTGGGCGCTCGGTGGGCTGACGCTCGCCGTGCTGGCGGTCGGCCTGGACGGCACGGTCCTCAGCGTGGCGCTGCCGACGCTGTCGAAGGCGCTGCGCGCCTCGGAGTCGGACCTGCAATGGTTCTCTTCCGGGTATCTGCTCGTCCTCGCGGCGGTGATGCTGCCCGCCGGGCTCCTCGGCGACCGCTATGGCCGGAAGAAGGTGCTGCTCTTCTCCGTGGCACTCTTCGGGGTCGGCTCGGCTGCGTGCGCGTACTCGACGTCGGTCGGCGAGTTCATCGCCGCGCGGGTCGTGCTCGGAGTCGCCGGAGCGGGAATCGTCGTGATGGCGCTCTCGGCACTGACGGTGATGTTCTCCGAGGAGGAGCGGCCGAAGGCGATCGGGGTCTGGGCGGCGGCGAACTTCCTGGCCCTGCCGATCGGCCCCATCCTCGGCGGTTGGCTGCTCTCCCACTACTGGTGGGGATGGGTGTTCTTGATGAACGTGCCCGTGGTGCTGATCGGCTTGGTGGCCACGGCGGCGCTCGTTCCCGGGTCGCGGGCGGCCGAGCCGCCCGGACTGGACCCGGCCGGGGTGAGCCTCTCGGTCGCCGGGCTCGTCGCCCTGACCTATGGGTTCATCGAAGCAGGCGAGCACGGCTGGGGCTCCCTCGGCGCCTGGCTTCTCATCGTCGCCGGGATCGCGGTGATGGTCGCCTTCTTCGCCTGGGAGCGTCGGCTCAACCGGCGCCCCGGCGGGCAGCCTCTGTTGGATCTCGGGTTGTTCTCGTCGCGGTCCTACCTCTGGGGTGTGATCCTCGCCGCGGTGCTCGTGCTCTCCATGATGGGCGCCCTTTTCACAATGCCCCAGTACTTCCAAGGCGTGCTCGGCACGACGGCGATGGGCTCGGGGTTGCGGCTGCTGCCGCTCATCGGCGGCCTCGTGCTCGGAGCCGTGCCGGCAGCAGAGGTGGTCCGCCGCATCGGAGCGAAGGTGACTGCGGCGATCGGTTTCGCAGTGCTCTGCGTCGGGTTGGTCATCGGGACCGCGACGTCCGTCTCGTCGAGCAGTGGTTTCCTCGCCCTTTGGATGGCGATCGCCGGCCTGGGGCTGGGTATCGCCATGGCGACGACCACTTCGGCGGCGCTGTCGGAGCTGTCGCAGGATCGCGCCGGGGTCGGCTCCGCCGCCCTCCAGGCGCTGAACAAGGTGGGAGGCCCGCTCGGGACGGCGGTGCTGGGAAGCGTGCTGACGGCCGCCTATCTCGGTCGGCTCGATCTCGCCGGGGTTCCCGCCCCGGCTGCGGTCCTGGTCCGCCAAAGCGTCTTCGGCGGGGTCGCGGTCGCCCACCGGCTCGGTTCGGCGGCCCTCCTCGAATCGGTGCGGGCTGCGTTCGTCCACGGCATGGATCTCGCCATGGCTGTCTCGGCGGGAATCGCCCTCGCCGGGGCGCTGCTGGCTCTCGTCTTCTTGCCGCGCGGCGGCGTGCCGGTGAGCCAAGATCAGGAGCAGTCCGAACAGGAGGTCCCAGTTGTCGCCGAGTGAGCTGTCGCCGGGTGGGCTGCCCGCGGGCGGCCGGCCTGCCGGCGGTCCTTCGCAGGCAGGCGGCCGGCTGGCGACCGGGTTGCGGGAGCGAAAGAAAGCCAAGACCCGCGCCGCCATCCAGTCGCACGCGCTCCGGCTCTTCCTGGCGCAGGGATACGAGGCGACGACCGTGCAGCAGATCATCGAGGAGGTGGAGGTCTCCGAGAGCACCTTCTTCCGCTACTTCCCGACAAAGGCGGACGTCGTGCTCGCCGACGAATTCGACCCCGTGATCGCGGAGGCGTTCCGGGAGCAGCCGCCCGGGATGACTGCTGTCCAGGCGCTCCGCGCAGCTTTTCGCGCGGCCTTCGCCGGGCTCAGCCGGGAGGAGCAGGACGCCCAACAGGACCGGATGACCCTGGTCCTCGGGGTCCCGGAGTTGCGTGCGGCCATGCTCGACCAGTTCGCATCGGCCCTCGGAATGCTCGGTGAGGTTGTGGCCGAGCGGATCGGCTGCAGCCCGGACGAGGTCGCCGTCCGTGCGCTCGCCGGCGCCGTGGTCGGCGTGGCGATGGCCGCCATGTTCACGATCGCCGAGAATCCGTCCGTCGGCCTCGCAGAGGGATTCGACCAGTACATGGCCTGCCTGGAGGACGGTCTTGGCTTATGAGCGACTGAGCCGTTACCCGATCCGTGCGCAAATGTGAGCCCGGTCAGGCAGCCCTCGCGCACTGCTCCTTCTATGACCGCCGACACGCCCGAGGACGAGAAACGCTTGACCGCTATCGCAGCCTCTGCAGAGCGTCATTGACGTTGGCCTCGATGCGCTCCAAGGGGTCCTCGCCGTCGTCCGAGCGCACGAACGCCTGGCCCGTGAGCTTCTGGAACAGCTCGATGTAGCGCTCCGACACGTCCTGCACGAACTCTTCGGGAAACTCCGGGATGCTCTGCCCTTCGAGACCCTGGAAGTCCCTGGCGATCAGCCACTCCCGCACGAACTCCTTCGAGAGCTGCCGCGGGCGCTCGCCGCTCGCCAGGCGCTCTTCGAAACCCTCCAGGTAGAAGTAACGGGAGGAGTCCGGAGTGTGCACCTCGTCGATGAGGCACAGCTGCCCGTCGTGGCGCCCGAATTCGTATTTGGTGTCGACGAGGATCAGGCCGTTCTGCTCGGCCGCCGCGCTGCCACGGGCGTAGAGGCGCCGCGTGAGCTCCTCGATCTCGGCGTAGTCGTCGGCGGGGATGATGCCTCTGGCGACGATCTCCTCGGCCGAGATGTCCTCGTCGTGGCCCTCCTCGGCATGCGTCGCCGGCGTGATGACGGGTTCGGGGAACCTGTCGTTCTCCTTCAGCCCGTCGGGGAGCGCGACGCCGCAAAGGGTGCGCTTGCCGGCTTCGTACTCACGCCAGGCATGTCCGACGAGGTACCCGCGGATGACCATCTCGATCTTGTACGGCTCGCAGAGATGCCCTATCACGACGTTCGGGTCGGGCGACTCGATGAACCAGTTGGGCACGATGTCGGCCGTGTTGTCCAGGAAGTATGAGGCGATGCGGCTGAGCACCTGACCCTTGTAAGGGACGGCGACGGGCAGCACGACGTCGAAGGCCGATATCCGGTCTGTGACGACCATCACGAGGTACTCATCGTCGATCGTGTAGATGTCGCGAACGCTGCCTCTTGCAAAGCCTGTTTGGCCTGGAAAGGTGTAATCCGTTGTCTTTATGGCGGGTGCGGTCATCGCCGGGCAGTATATCGACGGGCGCGTTTGTGCGACGTTGGATTCGGCCTCCTGTCCCGGCCCGACCGCGGCCTCGGCATCGGCATCGCCATCGGCATGGTGAAACCCGTGGTCAGCCTGGCGCGACAGGACCGACTCGCGCGCCGCCCGCTGATATCGTCACCCGAGGGGCCGCGCAGTCGTGCAGATCGGTCGACGACGACCGCTCGCAGGCTTGCGGGCAGCCGACCGGGCAGCGTCGCTCGGGCAACTCCCGGAGCATGCAAGCGTTCTCGATCAAGGTCAAGGAGTGGTGTTGGCGACCTCAGCAGCCCCGATAATCGGTGTCATCATGGGTTCGCGCTCGGACCTCGACATGATGGCTGGCGCCCTCGAGACGCTCGAGCGCTTCGGCGTCGCATTCGAGGTCCGCATCCTCTCGGCGCACCGGACGCCGGACCTGCTGGCCGATTACGTCAAGGGGGCAAAAGGCCGCGGCCTTTCGGTCATCATCGCCGGGGCCGGCGGCTCGGCGCACCTGGCAGGGGTCACGGCAGCCCACACGACGCTGCCGGTGATCTCGGTTCCGATACGGCGCGAGAACCACGATCACGAGGCCCTCTGGTCGAACATCATGATGCCGCCCGGCGTTCCACTGGCGACGATGCCCGAGAACGGGTCTACGAATGCGGCCTTGTTCGCGGTGCGCTTGCTGGCCCTCGGTGATCCGGAGCTGGCGCGCAAGTACGACGATTTCAGGCAGAAGCAGGTCGACTCCGGCATCGAGGTCGACAGGCAGCTGCAGGACGACGGTTGGGAAGCCACGCTCAGCGCCCCGAGGGGCCGCTGAGCCATGAGGGAGATTCCCTCCGACCATGAGCTGAGGGAGAAGTGCGCCGTCTTCGGCATCCACGGTGCCGGCAGCGAGGCCGCCAGAGTGACCTTCTACGGCCTGTGGGCGCTCCAGCACCGCGGCCAAGAAGGATCCGGGATCGTGACGAGCGACGGGCGGCACATGTACCGGCATGCCGGCGCAGGCCTGGCGTCGTCGGTCTACCGGGACGAGGACATGCAGCGCCTGAAGGGCGGTATCGCCATCGGGCACAACCGGTACTCGACCTCCGGGGGCAGCGGCGACGTCTACAACCAGCCCTTCGTGCACGCCGAGGGCCAGTTCGCCCTCGCCCACAACGGCAACATCCCCGACTGCTCCAAGCTGCAGGAGTTCCTGGCCGATCACGGCGTCGCGACCGAGCTGCTCAACGACACCCGTCTCATGGAGGCCGCCGTAGCGCACCACGTCCTGCGGGGCTCCTCCCTCGAAGATGCCATCGCGGCGGCGTACCCGCTCTTCACGGGCGCCTTCTCCGCAGTCGCCATGGACGAGACGAGGTTGATCGCCTTCCGGGACCAGTGCGGGATCAGGCCCCTTTCCATCGGGACGCTGGACGACGGCTATGTCGTCGCGTCCGAGACCTGCGCCTTCGACACGATAGGAGCCGTGTTCCTCCGTGACGTGAGGGCGGGCGAGCTCGTCGTCATCGACAAGGACGGTCTGTGTTCCCGCCAGGTCGTGGAGGGCGACCAGAAGATCGACGCCTTCGAGTTCGTCTATTTCGCCCGGCCGGACAGCATCCTCATGGGCCAGCGAGTGAACAAGGTGCGGGAGAACTTCGGTCACGAGATGGCCCGGGAGTTCCACGTCGACGCCGACGTCGTCATACCGATCCCGGACTCCTCCATTCCGGCGGCTCTCGGCTACTCCAGGGCGAGCGGGATACCCTTCGACATCGGGATCATCAAGAACCGCTATATCCACCGCACCTTCATCCAGCCGACTGCAGGTTTGCGCCGCCGTGACGTGAAGATGAAGTTGAACCCGATACTGGAGAGCGTCGCCGGCCAAAGGGTGATCCTCGTCGACGACTCGGTCGTCCGCGGCACGACCATGCGCCAAGTGGTGCAGATCGTGCGCGGCGCGGGCGCCCGCGAGGTCCACCTGATGATCAGCTCGCCGCCGGTCCTCTACCCGGACTTCTACGGCATAGACACCCCGGATCAAAAGGACCTCATCGCCGCCCACATGAGCCTCGAGGAGATGCGCCTGTTCATGGACGCCGACACGCTCAACTTCTTGTCGATCGACGGCATGGTGCGTGCGACCGGCCTCGCCCGCAGCCAGCTCTCGATGTCCTGTTTCGACGGGGTGTACCCGATCGACATCGGCGGCCAGCGGGCGCGGCTCGACGGGAGCGACGAGAGCCGGACCGCCTACGCCCTCGAGACGGAGGACCGGCCGAGCGGGTTGCGGGTCTAGGCCGGCACGGTCTGGCGCGGGCAGGCGATCATGGGCGGCACGCTGGTGGCGGTACTGGCCTCGGGGGACGGTACGACGGCCGAGGCCCTGATGCGGGCATGCCTCGAGGGTGCGGTCGCCTGCGAAGTCGGACTCGTGATCTCGAGCAGGGAGAGCGCCGGCGTGCTCGGCCGCGTCGAGCGGATCAACCGGGAGCGCGGTGCCGCCATCGCTCTGGCGTGCGTCGGCCCGAAGAGCCACCCGCCCGAGGCCGGGGAACGCCTCGGGCCGGGGGACCAGACCGCGGCGGAGGCGGCCGCCATCGCCCAATTGCTGCGGGACGGGGGCTTCGGCCTCGTCGTGCTCATGGGCTATCTGAGGCGGGTCGCCCCGGGACTGGTCCACGACTACGGCTGGAGGCCCGGGTACACGAGCGTGCACCAGGCGCGGATGCTGAACATCCATCCCGGTCTCCTGCCCGAGACGAAGGGCCTCTACGGCATCCGGGTCCAAGAGCACGTTCTCGCCGGCAAGCTCGCCCAGGCGGGTCACGTCGTGCATGTCGTCGGGCAGGACTACGACGACGGGCCCGTGGTCGCCGAGCACCGGATCCCGGTGCGTGCGAACGACACCGCCGCAGTGCTGTCGGAACGGGTCAAGGCGTTGCAGCGCCAGCAGGTGCCGGGCGACATCGGCGACTTCGCCACGGCTCGCGCGCGCTTGCTGGGGGGCCTTGGCTCCCCAGCGGGCGGCCTCGTGGCGAGCTGAGCGAGCTTCGGGTGGCACGGGTACTGGTGATCGGCGGCGGCGGTAGGGAGCACTCCCTGGCGTGGAAGCTCGCCCAGTCCGAAGAGGTCGAGCAGATCTACGTCGCGCCTGGCAACGCCGGGACGGACGAGATCGGCGAGAACGTGCCCGTCGGCTCGAGAGACGTAGAGGGACTGCTGAGCTTCGCCAAGCAGAACAAGGTCGATCTGACCGTCATCGGCCAGGAGGCCGCCAGCGAGGCCGGGGTCGCCGACGAGCTCGTCGCCGCGAAGATGGCCGTGTTCGGGCCGAGCAGGGCCGCCGCCCGCATCGAGACCTCGAAGGCGTACGCAAAGGAGCTCATGCGGGCGAATCACGTCCCGACGGCAGCCTTCCGCAGCTTCGACAGCTACCCCGAGGCCCTTGTCGAGGTTGCCGGCCGGCAATTCCCCTTGGTCATCAAGGCGAGTGGCCTGGCCGAAGGCAAAGGTGTCGTGGTTGCGCAGTCCCTGGACGAGGCCGAGCAGGCCCTCGAGCTGATCATGGTCCGCCGGATGTTCGGCGCCTCCGGGGACACTGTTGTCGTGGAGGACTTCCTCTCCGGCCTCGAGGTCTCGGCTCACGCCCTCTGCGACGACAGGACCGCAGCGATGTTCCCGGCCTCACAGGACCACAAACAGGTCTACGACGGCGACAAGGGGCCGAATACGGGCGGGATGGGCGTGGTGGCACCTCTGCACTGGGTGACCCGCGCCCAGCTCGAGGCGATCGAGCAGCGGGTCGTGCAGCCGACGCTTGACGGGCTGCGCCGCGACGGCGCCGGGTTCGTCGGCTGCCTGTATCCGGGCCTCATGATCGAAGGCGAGTCCGTGCACGTCGTCGAATTCAACGCCCGCTTCGGCGATCCCGAAGCCCAGACCTATATGCGGCTGCTCGACGGTGACGTGTTCGAGATACTGATGTCGTGCGCCGAGGGCAGGCTCGATCCGGCAGCCGTGGCCTGGAAGCCCGGCGTCTGCGTCTCGGTCGCCCTCGCATCGGCCGGCTATCCCGGTGAGTTCGCGAGAGGCGTCCCGATAACCGGGGTCGACGAGGCGTCCGCTCAGCCGGACGTCGTCGTCTTCCACGCGGGCACGGTCCGGGCGAACGGACTGCTCAAGACCTCAGGCGGCCGCGTCCTCTACGTCACCGCGGTCGGCGACGACCTGGCCGATGCCCGCAGCAAGGCCTACAGGGCGATCGGGTCCGTCGAGTTCGAGGGCATGCACTTTCGGACCGACATCGGGCTCCGCCCGCCACCTGGGACGACACAGGAGATGGCGCATGGCTGAAGGCCTGTCGTACCGCAAGCTCGTCGACTACGCCACGGCCGATCCAGCGAAGGTGCTCGCCCAGCGGGAAGGACAGGCCACGAGCTGCAACCTGCCCTACGGCTACACGGAGGTGCCCGGGACCCGGGGCGAGTCGGCCTATGTGTTCGACATGGGCGCCGTCTTCGGTGCGCTCGTGCAAGAGGGCCTCGGCACGAAGAGCCTCGTGGCGCGCGACGTCTACGAGTCGACGGGGAGGTCGTACTTCCCGGCGATCGCGCAGGACACCGTGGCGGCGGTCATCAACGACCTCGTCAGCGTCGGCGCCACGCCGGTCGCGCTGAATGCCTACTGGTCGGCGAGCTCGTACGAGTGGCTCGGGGAGGCCGGGCTCGCCGAGGGCTTCATCAAGGGCTGGAGGGCGGCCTGTGACCTGGCGAAGGTCGCCTGGGGCGGCGGCGAGACCCAGTCGCTGCCCGGAGTGGTCGTGCCGGGGGCGCTCGAGCTCGCCGGGTGCGCCTTCGGGGTGGTCCGGGACAAGAAGCGACTGGTGCGGGGCGACGCCCTGCGTCCGGGTGACGCCGTCGTCCTCATCGCCTCCAACGGCGTGCACGCCAACGGGATCAGCCTGATCCGCGAGATCGCCGGGCGCCTGCCGGACGGCTATCGGACGCGCCTCGCCGACGGCACCGAGTTCGGCGACACCGTGCTCAGGCCCACGCATCTTTACGCCGGGCTCGTCGCCGGCCTCGCCGCCGCCGACGTCGAGGTCCACTACCTGTCGCACATAACCGGCCACGGCTGGCGCAAGATCATGAGGGCTCCGGGCGAGCTGAGCTACGTCATGAGCAGCGTTCCGCCGGTTCCCGAGGTGTTCGGCTTCGTCGCCGAGCAGGCCGGCAACGACGTGCGCGAGATGTACGGCAACTACAACATGGGCGCCGGTTACGCCGTCTACGTGCCGGAGGAAGAGGGCGAAGAAGTGGTCTCGGTCGCCGCCCGCTGCGGTCTCGAGGCCTTCGTCGCGGGCCAGATCGTGACCGGTCCGCGACAGGTCGTCATCGAGCCTCTGGGCATCGTCTTCGAAGGCGAAACCCTCGGGGTCCGCTGATGCTCGTCTACAGGGGAGGGCCCGCCCTTTCGGAATTCCGCGCCGCCAAGCTCCTGCGGCGCATCCAGGTCGAGCACCCCGCCGTCGTGAGTGTCGCGGCCGAGGACGTCTACTTCGTGCACGGCTGCGAGGCGATCTCCGACGCCGTGGAGAACGTGCTGAGGGATCTGCTCGGTTGCAAGAGCGTGTCCGCCCCGCCGCCGGCGGGCAGGCTGCATCTGGTGGTGCCGAGACCCGGCACCATCTCGCCCTGGTCCTCGAAGGCGACCGACGTCGCCGTCAACTCGGGTCTCACCCTAGAGCGCATCGAGAAGGGCGTCGCCTATTACGTCGAGTTGTCCGATCCGTCGTCCGCGCCCGAGATTGCCGGCTACCTCCACGACCGGATGACCGAGACGGTGCTCGGATCGATGCAGGCGGCGGCGGAGCTGTTCGCCGACGAGGTGGCGAGGCCCTTGTCGGAGGTCGACGTGCTCGGCCTCGGCAAAGAGGCGGTGGCGCAAGCCAACGAGGACTACGGCCTCGCCCTCGCCGAAGCGGAGATCGACTACCTGTGCGGGCTGTTCGAGGACCTCGGGCGCAACCCCACCGACGTCGAGCTGGTCATGTTCTCGCAGGTGAACTCCGAGCACTGCCGCCACAAGACTTTCAACGCCGCCTGGACCCTTGACGGCGAGCGCCAGGCGAAGACGCTCTTCGAGATGATCAAGAACACCTACGAGCGGACCCCCGGGGGAGTGCTGTCGGCCTACTCCGACAACGCCGCGGTGATG
>Ga0182021_10008085_pt1 | contig 12472 bp, 8 predicted proteins | sample 612E3MmetaG_FD_120493 | JGI IMG/M metagenome (GOLD analysis project Ga0182021, IMG submission 120493) | Permafrost microbial communities from Stordalen Mire, Sweden - 612E3M metaG (Illumina Assembly) | ecosystem: Environmental > Terrestrial > Soil > Wetlands > Permafrost | place: Sweden... | reverse complement strand
TTTGCCGAGTGGAGAGGCGACTGGCATTTCGAAATGAAAGAAAATTTTTCAGAGTCAAAGATGCTTTTACTGGTCTTGATATTTTTTCTCTTTACCCACCAGAAAGCGGGAAGAAATCAGTAACCGAAGAAGAATGGCACAAGGACAACTGGAACGAACTTGATTACGGCCGTGATTATGATTTTTCCATAAATTTTTTCAAACAGCTCTACAAATTGGAAAAAGAAGTGCCGATTTTCGCCCTTCGGGTTGAAGGCATGATCAATAGCTCCTATTGTGCCAATGCTTCATATTTGAGGAATACTTACCTTTGTTTCAATTCCAATACTTCGGAAAGCTGTATGTACGGTAATGCCGTCGATTACAGTAAAGATTGTGTAGATAACTCCCATGTCAATCATATGGAAAGATGTTACGAATGTTTCTGGATGCAGAATTGTTATCAATGTTATTTTACGATTATGTCGGCGGAATCGAGAAATTTGTGGTTCTGTCGAAATTGCCTTGGTTGTAACGATTGTTTTGGTTGTACCAACTTACGCAAAGCCTCATATTATATATTCAATAAACAATATTCAAAAGAAGACTATTTTTCGGAAATAGAAAAAATGAAATTGGATACGATATCCGGTCTTAAAAAGGCAAGAGAAGCTGCCAGAAATTTCTGGAAAACTCAACCGACAAAATACCAGCACGGCCTGAAAAATATTAATTCAACCGGTTCGTACGTTACCAATTGCAAGAATGTTAATGACAGTTTCCTTATCAGAGAAGGGGAAAATATGCGTTATTGCCAGTATTTGCAGGTTCCAAAAAACAAAGATTGTTATGATACCACAGCCTGGGGGGATAATATGGAAATGCATTATGAAACTTGTCTTTGCGGCGAAAATTCATACAATCTTAAATTTTCAACCGACAGTTGGCCAAACTGCAAAAATCTCGAGTATTGTATAAGTTGTTTCAGTACATCCGATTGTTTTGCTTGCGTCGGTTTGAAGAAAAAACAATATTGTATTTTCAACAAGCAATATGGAAAAGACGAATATTTTGAAATGGTGGAAAAAATAAAAAAACAGATGGATGATATACCGTATGTCGACAAAAAGGGGAGTGTCTATAAATACGGTGAATTTTTCCCGATTGAACTTTCACCGTTCGGTTACAACAATACGACATCTTTCCAATATTTCCCGATGACGAAAGTTAAAGCCGAGGAAAACGGCTACCCATGGATTGAAGTTCCGCGTGGTAAATATAATATCACCAAAAAAGCCTTGGAATTACCCTATTCAATTAACGATGCGGATGAAAGCATTTTGGATGATGTCATCGAATGCAACAATTGTAAAAATCCTTACAAAATTCTGGAAGACGAATTTAATTTTTATAAAAAAGAAAAAATACCGTTGCCGGATTTATGCGATGAGTGTCGTTTCAGAAGAAGAATCGAAGACAGATTAAAGTTTCAACTCTACGATAGGTCTTGTATGTGTTCAGGAGAAAAAGATGCCACTGGAAAATACAAAAATACCGTCAAACATGTCCACGGTGACAATTCTTGCGAAGAAAAATTCAAAACCGGCTACGGTTCGGAGAGAGGAGAGATAATCTATTGTGAGAAATGTTATCAGCAGGAAGTTTATTAAATCGCTTTCTTTATTTTTTCAAGTGTTTTTTTGGCTTCCGATTCTTTGTATTCTTTTGTCGGGAAGTTTCTAAAAAAATCTCCATTATATCGAGGTATCACGTGGACGTGGAAATGGGGGACTTCGTTACCGACAACTGATTCCTGAACATAATCACATTTTAAACTCTTTTTGAGAGCAAGCATCATTTTTTTTGTTAGTTTGAAGATATCTCCGATTGTCTTATCGTCTGCTTCCTGCATCCAAACAATATGTTTTTTGGGAATTATCAAAAGATGACCATGGCTGACCGGTTTAATATCAAGAAAAACCAAGAAATTTTTATCCTCGAAGACTTTACTACAAGGGATCTCTCCCTTTGCCAGCTTGCAAAATATGCAGCTATTTGTTTGTTCGGTCATGTTAGCATTATATGGTAAAATCAAAAGTATGCCAAATCACATTGAACTACTTGACTTATTGCTCGCCAATCGCGGAATACCGAAAGATGAGCAAGAAAGATTTCTCAATCCATCTTATGAAGAGCATCTTTACGACCCATTTCTGATGAAAGATATGGAGCGAGCTTGTGTGCGGATTTTCGAGGCGGTGGAAGCCAAAGAAAAAATTCTTATTTATAGCGATTACGATTGCGACGGTATACCGGCTTCAGTTATCATCTACGATTTTTTTAACAAGATTGGTCACAAGGATTTTTCTATATATATTCCTGACCGGCATGATGAAGGCTATGGACTCCACCTTGATGCTATCGACCAATTTATCGCCGAAGAGGTAAAACTTTTAATCACTTTCGACCTTGGAATTACGGCGGTAGAGGAAGTGGCTCGTGCAGAAGCGGCTGGAATAGATGTTATAATTTCCGACCATCACCTGCCTCATCGGCAGGCAGGCTTACCCCAAGAAGAACTTCCTCGGGCTTATGCCATCTTAAATCCAAAGCAAGAAGATTGTGGATACCCGGATAAAAATCTATGCGGAGCCGGAATTGCTTTTAAGTTAGTTCAAGCACTGATAAAAAAATATGGTGAATATTGGAAAATAAATAATGGCTGGGAGAAATGGTTGCTCGATATGGTCGGGGTGGCAACTTTGGCTGACCAAGTTCCACTTCTCGGTGAAAACCGCGTGCTTGCCTATTATGGTTTGAAAGTTTTGCAGAAAGGACGCCGACCCGGACTTGTCGAAATTTTCCGTAAGGCTGGAGTAGAAATTACAAAACTAAACGAAGAGGATATTACTTTCACTTTGGCTCCGCGCATAAATGCTGCCTCGCGAATGGCCGACCCGATGATTGCTTTTGAAGCTTTGTCGGCAATCGATGCGGTCTTGGCCAGAACTTGTGCCGATAATTTGTCGAAAATAAACGATGAAAGGAAAATAATGGTTGCTCATATGATGAAAGAAGTGAAAAAGATTTTGAGTAAGAGGGAAGACAAGAAAGTGATTGTTATCGGGAACCCTTTATGGCGAATCGGTGTCTTGGGAATTATCGCTTCGAAAATTGTTGAAGAATATAAAAGACCGGTTTTCGTTTGGGGGTCGGATGGTAGCGACATATTGAAGGGTTCATGCCGTTCATGGGGGAATGTAAATTTAGTCGATGTTATGAGTGCCTTGCCGGAGAACAGCTTGGCTGGCTTTGGCGGGCATAGCGGGGCAGGGGGGTTCTCGGTCTCACACACAGAGATACATTTTCTTGAAGAAAGAATTTTGAAAGTTTTTGACAAAGATTGGGGGACTGGTGAAGAAGTCCTTCCGGATGAAGCCGAAGCAACGATAAGTATTGATGACGTTACAAGCGGCAATTACAGTGTCATAGAAAAGCTTGCGCCCTATGGAATAGGGAATCCAAAACCGAAATTTCTTTTCAAAAATTTGACGATATCGGGAATTAAAGAATTCGGCAAAGAGAAAAACCACTTGGAATTATCTTTCAAAAATAGTCATGGGTCGCAAATTAAAGCCATTGCCTTCTTTAAAACACGCAACAGTTTTGAACCCATACTTCTAGAGGGGAACAGCATAAATCTGGTGGCGACATTCGAAAAGAATAATTTCGCCGGTCGGGACGAGCTTCGATTAAGAATTGTTGATATAATAATATGATTATGAATAAAGATATAAAAATTTATACCGATGGATCGTCGCTGGGGAATCCGGGGCCAGGAGGATGGGGGATGGTGGTACTTGAAGGTGAAAAGAAAATCCATGAACAAGGCGGATACGATAAAAATACGACCAACAACCGGATGGAACTGACGGCTGTTATGGAAACTTTAAAATATATAACCAAGCACCACAAAAAAGATAATGTTGCAATTTTTGCCGATTCGAGTTATGTTCTAACGGGGATACAATCGTGGATACATAACTGGGAAAAAAACGGCTGGCGAACAGCCAACAAAAAGCAGGTTTTAAATCAGGATTTATGGAAAGAATTAATTGCTCTTGTCCGAAGTTATAGAAACAAAATAAATTGGGAGAAAGTGAAAGGTCATTCAGGGCATATCCACAACGACCGTGCCGATGAAATTGCGAAAAGTTGTGCGTTGAAACAGGAATAAATAAATTTTTATGTCGAAGAAAGAAATTGTGATAGTTTCTATCCTTTTAGCCATCGCCGGTGTGCGATTTTTCTTTTTTACATCGGTTGCTCCTTCGTATGGTGAAGTCGTCGGCAAAGAAGTGACGTTTGAGGGGATGGTCAGTGACGACCCGGATGTCCGCATTAAAAATCAGCAACTCGATATAAAATTAAAAGATAAAGATATAAATATCTTGGTTATCGTCGATAGAAATGTAAAAGTTTCTTATGGGGATGAAGTCAGCGTTCACGGTGTGCTCCTTGAGCCGGAGAATTTTATCACCCAATCGGGCAAAGAATTTAATTATAAAAGATATCTGGCAAACCAAGATATTTATTTTATGATTAAAAATGCCGATATTGAAATTCTTTCGAGTGATAATGGTAGTAAAATCAAATTGTTACTCTATAAATTAAAAAATGCTTTTATAAAAAGTATCAATAAGGTTATCCCGATGCCGGAAAGCGATTTGGCAAATGGTCTGGTTCTTGGAATTCGGGGTGGTTTTGACCAAGACACCAAACAGGAATTTATTGAGACGGGGACGATTCACATCATCGCACTATCGGGGTATAACGTTTCTATTGTCGCCAGTAACGTCATGAAATTTTTCAGTTTAATTTTCTCCCAAACTATCTCAATTATTTTTGGTATTATTGTTATCTTTCTATTTATAATTATGACTGGGGCAAGTACGACGGCGATTCGCGCCGGAATTATGGCGACGATTATGCTCCTCGGCCGGATGACGGGCAGGAATTATATTGCCGGCCGTGCACTTGTGATAGCTGGGCTTTTGATGGTCGCTTATGACCCTCGAGTACTTACCGATATGTCTTTTCAATTATCTTTTCTTGCTACAGGCGGAGTGCTTTATCTGACACCCAAAGTTCTGAATTGGTTTAAATTTCTGCCAATGCGTTTTGGTTTCAGGGAAATGATTGCAACTACCGTTGCGGCGACAATTGCCGTTTTGCCGATACTTCTTTATCTGACGGGTATATTATCTCTCGTTTCTCTTCCGGCAAACGCATTGATACTTCTATTTATTCCTACCGTAATGTTTTTTATTTTTGTTACAGGAATTCTCGGTTTTATTTCACCAATACTTGCAATTCCATTCGGGTATATTTCTTACCTAATACTCCTATATGTTCTTTCCGTTATCCACTATCTCGGTTCACTTTCGTTTGCCAGCGTTTCTATATTATCTTTCCCACTACCGCTTGTAATTTTGATTTACGCCTTTTTGCTTTGGTGGGTGTTTAAAAAAAAAGACCATAGATGATACGGTCGTCCATAAAATAGCTCCTCTCAGAGGGTACGAAAATTTTTTACTAAAAATTTTCTCAGTTTTCGCTCCGTCGAGCTCAAAAGCCCCTCTGGTAGGACTATTTCATTTCCTCCCTTATAAGTGAAGCAGGATTATTGAAATTATGAGTCGCGTCGGAGCCCTTTAGGGTAAAGCGCGAATAATTTTAATAATCCTGTGGAACGGCTACTTAAATTACTTTCTTGTAATTTTCTTCCACAGTCATCCAATTTAAATTTGCGAAAAAAGCTTCGACATATTTCTTTTTTTCGCTCGTCGGATAATCATAAACGTAGGCATGTTCCCACATATCAAGACAAAGTAGCGGTGAGAGCCCAGTCAGTTGCCCCAAGTGATGCTCGTCTACCCATGAGATAATCAGTTTGTCACTAATTTTATCGAAATAGAGAATTGTCCAGCCAATTCCGCGAGTTGCGGCGACGAATTTAAAATGACTCAAGAAATTCTCAAACGTTCCCCATTCTTTTTCTATTTTTTTATATAATTCTCCTTTCGTATTGATTTCTTTTTTCCCGCCGGATAGATGGGCAAAATAATATTCATGATTTCGCATCCCATCGAACTCGAATCCAAGACGACGTTGTAATTCTCCCAAGATGTAGGCATTTTTTTCCGGGTCACTCCTGAGCTCACTTATTTTATTAAAAATAAGATTCGTGTTTTTCACGTACCCGGCGTAAAGTTTCAAATGCTCCTCGATATTTTTTTCCGATATTCCCGCAAGCTTGGGAATATCAAATTTTTTTGCAGTAAATGTTTCCATATTTTTAAATTTGCTTCAATTAATAATTAGTTATAATGTACGAAGTATAACATGGAAAGATTAAGAAAATATGAACAATATATACCCCTTATTTTCCTCATCATTTTCGCCATTATCATATGGTTTTTCGCTTTTCTATATAACAATCATCATAATTATTTGGAAGTTGTCTTTTTGGATGTCGGTCAAGGAGATTCCATTTACATAGAAGCGCCGAACGGCAAACAAATGCTTGTTGATGGCGGGCCCGACGCGAAACTTCTTTCAAGTTTGGCCAAAGTTATGCCTTTCGCCGACCGCTCTATCGATATGGTCGTGGAGACTCATCCGGATACGGACCACATCGGAGGATTGCCACAACTGCTCGACAATTATAAGGTCACAAATATTTTGGAAAATGGAGCGACTTCAGACTCCAAAACATTTTCTGCTTTGGAAGAAAAAATTTCCGAGGACAAAATAAATAAAATTATTGCTCGTCGCGGAATGCGCATTGTTTTGGATGCGGAGAAAAATATTTATTTTGATATTTTATTCCCCGATCGCGATGTCTCAAATCTTGATTCAAACGACGGCTCGATAGTCGGGAAGCTAGTCTATGGGAATAGTTCCTTTATGTTGACAGGTGATGCAACTCTTTATACGGAAAATCAAATTGAATGGAACGAGAACGAGGACACACTAAAATCCGATGTCCTCAAATTGGGGCATCATGGTTCGCGAACATCGTCGAGTATCTTATGGCTAGAAAAAGTTAATCCAAAAGTTGCTATCGTTTCTGCTGGAAAAGATAACAAATATGGTCATCCTCACCAGGAAACACTCGACAGGCTTTCGTCATTATATATTCCATTTTTAAGTACGGCTGAAATAGGAAATATAATTTTCAAAAGTGATGGAACAAAACTAGTTTATTAAATAAACATCTCCGCAAATCTTATCAATAAAAAAGTCCTCGGACGAGGGAGGACGAGGAGCCAGACATTTTTTCTTGAAAAGATTTGCTACGATTTAAAAATCTTCACGACTGTGAGGATTTTACTTTATAATTCCGGCTTTTTTCAGAACTTTATAGGCGCCTTTTTTGTTGATTGTTTTGATGGCCTTAGTTGAAATAGTGAGAGGGAAATATTTTTTGAGTTCTGGGACATAAACCCTTTTCTTTTGCAGATTGGAATATTTACGAACATTACCGGTCGGATTGAATTTGGTAGCACGAACAACGTTGGAATATCCTCCCGCCATTATCGAACCCTTTTTTGTTATGTCGCAAACTTTCGCCATCCCATTAAAAAATTTAATTATAATATTTATACTTAACTCTATAATCCCGGAATTTTCTAACGGGACAAGTATGTGAAGCTATGCTATCATATAAAACACACCTATGCAAGCCCAAATTATTACCGGAATTTTTTATATTATTGTTTTGATTATGTCCATCGTCATCCACGAAGTTGCGCATGGTTATTCGGCGTATCTTCTCGGGGATAATACCGCTCGCCTAAGTGGAAGACTTACTCTGAACCCGATTAAACATCTCGACCCTTTTGGTTCGGTTATTTTGCCGCTCTTGCTCCTTTTGACCGGGTCGGGTTTTATTATCGGTTGGGCACGACCTGTTCCTTACAATCCAAATAACTTGCGAAATGGCAGAATGGGGAACTTTATTGTCGCAATTTCGGGAATAGCCGCGAATATTATTATTGCCATTATTTTTGGTTTTCTGATAAGATTTGCCCCGATGCTTGGAATTCCAGCATACAATCCCGACCCACTATTCCTCAGTCCTTTTTATAGTATCGCATCGATTATTGTTGAAATGAATTTGGTTTTAGCATTATTTAATATCATTCCTATTCCACCACTCGATGGCTCAAAAATTTTATTTTCTTTTCTTCCGGCGAGACTCCATTTTATTGAGGATTTTCTTGAGAGATGGGGAATATTTATTCTCCTTTTCTTCATAATCTTTATATGGGGCAGCGTTTCTCCTCTTATTTATTATGCCTTTAAATTGCTCACTGGTTTGCCTTAAAATATCTTGAGTTTTTGCACTAAAAACATGCCACTTTAATTGAAATCTATAGTATAATATAGTTGTATATTATGAGAAAATTAAAGTTCCTAAAACTCCATTGGGCAAAACTTCTTTCGGTATTCTTTTTAATATTACTTCTCGGAGCTTATGCCCATATTTTCGCTATTGACCGAAAATATAATCCGGGAGAAATATTGAACCCGGATTGTTTTCCGGGAGAAACAAATTGCACGGTTGATATTACAACTGGAAGTTCACAGTGGACGACAAATGGGTCTAGTATTTATTACAACACAGGGAATGTTGGAGTAGGGGTGATTGCACCGACAGCACAATTACAATTTAAAGCTGGAACTACTACTGCTGGAACTGCTCCGCTTAAATTCACTGTCGGAACAAATTTAACTAATGCCGAAGCCGGAGCGATGGAATGGAATGGAACAAATCTTTTTATAACCCAAACATCAGGTCCAACTAGAAAAACAATTGCTTATACCACGGATATTTCAGATAGTTCACCTATCACTATTGTTGATAGTACCAATCTTGTTTCGACCGGACTTCAGGCAGCTGGACCCGTTCCCTATGGAACACAAGATGCGATTATCATTGGTCGCTGGGCAGGATTCAATATGATTTCCGGTTATAATTCAATTTTTTTAGGCCTTGAAGCTGGTGCTCAAGCCAATGCCGAGTCCTCTAATTTTATAGGACATGGCGCTGGTAGTGGTACTACATCTCAATATTCAAACTTTTTGGGTCATTTTGCTGGTGAAAATTCTACCTCAGCTAACTATTCAAATTTTATTGGTAGTGATGCTGGAGCGTCTACTTCCGCTACTTTTTCAAATTTCATCGGTTTTGTTGCTGGCCGCGATGCAACTTCCGCTTCCTATTCAAACTTTTTTGGGTCTAGCGCTGGTTCTTCTGCTGCTAATGCCAGCAATTCAAATTTTTTTGGTGCAGGCGCTGGAGCGAACGCCACTAATGCATCTTATTCAAATTTAATCGGTTTCAGAGCCGGACTATCTCCCATTAGTATTAATAACAGTATCGGTGCCAATAATATAATTATCGGGACAAACATTTCATTACCAACCGCAACAGCTAATTCGATGAACTTGGGTGGTGTTTTGTTTGCCACCGGAACTTATGCAACTACAACAGGTAATCCATCAACCACAGCCGTTGCGACGGGTAAAGTTGGAGTCGGAGTTGTTTCGCCATCGGCAAGATTGCAACTTGCTGCCGGAACCGCTTCCGCCGGTACTGCTCCACTTAAATTAACTGCCGGGACAAACTTGGGAACAACCGAAGCTGGAGCGATTGAATACGACGGTTCCCATTTATATTTTTCGGCCACAAATAATGGAGACAGATATCAACTGGACCAACAAGCAGATGGAATAGTAAGTTCCCCATGGTTAGCAAATGGTTCTGATATTTATTATGATGGTGGCAATGTCGGCATTGGAAATGATTCACCGACATCAAAACTTGACATCAAACTTGATTTGACAGTATCTTATAATCAAAGTTTTTCCGGTAGTGGATTAAATGATGCCATATATTCAGGAACATATTCTGGATCAAATCCTCCAAACGCTGTAATTGTTCAAATAGATGGCGAAGGCACACCTGATACTTTCACATATTACGATAACCATTCAGATTGTTCTTATCCTAATGGATTTTCAATTCCAATTACCGGCTCGGCGCAATTAGTTTGCGATGGTATTTCTATTACATTTACAAATATAACTGGGCATCACAGTGGAGATACTTGGACATATGAAATTAACAGTCCGGATTCTAATCCGATTATTAAAATAAGTGATAACACGGGCAATAATTACTTTACTGTTAATGCGGTTGCCGATAAATCAAATTTCCTAGGTACTAATGCTGGTAATGGTGCTGTCTCTGCTCATGATTCAAACTTCATCGGTACATCTGCTGGTAATGGTGCTGTCTCTGCTCATGATTCAAACTTCATCGGTACATCTGCTGGTTATGGTGCAACCTCAGCTTCCGGCTCAAACTTCTTAGGCCTAAATGCCGGTATTTATGCTACTGGTGCCCATAACTCAAACTTCTTAGGTCCTAGTGCTGGTAATGGTGCCACCTCTGCCATCTTTTCGAACTTTATAGGTACTGTTGCTGGTCTTAGTGCCACCTCCTCTTCCTATTCAAATTTTATAGGTAATGGTGCTGGATATCAAGCCACTTCTGCTTCTTACTCAAACTTCTTAGGGATAAATGCAGGTAATGGTGCTACCTCTGCTATCAACTCAAACTTCTTAGGTCCTTGGGCTGGTTCTGGTGCTATCAATGTTTCTTATTCAAATTTATTTGGCTATGAGACGGGGATGTCTTTTACTGGCAACAACATTGGCTCCAACAACATAATCCTCGGAACAAGTATTTCTCTACCTAATGCGGCAACCAATGCTATTAATTTAGGAGGAGTCATATTTGCAACAGGGACACATTCTGACACAAATGGCATATCTATCATTGCTGAAGCTACTGGCAAAGTTGGTATCGGAGTCGTCTCACCGTCAGCTCGCTTACAACTTGCTGCCGGAACCGCTTCCGCCGGTACTGCCCCACTTAAATTAACTGCCGGTACAAATCTTTCGACAACCGAAGCCGGAGCGATTGAATACGACGGTTCCCATTTATATTTTTCGGCCACAAATTCCGGAAGCCGTTACCAACTCGACCAGCAAGGTGGAACTCCTTCTCCTATTACTATTGTTAACACCTCAAATCTTTTTTCAACAGGAATTAGTGCTGGAACTGGGGTAACTTCTACAACTGATTCAAACTTTTTTGGTACTGATGCAGGTGATTCTGCTACTGGTGCTTTTGGTTCAAACTTTTTTGGTCCATCTGCTGGAATTTCAGCCCCGGATGCTTTTTACTCAAACTTTTTTGGTTTACAAGCTGGGGCAGGGGCTAATGATGCCAGCAATTCAAATTTTTTAGGTCATAATGCTGGTGCTAGTGCCATCAATGCCGCATTATCAAACTTCTTAGGACAATCCGCAGGTTTAGGAGCTGTAGGAGCTTCTGAGTCAAACTTCATAGGTGATTCTGCCGGATATCAAGCCACCTCTGCTCATGATTCAAACTTCTTAGGAAATGCTGCTGGTCAAGGTGCTTCCCTTGCCTCTTACTCAAATTTATTTGGTTACCAATCGGGAAGGTCTTTCCCTGTAGATACTCCCACTAACAATATCGGTTCCAACAACATAATCATCGGAACAAATATTTCTTTACCTAATGCGACTGCAAATACCATGAACTTAGGTGGAGTTCTTTTTGCCACAGGAACATATGCAACGACGACTGGCGACCCATCTATCACCGCAGTCTCAGGTGGCAAAGTCGGTATCGGCGTCGTTTCGCCATCATATACTCTCCAAGTCGGAAACTCATCTATCTCCGGAGTAGTCGCCCGATTTGAAAATAGTGTCGGAACTTGTGACATCAATCCTACTACCTCATCGGTTGGTTGTTCTTCCGACATAAGATTAAAGAAAAATATAACTACCCTCGATAATACAGAATTTGCTCTCTCAACTGTCCCTGATATGACAGGTAAATCAACATTGGAAAAAGTTCTGAATCTCACTCCGGTCACATACAACTGGAATAGTGAAAGTGATACCGACCAGAAACACATTGGGTTCATCGCCCAAGAAATGGAACAAATATTCCCTGATTTGGTCAGCACCGACCCGGTAACAGGTCTTAAGTCTCTTAGTTACGCAAACATGACGCCATACCTAGCCAAAGCCATACAGGAGATGGATTTAAAAATTACAGATATTAATAATCAGGAATTAGAAAATAGTTGGAGGGATAGCATACTTGCTTGGTTTAAAAATACCTCAAATGGAATTACTGAATTTGTCTCAAGTATTCTTCGAGCCAAAGATAAACTTTGTATCGGAGAGGGAAGTGACGAAGTTTGTATAACAAAGGAAGACTTATTGCAAATGAAAAATAATGCCGGACTAAACGCCGGAACAGCTGCCGTGCTTCCGACTGTTGATAACTCCGGCTCATCCGGGACAGATAATTCAACTG
>Ga0182021_10008084_pt1 | contig 12472 bp, 13 predicted proteins | sample 612E3MmetaG_FD_120493 | JGI IMG/M metagenome (GOLD analysis project Ga0182021, IMG submission 120493) | Permafrost microbial communities from Stordalen Mire, Sweden - 612E3M metaG (Illumina Assembly) | ecosystem: Environmental > Terrestrial > Soil > Wetlands > Permafrost | place: Sweden... | reverse complement strand
TGACTGTGGCACATCGGACGACCCCCGTGATCCCTCCCACCTTCGCCGGGAGTTCCACCAGCGACTTCGGCGACATTATTCTGGGCACTAAGCTGAAGCTTGCCGGCGAAACTGCGAAACGGCCGGCGATTTCATTCAAGTTCGCCGTTCAACTTCCGAATGCGACGAATGAAAGCGGCCTGGGTGCAGACGAAACGGAATTCTATGCGCGCACACTTGTCGCCAAACACTTCGGCAAGGCCGAGGTGATCGGAAACATCGGCATGGCGATTCTCGGGTCCTCGATCACTCCCAATACACAGGCCGATTTGCTCACCTATGGAGTCGCATTCGTTCTTCCGCTGACAGACAAGCTGGATCTGGTCGGAGAAGTGAACGGACGCCAGGGACCGCCGCGTATCGGCAACGAGAGTTTGTCTCAGGCTCTGATGGGCGCGCGCTTTCGCGCCGCAGGAATGCGCTGGGATGTCGCCGCCCTCGCCGGCCTCAAGCACTACAGCCCCGTCTCGGGGCTGACGGTGGGTGTGACCTATGAGTTTCAGGCTTTTCAGCGAAAAAAGGGGCCGACGACCATTCCACAGCCGGCGCCAAAAAAGATTTTGTCTCCAGAGTCCTGGTGAGACAAAAACATCGCAGTCATATCCACACTGACCTGGTCAAGATCTGAAGCTGCACCATTCGCAACCTTGAGGCTGCCGGGACGCAATGCCCGCACTTAAACCTGGATTCCGAAATTGGAGCGCGTCTTTTGCCGGGACATGCTTCAAAAAAAGCAGATTAGACAAGCTGGTGGTCGGACATTCGCGTGCGGGCTGAAGCCTGCCCCCACATGGAATTAAGTTGTGGGTCCGGGCTTCAGCCCGGACGGTTCTGACAAGGGGGCAAGATGCGGCAATTTCGGAATCAGAGTTAAAGTTATACACAAATCTTCCACGTTCACAAAAACCCACGTAAATTGCATCCTTACAATGGATAACAAGGAAAAATGGAGACCTTTGTAACAAGTAATTCACAAGAGTTCGGCATAAGGGCTACTTACTTTGCTGCCATGAAGAATCCCTGCCATCAACGGGAGCGCTCTCCGAAAATGGCGGTGCCGATGCGCACGATGGTTGCGCCTTCCTGTATGGCGACCTCGAAGTCATGGCTCATTCCCATGGAAAGATGCCCTTGCCCGAGACAGCCCGGCATTTCCCCGGCAAGCGCGAGGCTCAATTCCCGTAAGGCGGCGAAATAAGGCCGCGCCTGGTCGGGCTCCTCGAAAAACGGAGGAATGGTCATCAGTCCGTCCAGACGCAGTCCCTGGAGATTCAGAATAGCGCTCGTGATGTCGGCGACCTCGCGACGTTCAGCGCCAAACTTGGTTTCTTCGTGTCCAAGATCCACCTGGATCAAAATCGAGAGCATCTTACCCAGGGAAACGGCGGCCTGGCTCAGCCTCTGGGCCAGTTTGACCGAGTCCACCGATTGGATCACGTCGAAAAGCTCGGCGGCGCGTTGCGCCTTGTTGGACTGCAGGTGTCCGATCATGTGCCAGCGCAGACCGGGCGACGCATGGAAACCAGGGATCTTGGATTCAGCCTCTTGTATGCGGTTTTCGCCGAAGTGAAATTGGCCCGCCGCCATGGCCGCATGGATGCATGGCGCCGGAAAACCCTTGCTGACAGCGACCAGCGTGATCTCTTCCGGTTGCCGGCCGCAAGCATGGGCCGCCGCCGCTATGCGGTCCCGAATGAGTTTTATGTTGTCTGCAATTCCGTCCATAAGCTGCCCGATCGCGGCCGTGAGGAAACAGAGTTGTCTCCCAACCCGATGATTTGCTACTCTGCGAGCTGCACCGCGATGCCGAGCGCATTCTATTTGTATTTCCCATCGCAGGCAAGGGCGCCACATGTTTATCACGTTCGAAGGAATTGAAGGATCCGGCAAGAGCATCCAGATCAGCCGAGCCGAGGCGTATCTAAAGCGCACAGGGATATCGTGCTTGCGCACGCGCGAACCTGGAGGAACCGCGTTCGGCAACGCCGTACGCCAGATCCTGCTTCATTCCGCGGGTCCGGCGCGCGAGCCTGTGAGCGAGCTGCTGCTCTATCTCGCGGACCGCTACCAACACTTGCACGAGTTGATCGAGCCTGCCTTGATGCAGGGCATCACCGTGCTCTCGGACCGATACCACGATGCCACGCGCGCGTACCAGGGTGCCGCGCGGCGCATTCCCACGGCAACTGTCTTGAGTCTGGCGCAGCTGCTCGCAATCCCTGAACCCGACAAGACCATTTTGCTTGACCTGGATCCGGAGATCGGACTTGCTCGCGCCCGATCGCGCAACCAGGGCGAAGGATCTTCCGGCGCGGAAGGGCGCTTTGAAGACGAGGGCCTTTCCTTTCACCGGGACGTGCGCGCTGCGTATCTGGCGCTGGCAAAGTCGTCCGCGGGCCGCATCTGCGTCATCGATGCGGCGGGAACCCCAGATGAGGTGTTCGCCCGCATCCAACCGCTACTCGCATCCTGGTTCAGTTTCAGGTAAGGAAGAGAAACTGTGCTATGAGGATCGCAAGGCTGCGTTCGTCGAGACCATTCTGATGACATTTGACGTGAGCTTCGAATCCTTTGTCGGCAACAGGCCGGTCCTGGAAGTCCTCCGGCGCGCAATCGACCGGGAACGCCTCCCTCACGCGTTGATCTTCGCCGGCCCCCAAGGCGTGGGGAAAAAAACCCTCGCTCTTCTCTTGGCTCAAAACTTGAACTGTCTGCACCCGCGCGGCGGCATGGCTTGCGGCACCTGCGACAGTTGCCGCAAAATTCGAGCCGGCACCCACCCGGACGTCCGGATGATCGAGCCGGATGGCGCCTTCATCAAGATCGATCAGGTGCGCGCTTTGATTGAAGAGATCGCATTCCAGCCCTTCGAGGGTCGTTACCGTTTTGCGATTCTAAACGGCGCCGATCAGATGCGCCAGGAAGGCGCGAACTGCCTTCTGAAAACTCTGGAAGAACCTGCCAGCCAGTCGTTCCTGATCCTGGTGACGGCGAAACCGTACTCGCTCCTCGGAACGATTCGCTCACGCTCACGCCTGCTGCAGTTCGGACCCATCCCGGATGACCTGATAGAGGAGTATCTGGTGCAACACGAGGCGCGCGCTCGCGAAGACGCCCGGCTGGCCGCCGTGCTGAGCAACGGCAGTCTGGGCACGGCAATGGCGCTCGACGTCGCGGAAAACCGGGAACTGCGCCGCCAGGCGGTGCGGTTCATCTCGCTGCTTCTGCGCAGGGAAAGCTTCGCCCAGGGCAGCGCGCTGGCAGCGGGGATTTCCAAAGACAAGGAATCATTTCCGCCCTTGTTGGAGATTGCGGCCACTCTGCTGCAGGATGTTTATTATGCGCAGATGGCTCCGGAGCAGATGCGTCAGGTCGATATCGCCACCGAGCTGAAGGACCTCGCGCGGGTTGCATCGCATCAACAGGTGGTGGCTGCTATTGAATCCGTCAAGGACCTTCGTGCGACGCTGCAGCTCAACCTCAATCGTCAAGTTGCTCTCGAGGCGCTGCTCCTCCAGTCCTGAGCGCACAGCGCTCAGGACTCATCATTTCTTCTTTTCGAGTTTGGCGCACAGGGCTTGAAACTCCTGGGCTTTTGGAGAATCCGGGAAGCTCTTCAGGAAACTCTTGTAGACGGCAACAGCTTTTTCTTTGTCTCCCTTTTTTTCATAGGTTCGGCCAAGCGCCTCGAAGGCTTCGACCAGGCTCGGTTGATACTCGATGGCCTCCTCATAACGGCTGATCGCTGCCGCGTAATTCCCCTGCTTGTAATAAAAGTCGCCGACCTTTAAGTCCGCCTGCGCCTTGACTGGGCTGTAGTCTTTCTTCTTGGCGGTTTCGGCATCTGTTTTCCCCTCTGCCACGTCGGTATCCCTAATGAGGACCGGCGGCTTTTTGGGAAGCTCCTGGGCGACTCCGATGACGGCAATAATCAACGCGCTCAAGATCAGGCGCGGGGAAAGTTTCACGATATGAAACACATGCCCTCCTGTTTCCGCAAGGCCGGATTGGGCCTAAGTCTTGGATTATCAATGTATGACGATGCCCGGCGGTTTAATTTTCCCTTGTCAAAAGTCCGGCCGTCCGCTATCATTCTACCAATTCGGCATTTCCGAAAAAACCCAATCGCATTAGATTCCAAACTGTGAATTGGCGCGTTTCTTTGGAATATATTTGATAATACCAGGTTTTTATTGAGCCTCCATGGGAGGAAGCATTCATGGTCAATCGTAAATTGATCCGCCCGAGCCTATCTGAAATCAAGGACCAGATGCCGCGATACGGCGCCGCGCCGCGCAAGCGAGTGCCGCCGGAATTGACTAATGCAGAGAATTATTACTACATCAAGCAGATGGCGGCCAAGACTCCGATGGTTGTGAAGCTGGTCGACGACGAGGAGATTCGCGGGGTTATCGAGTGGTACGATCGCAGTTGTATCAAGGTGCATCGACAGGACGGGCCCAACCTCCTGATTCTCAAACATGTGATCAAATACATGTACAAGCAGAATGAAGATCAGGAACCCGATCAGGAGCCCGATGACGTAGATTTGGATTAGGAAGGAAATCGAAGAGGAAAGGGACATTTCTGATTTTTCGTCGGCTCATGTAGAGAAACAGTTCGGCCGGGAAATTAGAATGTCCCTTTTTTGTTGGAGGGAAGGACACTGCACGCTGAATCCGATCAATCTGCTTCCCCACGGCTTGGCATCACGACCGGAGATCCTGCGGGCATAGGTCCGGAAGTCTCTCTGCGAGCGGCGCTGGACCCGGAACTGCGAAACCATTGCCGCCTGCTGCTCTTCGGCGATGCGGAGATTCTGCTCTCTCGGGCCGCACGCCTGGGAATTCATTTCGACTTCGATCCAATATCCCTGGAATACTTGCACTCATCGGCGACTCTGCCTGAACGCGCGTTCGTCGATGTTCCCGCGCAGCGGGAGCAGATCGTTGTTGGCCGCGGCTCGCGCGCAAGCGGCGAGGCTGCCGCGAGAAACATCGAGGCTTGCGCGCGCGCCTGCCTGAACGGAAACATCGATGCCATGGTGACGGCGCCGCTGAACAAGAAGTTCTTCCATGAAGCCGGATACGATTTCCCGGGGCACACGGAGTATCTGGCGCACCTTTCGGGCGCGCCGCGCTTTGCGATGGCTTTTCTGTCCGATCGGCTCAAGGTGGTGCTGGCAACCATTCACCTTCCGTTGCGGGCTGCGATCGATTGCATTACTCCGGAACTCATCCAGGAGAAACTTGCCACGATCATCGAGGAGTTTCCCCGGTTAGGGCTGCCGTGCCGCAAGATTGCGGTAGCCGGATTGAACCCGCATGCGGGCGAGGCCGGCCTGCTGGGCCGCGAAGAGATCGAGCAGATCGAGCCGGCCCTTGCCTGGGCGCGCACGCGTTTCCGCGAGGTCACGATTGAAGGCCCGTTGCCCGCCGATACCCTTTTCTATCGCGCTGCGCAGGGCGAGTTTGATGTCGTCCTGGCGCTCTATCACGACCAGGGATTGGCGCCGATCAAGCTGCTCGCTTTTGGTGAAGCTGTGAATGTCACGCTCGGCCTTCCGTTCGTACGCACTTCCGTGGATCATGGCACAGCCTATGAAATCGCCGAACGGGGCTGCGCGCGCCCGGAGAGCATGATCGCCGCCATCCGCTGGGCCATCCGCCTGGTTCGAAAATAATTGCCTCCCACAAACGTCGTGGTCGTGACCCTGGTCGTAATCGTGGTCGGTAGTGTATGGCATCAAATAAAACCGATCACGACTACGATCACGCTCACGACCACGAGCCGTGAGGGGACGGCAGCAGCTACTTGATTGGGATGAATACAGAGACAGTGGCCGGAACAGGCTCACCCCCACGTTGTCCGGATAGAAGCACGCGAGCCTGCTTCAATGCGGTCTCGACCTCCGGGACATCTGGACCACCGGTTCTTTGGACTTCTGCGATCTCACCGCGTTCACTCACATAGACCACATAACTGAGGTATGTGACAGGGATGAGTAGGCCGCCTCCAATCGCAGACGGCGGTAAATAGGCTGACGGTCCCGACGCCTTGGCCAATGCTGCAAGATGATCGGCGACAAGATCGAGTTTCGGAGGTTGAACATCAGTGTCGGCATCGGAGGACAGCGCGGTTCCGCTCAATACCCGATAGAAGAGTCGGCCTGCTTCAAAGGCGTAGGCCCATGAGCTCAAATGAAAACTGATTCCCTGGTTCTGCATGTTTTTCAGCGTCTTCTCCAGCACAGGAAATGATGTCCAATCTTCACAGGTAACGATTATCCAGTTGCTGGCTTTCAGCTTTTCATAGGAAATCGGCAGACCATCGAAGTCGCGCAGGTCTCCCTTTGTGGTGATTTGGACGCCGACGCGGCCGGCGTACCGACGAGCACGAGGGTCGAAAACCAGCGTCGCTGTCACAACCTGCGGTTTCGCTTCGCCATCCTGAAATATCGGGAAATAGCGCCAGAGTCGAATCGCAGCCAAGGCCGTTTCTTCAAAGTCAGGAGCAAACCTGAGTATCCTTGCGTTTGTGACCTCTCCCAATGTGTTGATGGATACTTCTGCAAACACCGTCCTTGCGCCAGCCTTCAAAGCCTTTTCCGGATATACCGGTTCTACTTTGATCATCGGCTCAGGGAATTTGGGATTAGAAGGTGCAATAGCGGGTTTCTGTGCCTGGTGCGCTGAGTCTCTTCCACTGGTGGTGTCTCGGCTCGGAGCCATGTTGGCAACTGTGCGCAGCGCCCTTGTTGAGTGGTTTGTACGCGGGACGCCTAGCGTTTGGCTCGGATCACGCTGACTTTGGCCGGCAGCAAATGGTTCCGTCCAAGACAATGCGATGGCTACCACCGTCAGTCTGACCATCCATCTCAACTCGGCCATTTTGGACCTCGTTAATTCACATACGGCTCGGAATCAAGAGACGATTTGACAGCGTCGGTTTGTCTATCTTAGACCTGTTTATCCGAGATTTGTTCCCAGAAGAGCGACCTGAGAGTGTCGTATCTTCAACATTCAAAATCTGGCGATGAAAATTGAATATTGAAGATACGATCCCCTTCGCGCAATTTGCGCTTTATCCTTTGCGGGCCAGGTAAAACGTCCGGCAGCCGCGGCGCATTCCAGGGGAGTGTCGCAGAAACGGTGTGCCGTCAAACGCGCGAATCCGGTCAAATCCGGCTTTCAACAGTACGCTCCGGATCTCGCTTGCGCTCCAGCAGACCTCCTCGACGCGCTCTCTGCGCCGCCGCCAATGACGACCCTCGCGGAAGAACCACTCCGCGTTGGACCATGCCTTATCGCGCGCATGATCGTAGCCCCCGTGCAGCACGAGCGCAAAGTCCGGTTGCTCGATCCACCATGCCTGTGGCCAGAGTTTCTTGAAGGCGAGGCGCGTGTTCACGTCAAAATAAAAATATCCGCCCGGCCGGAGCGCGCGGGCTGCCGCCGAGGCCACCAAGCCCAGGTCGGCCGTGCGCGGCACGTGGTTGATCGCGTCAAATTCGCAGAGTACCAGATCGACACGCTCTGGAAGTTTGAAGGCTCGCATATCCGCGCGCAGGACGCGCAGGGGCACGCCTGCCTTCTCGGCTTTCTGCCGTGCGAGACGGCACATTGTCGCCGAGAGATCGACGGCATACATCTTGATGCCGCCGCGGGCCAGCGCGACAGCTGTCGTTCCCGTCCCACAGCAAAGATCGCACCCGGCCTTGACCTGAGGAAGAATGTGGCCCAACAACTTTGCGCGCGCGGCTTCGGACCACGGAATTCCGAATCCAAACAGGCGATCGTAATATTCGGCAAGCAAGCGATACGGCGAACCCGCCGGCATCTCAGCCGCAGTCACTGACTCACTGTCTCTACCTCGATGTGGTTGTTTCATTGCCAATCTCTCAGCGCAATTACATGTCCGATGGAGAGGGCCTTGCGGACATATTTGTCGTCCGCGGACACGTAGGTTCCATGATGTTTGAGCGCCACGGAGTGATAGGATGCGTCATAGAAAGTCGCGTCGATCGCATTCATGATATCGAATATGCTTGCGAACAAATTCGAGGCACTCTCCTCCTCGAACTGATATCCCATATAGATCTCAAACAGTTCACGCGCAAGGCCAGGTTGCTGTCTGCCCAGGATGTTTCCCACTTCATAGGCCCATATAGACGGCAGGATGATGCGATGGCGGCCGGCAAGCCATCTCTGCCGAATGACGAGCGCCTTGTCTTGATCCTTTTCTCCGGCGGAATCAAGGCTCCATTTGAGAAGCACGGAGGCATCGGGGACGATCACCGGATCATTCATGTCCGGCCCCGATCCCGCCGCAGGGCTTTGACGATCTCCAGCGTCGAAACCGCCTTGGTTCGACCGCGCAGCTGATCGTGTTTTTTTGCAAGTCCTCTCCGTTTGACCTGCAGAAGCTCTTTGCGCAGGGCGTCGTTGATTATGCGGCTGCGCATCCCGCTCTCGACCAGGCGGTCCAAATCGCGCTTCACGTCGTCGTCCAGCACGAAATTAACCTTCACACCCATAGAGATCTCCAGTAATGATACCAAGTAAAGAATATCATGCTTTACCTTATAAATCGAGATCTTTTGCTTGAGTGGCGGTTCCGACTCCGGCACTATTTCAAGATGCTTTCCATGGAAGAACTAGTGGGCGAAGAGTGGGCTGAGTGGTATCGCCTCACTCCGGCGCAGCGCTGGCGCGAAACAACGAATTTGTGGCACTCCTACCTGATGCTGGGAGGATCGCTTGATCCCGAACCCGATACGCAAAGTCCTTTCTTCGATTCAAGAGCACCGCGTGCGCGCCCTTCTTATGGGCGGCCAGGCATGCGTGTTATACGGCGCAGCCGAGTTTAGCCGCGACATTGACCTCGCCATCCTGGCGGATCCGGGCAATCTTCTTCGATTACGCAAGACCTTGTCCGACCTTCAGGCGGAAGTCATCGCGGTGCCGCCGCTGGATCCAAAGCACCTGCGGCGCGGCCACGCGGTCCACTTTCGGTGTATGCATCCGGAGGCCTTACGCATGCGCCTCGATGTCATGTCCAAGATGCGGGGCCTGGATGCCTTCTCGAAGCTGTGGGCTCGGCGGACAACATTAATCCTGCCGGACAGGCTCTCCTGCAATCTGATGTCGCTGCCCGATCTCGTAAAAGCGAAAAAAACGCAACGAGACAAAGACTGGCCGATGATTCGGCGTCTGCTGGAAGCGCATTACTTCAAACATCGAACACGTCCAGGCAGATCGCGAATAACATTTTGGTTAAAGGAGCTACGCACTCCCGAGTTGCTTGTGGAGGTTGCGCAGCATCATCCGCGTTCATGCCGTCGCATGGCCGCGTCTCGCCCATTACTTGCAGCCGCTCTTGCCGGTGAAGTAAAGGAAATTGCTAACGGACTCCGTGAAGAAGAGATGGCCGAACGAGAGATAGATAGGCAGTATTGGGCCCCATTGCGCCAAGAATTGGAACTCCTGCGGCGTTCCCGGAGGCTGCGCTGACCGGAAATCACCAGCAAAGGGTGTGATGGGGTCACATCTTCAAAATTCAAAAACTGATGAGGAAATTGAATATTGAAGATACGACACCCTTCATGAGAATTAAGGGAGTGTGTCGGAGGTTTCGCCGCGAAATCAGTCTACTTGCGGCGGTCCGACTCCATTCGCCTCCAGCGCCGGATGCGCGTGCGTGCCCACAGATAATGGGCAGCCGTACTGGCGCGCAGGTAGTCGCTCAGCGTCCACGAAGGGCCCGTCCATGAAAACCGTTTCAATGTCACCAAGTCAGCATCCGGAAGAGCCTTGATGAGCTCGACGACACGCTCGTGATATGACTGGTAGTCGCGCAGCACCGCCTGAAGCGGCCGCCGACGGTGCTTATGATAAATCATCTCGTTCAGTCGAGGCAGCTCTCGCAAAGTGAATCCCGGAGCCGGAATTGCCGGCTTTTCTCCACGCAAACCCGCGGCATACCAGTCGAGGTTCATCTGCTGCCACTCGACCAAATGGGCGAGGATGTCTTTTACGGACCATCCGCCACGAGTAACGCCCGCCTTGGTCATCTGACGGGCTGAAAGAAGCGCGAGGGTATCGTCCAGCGCACTTCGCTCACGTTCGATTTCGCTCAGCAGTTCTTTCTTGCGGAGTCGCTTTCCCATGAGTCCTCCAGATTCCAGCAGTTGCCGGATAACGCGTCCGCTGGGGTGGATAGCTAGTTTCTGTCGCAAAACTCGCTGCTTACATCGAAAGACCGAGTGAGCAGCTTGGACCTGGACTTGGACCTCGACGTGGATCTGGACGGTTTTGTCCGGGGTAAACTTTCCAGACAAAATATTTACTAGGGCACCCTCTATTAGTGCTTGTCCACGTCCATGTCGAGGTCCAGGTTTAGGTCCAGGTTCAGGACGGACAATCATAGAGTCTCCTTTCACGACGGCTCATGTTGCGGGCTGAAATTACCGCTCACATGGTGATTTGGCGCCCAGCCGACGAAGTTCTTCACGAGTGAGTTGGATTTTCTTATGCACGATTTCCTGCAAATTCTCAAGTGCATCTGAGTTGATTCGCGTACACACGACCGCTTCCCATACGTCGCCGGTTGCTCGGTTTACTGCATAGTGTCCGATGATGGGGCTCTTACCTGCTCCGAAGCTGGCAGTAGCCTCAAATAGATAAAAATCAGCAGCATTAGGGTCATTATACGCGTCCAAACCAAAGTTCGGCAGAGTGGGGATGTGAGAACCCAGAGGGCATGCCACCAGCTCTTTTGCCTCCTTCTCTGTCAAGTTTCGCGTCTTAGCAGCTGCAACTAAGGGACATCCAAAAAGGAGAAACACAAGTGCCAACATATCCAAACGTCGCATGCTCTGGACCCTCAATAGCCATTATGTGGCGGACGAATATTAGATAAATACAGCGAATTCAGCGGCTAAAGGATAAAGAAAAGATACCCTCCATTTACCGTAGGATATCGTCTGGATCTTCAGATGAAGAGCTGAATGAGGGAGCGGACGCCGAAACCTGTGGCGCCCTTGGCCGCAAAAGGCTGGCCGTCGTGATCGAGGTCGACTCCGGCGATGTCCAAATGCACCCATGGGGTGTCTTCCACGAATTCCTGCAGGAACTTGGCCGCAGTAATGGCGCCGCCCCAGCGATTGCCGACGTTTTTGATGTCCGCGATTTCGCTGCGGATCGCCTTCCGGTACTCTTCGTCGATCGGCAACTGCCAGAACCGCTCGCCGGTGATGCTTCTCGCAGATTTCAGGCGCTCCAAGGTTTCCGGATCCGTTCCCATCATGCCTGCGTTGATGTGGCCCAGCGCAACCACGCAGGCTCCAGTGAGGGTCGCGATGTCGATCAGGCGGTTGGCGCCGAGCGTGCGCGCATATGCGAGGGCATCGGCGAGAATCAGCCGGCCTTCGGCATCGGTGTTGATGATTTCGATGGTCTTTCCGAGAAGGGACCTCACCACGTCTCCAGGCTTGGTCGCGCTGCCGCTCGGCAGATTCTCCACCGCAGGAATGAGCCCCATGACCGGGCACTGCAAGCCCAGTTCGGCGAGCGCGCTCATGGCGGCGATCACGGCGGCGCCGCCGGACATGTCCGCCTTCATGTCCTCCATTTTCTCCGCAGGCTTGATGGAGATCCCGCCGCTGTCGAATGTGACGCCTTTGCCCACAAGAGCAAAAAAAGGGGCCTTCTTCTGGGGTTTCATACCCGGGAGGCGCAGGAGAATCAGCTTGGGCGGTTGCTCGCTGCCGCGGCTCACCGCAAGCAGAGCGTTCATTCCCAGCCGCTCCATCTCATCTCGTTCGAGCACCTGGACCTCGAGACCGGACCTGGTCCCCTCCGCCAGGGCCCGCTCCGCGAGCCGCGCCGGAGTCAGGATATTCGCCGGCTCGTTTCCCAGCGTGCGTGCGAAATTCACGGCGTTGCCGATGATGGTTCCCCTGCGAATTTCCTCATTCACTGCGCCCTGTCGCGTTTTGCGTTCACTGACAAGGATGAGCTGCTGCACTTCCCGTGTTTCTATATCGCGCGTTTTGTAGATCTCCGACTCGTAATTGCCGTACAGCGCGCCTTCTGCCGCGACGCGCACCGCGTCGGGCGTCTTGAAGCTCCCGCGCAAACAAAACGCGACGCTGGTGCAACGTGCGGTTCGCGCAGCGCGGACGGCGGTGCCCGCCAACTCCCTCAGCCTGGCAAGCGTGAATTCCCGCTCCTTTCCCGCGCCGACGAGAAGCAGGCGATGCGCCTTGACCCGCGCCGGGCGGTGGATGAGACAGGTATGGTGCAGCTCCGGCTTGAACTCTCCTGAAGTAAGCACCGAACTGGCCACGCCTTTCGTGGCATGATCCAGCGCCCGGAGGGATGTTCCCTCACGGACCTCGTCTTCAAATACAGGATGGGCCAGCAGGTCACAT
>Ga0182021_10008083_pt1 | contig 12473 bp, 9 predicted proteins | sample 612E3MmetaG_FD_120493 | JGI IMG/M metagenome (GOLD analysis project Ga0182021, IMG submission 120493) | Permafrost microbial communities from Stordalen Mire, Sweden - 612E3M metaG (Illumina Assembly) | ecosystem: Environmental > Terrestrial > Soil > Wetlands > Permafrost | place: Sweden... | reverse complement strand
CATATTGAACACTCTACCACCGAGAGGGACAGCGTGGAAGACCCCAAAGAAAGGCTCAGCACCAGCGTTTCCGACCAGGAACTCCAGCGCCGCTGGGATGCCGTCCGTGCCGGTATGCGCGAGCGGGGCATCGACTACCTGGTGATGCAGAACAGCGAAGAGTACATGGGCGGCATGCTCCGCTGGTTCACCGACTTCACCGCCCGCCACCAGTTCCCCATGACGGTCATCTTCCCCGTGGACGACGACATGACCCTCATCAACTGCGGAGCGGCTCCGCCAGCAGGCCAGGTCTTCCCGCCCGCGTGGTTCTCCCGGGGCATCAAGGACCGCCTGGGCGACGTGTACTTCCCGACGCTCCCTTACACCGCCACCTACGACGCCAAGCTGGCGGTGGACGTGCTCAAGGCCAAACCCAACGCCACGATCGCCTGGGTGGAGCCGACCTTCATCCCCATGACGTTCGCCGACTATCTGCGCGCGAACCTGCCTGCGGTCACCTGGGTGGACGCCACCGAGTGGGTGGATGAGATCAAGGTACCGAAGAGCGAGGAAGAGATCGGGCTCCTGCGCGGCACCGCCGCCATCCAGGACGCCTGCATCGCGCACCTGGCCGAGTTCATCAAGCCCGGCCTGCACGATTACGAGATCTACGCGGAGGCCCATGGCTTCCTCAAGAAGAACCGCAGCGAACGGGGCATCATCCAGGTGAACTCCGGCCCACTCGGGACGATGGTCCCGTTCGACGTGCCCCGCTTCCAGAATCGCGTGGTGCAGAACGGCGACCAAGTGTCCGTGCTCATCGAGGTCAACGGGCCGGGCGGCTACTACTGCGAAGTCATGCGCATCTTCACCGTGGGCGCCGACCCGACTCCGGGATTGGTCGAAGCGTTCGGTGTTGCGTGCGACACGCAGGCGCTCATGTGCTCGCTCATGAAGCCGGGCACATACATGCGTGACATCTTCGCCGCCGCCAAGGACTTCCTGGTGGAGAAGGGCTGCGTCCCGCCTGTGCGCTCCATCGGCCACGGACAGGGCACCCCACTCGTGGAGCGGCCGAACTTCCGGCCCGACGAGACTTGGGCCGTCAAGGAAGGCATGAACATCGCCGTGCATCCGCAGGCGGTCAAGCCGCCCACGTGGGCCATCGTCTGCGACAACTTCATCGTCCGGGCGGACGGCGTCGAGCGGCTGCACAAGTACCCCCACGAGCTCATCCGGGTCTGAGGGCGGGCGGCATGGAAGACTGGATCATGCAGGGCACACCTGCGCTCGTCCTCATCCATATGCAGCACGCCATCACCGATCTCGAAGGGCGGGTGGCCTTCCTGCACGCCAAGGCCACGTGGGAATCCGGCATCATCCCCAAGCAGCAGGCGCTGCTCAAGGCTTTCCGCGAGAAGGGCCTGCCGGTCGTCTACGTCAACTCGATGCACCCCCTCAACGCCGTGGAGCTCATGTCGCCCTACGGCACGTTCTACGACGTCATCCGCAGGAACAAGATGAACGAGGTGGGCAGCAAGGACGTGGAGGTGTTGTCCGCGCTGGCGCCGCAGCCGGGCGAGCCGGTGCTGGGCAACTTCATGTTCGGCATCTTCTCCAACAACACCGGCGGCGACCTCAAGCAGGTGCTGGCCGACCTGGGGGCAGACACCCTGGTGCTCTGCGGCGTGGCCACCGGTATGGCGGTCATGACGGCCGTCATCCAGTGCGCGGACATGTTCTACAAGGTCATCGTGCCGAGCGACGCGTCCATCGACGCCAACCGGGCGCTCCACGATATCGCCATGAACAACGTCATCCCGGCCATGGCGCTGGTCACCACCACCGACGACGTCATCGCGCACCTGTAGCGGCGCGGCAGGGCCAAACCCCATCACAAGGAGCGACAGCAGCATGGGTTACGGAAGACTCAAGGACAAAGTGGCGTTCATCACCGGCGGCGGCTCCGGCATCGGCAAAGCCATCGCCAAGAGCTTCGTGGAAGAGGGTGCCACGGTGTGCCTGGCCGCGCGTAACCAGGAGAACCTGGCCGGGACGGTCAAGGAGTTCGAGGCCATGGGCGGGACGGCGTTGGCCATCCCCATGGACATCCTCAAAGAGCAGGACATCACCGACGCGGTCAAGAAGGCCATCGACGCCTACGGCCGGATCGACATTCTGGTGAACAACTCGGGCATCGGCGGACCCACGGCCTACGTATGGGACCTCAAGCTGGACGAGTGGAACGAGATCATCGGCGTGGACCTTACCGGCAGCATGTTGGCGGCCCGCGAAGTCCTCAAGTACATGGTGCCGGCCGGCAAGGGCGGCATCGTGATCAACATCGGCGCGGAAGGCGGGCGCTCCGGCGACGGCCGGTCGGGCTACCCCATGAGGGCCGGCTACTGCTGCGCCAAGATGGGCGTCATCGGCCTCACCGAGACCTTGGCCCGCGAATGCGGGCCGCACGGCATCCGGGTCAACTGCATCTCGGCCGGCGCTGTCAAGGGCCCGCGCTTCGTCCGGGTGATGCAGGGCCGGGCCGACGCCATCGGCATCACGCTCGACGAGCAGATCAAAAGAGAGATGAAGCAGTATTCGCTCGGCCGGCCCACCGAGGAATACGAACTGGGCCAGACCGCGGTCTTCCTGGCGAGTGACGAATCCAGCGCCATCACCGGCCAGACGATCGTCGCCGCCTGCGGAATGAACATGTGGGGCTAGAGCGCAGAGCACCGAGACGGAGGCGCTGGGATGGCGCCCGGGGAGGCTGATGCATTGGTCAAGGCAATGATCTTCATGAAGCGGCGCAAAGATCTCACCCGTGAGCAGTTCAAGGAGTACTGGCTCACCCAGCATGTGAAGCTGGAGAAGGAGAACGCGGAGAAGAACTGGGTCCGCAAGATCGTGGCCAATATCGCCATCGACGACCCAGAGATGCCCGAGCCGCCGTGGGACGGGATGGTGGAGTTGTATTTCGACAGTATCGAAGACATGCAGAGGGACGTTCAGGGAGCACAACGCGAAGTCATGCTGGCCGACGAGGAGAACTTCTGCGACCACTCCGAGGAGCAGGTAGTGGTGCTGACAGAGGAGTACCTCATGGCCGTGAAGACGCCTTGGAAAACGAACGCGTAAGAGGGGGAAGAAGATGACGGACCTGTTCAAAGAAGAAGGACCCGAGGACAAGGGGCCGGCCGGCTCGGTAAGCCGCCGCCAGTTCCTCAAGATCGCCGGGGTCGCCGGAGTCACCATCGGTGTGGGCGCCGGCCTCGGCGGAGCGCTGGCCGCATGCGGCAGCAGCACGACCACCACGTCGGCTGCGCCCGCGACCACCGCTTCCACTACCGGCACCACGGCCGCTGCAGAGACCACCACGACGGCCGCCGCGGAGACCACCACGAGCGTGTCGGCCGGCGCGGAAGCGGGGCGCGAGATCAAGATCGGCAACCCGCTGCCCATCACGGGAGTGCTCGCCAGCTTCGGCGCCTACGAAAAATGGGCCGACGGCCTGAGCCAGAAAGCGCTGGGCGAGGGGCTCGTGCTGGGCGACGGCAAGATGCACAAGATCACCATCATCACAGCGGACACCCAGTCCGACTCCAACCGGGCTGCGCAGGTGGCCGGGGACATGATCACCAACGACAAGGTGGACATCCTCATCTCCTCCGGGACGCCGGACAGTGTGAACCCCACCGCCGACCAGGCCGAGGCTCTGCAGTGCCCGATGCTCGGCACCAACGACCCGATGGAAGCCTTCATCTTCGGCCGGAGCATGAAGGCCGACACCGTGCAGACCTATCCATACGGCCTGTTGTTCGGGGTCGACCAGGAGCTGGTCACCCAGCCGATGGCCTTCGACAAGGTCAAGACCAACAAGAAACTGGGCATCCTACTGGCCAACGAAGTGGACGGGAACACCTGGGCCGGCGTCCTGCCCGCAGGCTTCGCGAAGCTTGGGTACGAAGTGACGTTCCCGCAGCAGTACGTTCCGGGCAGTGAGGACTTCACGGCTCAGATCGCCGAGTTCAAGAAGGCCGGCTGCGAGATCCTCACCGGCACCCATTACGCCAACGACTTCACCAACTTCTGGAAGCAATCGCTACAGCAGGGCTTCAAGCCCAAGCTGGTGTTCACAGGCGGCAAATGCTTCAGCGACTTCTCGTTCCCGAAGGCCTTGGGCGACACGGCGGTGGGCTTCATGGCCAACTGGCTGCTGCACAAGACCTTCACCTACACGGACTCCCTCACCGGCAAGACCGTGGCGGAGTTGTGCGACCAGTACGAGGCCGACACGAACGACGAATGGAGCGAGAACGTAGGCGTCCAGACGGCGCGCAGCTGGGCGGTGGACGTGCTGAAGCGGGCCACCAACCCCGACGACAAAGCCACCATCGTCGCGGCCATCAAGGCCACCAAACTCGAGACGCTGTACGGCCCCATCGACTTCACCGAACCGGTGAGCGCCACTGGCCGCCATCCGTTCGCGAACGTCTGCAAAGCCGTTACCACCACTATCCAGTGCGTCAAAGGGGCGGACGCGAAGCCGACCGCCAACACCAAGTTCAAGTACGACGCCAACGTGGTGGGAGCCGACTTCCTGGATGGTCTTCCGACCTACCAGACTATCGAACAGAACTACGCGTAGGCTGCACCGCGATCGTCGAAGCAGAACGGCCCCTGCCCGCGTCATCGGGCAGGGGCCACACTGTGAACATGCCTCGTCAGAGGAGGACACGTTGTGAGCAAGTATAAGCGAGTGGCTGAACCCTGGCGGATCAAGAACGCCAAGTTCAAGAACCGGATGCTGAAGACGCCGCAGGACATGAACATGGCGGACTTCGGCGACGGCAGCATCACCGACGAGTTGCTCGCATTCTACGAGGCGATCGCCCGGGGCGGCATCGGGGGCATCATCTCCGAGCAGTGCGCCGTCGACGTGCCGCTCGGCACCCGGGACGGGATGGTGAACGTGGCCGAGGACGCGATGCTGCCCGGCATGAAGAAGCTGGCGGACGTCGTGCACAAGTACGGCTGCCCGATGTTCATCCAGATCAACCACCTGGGGCCCAATGCCCAGTTCCCGCCGTACCCGGGGCACATCAAAGAAGGCTTCTTGGCGGTGGGACCGTCCGCGCTGGACGAGCAGACCACCAAACTGCTGTTCCACGGGATGACGGACTGGAAGGTCCGGGCCCTCACAGTGGACGAGATCAAGGGCATCGTCCAGAAGTACGCGGAAGCGGCCGAACGCGTGAAGAAGGCCGGCTTTGACGGCGTCGAACTGCATGGCGGCCACTACTACCTGATGAACTCCTTCCTGTCGCCGGTGTGGAACAAGCGCACCGACGAGTACGGCTCGGGGAGCATCGAGAACCGGGTGCGCTTCTCCCGGGAGATCCTCGAAGCCTGCCGCGCGAAGTGCGGCGACGACTTCGTGATCGGCGTCAAGTTGAACGGCGCCGAGTACGGGGTGCCCGAGGGCACCAAGCCGGCCGAATGCGCTGAGTTCGCCCGTATCCTGGAAAGGTCCGGCGCCGACTACTTCAACATCGTGGGGGACGGCTACGCCCGCTACGGCCGCATCGCCATCGCCGAGCAGATGTTCTATCCCGAGCCTCCCGACCCGTGGATCGACGAGCTGAAGGGCATGGACTGGCGCCAGGGGATGAACGTGCACCTGGCCTCCACGGTCAAAAAGGTGGTCTCGGTGCCGGTCATCGCCGTGGGCAAGCTCGATGCGGCCATCGGCGAGAAGATCCTCGAGGCCGGCCAGGCCGACGCCATCGCCATGGGCCGGCGCCTGTTCGCGGATCCCGACTATCCGAACAAAGCCCTGGAGGGCCGCGAGGACGACGTCCGGCCCTGCACGTCGTGCATCACGTGCGAGACCCGCATGATGGAGTATGAGGGCGTCGCCTGCCAGGTGAACCCGAGCATCGGGCGCGGGTCCGACAGCGAGCGCTTCCCGGCGGCTCCCGTCAAGAAGAAGGTGGTGGTCGTGGGTGGCGGTCCCTCCGGCATGGAGGCGGCCCGTGTCATGGCCCTGCGAGGCCACAAGGTCCTGCTCTACGAGAAGGAAGGCTTTCTCGGCGGGCTCATGAACCTGGCCGCCATGGTGAAGGGGACCGAGATCTTCGATCTGCCCGGCTTCATCAAGTACCTTGAGGGCCAGGTGGACAAGGTGGGCGTGGAGGTGAAGCTCGGCGAGGAGTACACGCTGGTCGTCCACGAGAAGGTCAAGCCGGACGCGGTGGTCATCGCCGCCGGCGGTTCGCCCGGTGTGCTCGCCATCCCCGGTGCGGACGGCAAGAACGTGCTCACGAGTAAGCAGCTGTATGAGGAATCGAAGCTCGCCATGCGGCTGGCCGGCCCGAAGAGGCTGGAGAAGATCACCAAGATGTGGATGCCCGTGGGCAAGAGCGTGTTGATCGTCGGCGGAGGCATCCAGGGCTGCGAAGCCGCCGAGTTCCTGGTGAAACGAGGCCGCAAAGTGGTGGCCATCGCCGAGGCGGGTCCCAAGCTGGGCGACGGCATCCCGCTGCTGCAGTGGGAGTTGCTCCATCCGTGGCTGAAGGAGAAGGGCGTGCCCATGCTGACCGGCGTCACCTACCGGCAGATCAACGACAAGGGTCTGGTGATCACCGACGCGGACGGTACAGAGCGGACGCTGGAGGCCGACACCGTCCTAATCACGCTGCCGCTGCAGCCCAACCCGAAGCTCTTCGAGGCTTTGAGCGGCACAGTACCCGAGATCTACGCGGTGGGCGACTGCAAAGCCCCGGGAGTCATCCTCAACGCGATGGGTTCTGCGTTCGAGATAGCCCGCGCGGTCTAGATACTAGGAGACACACCACCTTAGCGGTTACTATGGTGACGGACGGGAGCTATCGCGGTCGTACCGTCCGCACGACGACGCGTCGGGAGATGTAGACAGTGCCTGTTCTTGAGTCAGGATCCCTACTGCCGCCGGAGTTGCGGCCGCTCGCCCTTGTCAAAGGGGCGGGAGACCTCGCGACCGGGGTGGCGCTCAAGCTTTGTGAGGCGGGGTTCTCGGTGGTCATGACCGAGACCGCGCAGCCCACCGTCGTGCGGCGGACGGTGGCATTCGCCCAGGCCGTGTATGAGGGCCGCGCTACCGTGCAGGGCGTGGATGGGGTCCTGGCGACCAACAGGGGGGACATCCTGCGGGCACTGAAGGGCGGGAACGTCGCGGTCGTCGTGGACCCCGCGGCTTTCACACGGAACTACCTCGTGCCGGACCTTCTGGTGGACGCCATCATGGCCAAACGCAACCTGGGGACTCGCCTCGGAGATGCGCCGGCGGTGGTGGGTCTGGGGCCGGGCTTCGTCGCCGGCCTCGATGTTCACGCCGTCATCGAGACCATGCGCGGTCCCACGCTCGGCACAGTGATCAGCCACGGCGGGGCGCTGCCCGATACCGGGATACCCGCGGAGCGTCATGGGTTTGGCAGGGAGCGCCTGCTCAGGTCACCGGCAGAAGGCCTGTTCGCCCCGGTGAAGGACATCGGCGACTGGGTGAAGAGAGGGGAGACGGTGGGTCTCGTCGGCGGCCTGCCGGTCGTCTCCGAGCTGGACGGCGTGCTGCGCGGGCTCCTCAATGCGGGGCTGCGGGTAGACGCCGGCTTCAAGCTCGGAGACGTGGACCCGGGCGCGCAGCCGAGCGACTGCAACGTGGTGTCCGACAAAGCATTGGCCATTGGTCGCGGGGTCGTGAGGGCGGCGCTCAGTCTGCTCGCAACGGCCCGCGATGACAGTTCGAACGTCGTCCGGTTGAGAAGCGGGGTCGGCGCGGTGTGGCGTGGATGTGCAGGCGCTCCTGCTCGCAGGGGCGCACTGCCAGGTTAACCCGATCTGCGGAGGTAGTACTCGATGAGGAACTTTGAATACCTGGCCCCGGCCGGCGTGGACGAGGCGATCCGGACGCTTGCGGAACACGGCTCCGATGCGATCGTGCTCGCCGGAGGCACGGACGTGCTGGTCTGGATGAATCGCCGCGAGATCGCGCCGAAATACGTCGTCTACATCGGCGACCTACAAGAGCTCGGGCAGATCCGCGAGGAGGCCGGGGAGCTGCGCATAGGCGCTCTCGTCACTCAGGCCGAGCTGGCCGAATCGCCTGTCGTCGCAAAGAAGGCTCTGGCGCTGGCCATCGCCGCGAGGAACTGCGCCGGTCCCATCGTGCGGAACCTGGCCACCATAGGAGGCAACCTGGGGACGGCTACCCCGGCCGGCGACCTGGTGCTCGCGTGCATGGCCCTGGGCGGCAAGGTGAGGCTCAAGGGGCCCAAGGGCGAGCGTCTCCTGCCGCTCGAGGAGTTCCTTGTCGGGCCCCAGGCGACCGTCCTCGCTCCCGACGAACTCATACTGGAGATCGTACTGCCGCTCCCGTCGGGCGTCACCGGCTCCGGCTTCCAGAAGCTGGGCAGGCGCAAGGCTATGACCATCTCTACGGCTTCGGCCGCGGCTTCGGTGGTGCTGAGCGCCGACGGCTCGACCTTCGAAAAGGTCATCGTGGCTCTGGGCTCGCTCGGCCCCACTGTGATCCACTCCGATGAGTTCGAGCGCGCGCTCACCGGTAAGCCGGCGACGCTCGAGGAGATCAACAACTGGCGCCATCTCGCCGGTGGCGATGCCTGCCCCAGCCCGCGGGCGAGGCGGGCGAGCGCTTGGTATCGGTGCGAGGTCGCGGCCGTTCTGGCCGCTCGGGCCGTCGAAGACGCCTTGGCGGCTGCAAAGGGCCTCGACCTGTCCGCCCACCGGGCTGCCAGCAAGAAGCGGGGCAGGGGCATAGCAGGCGCCATCTACTCCCTCACGCCGCCCGGCTTCCCCAACCCCTGTGCCGTCAACCTTCAGATGCGCGAGGACGGTAGCGCCGTCCTGCAGATAGGCGTGGTGGAGATCGGACAGGGCGCGAACACCGTCATGACGCAGATGGCCGCCGAGGCGCTGGCCATCCCCTACGAGAACGTCACGGTCCATACGAACGACACCGGGACGGTGCCGTACGACTTCGGCACGGTGAGCTCGAGGGGCACGTTCGTGGCCGGCAACGCCATCATCCGCGCGTCTCTGCAGGTGAAAGAGGTGCTGTATGAGGCGGCGGCTGTGGCTCTCAAGGGGCACCCGGACAACTTCTACCTCTGCGCCGGCTTCGTCTGCGACAAGTACGACACTGAAAAGCGCATGCCGATCGGCGAAGCGGCCAAGTTCGCGCACTTTGTGCTCAAGAAGCTTCCCATCGGCACGGCTTTCTTCTATCCGAAGAGCTCGGCTGCGGACCAGAACTCGCAGGGCGAGCCCATCGCCGCGTTCTACTACCACGCCACCGTGGCCGACGTGGAAGTGGACGTCGAGACCGGCGTGGCGGACGTGGTGGATCTCTACGCGGTCGTCGATTGCGGCAAGGCCATCAACCCGCGGTTGGTGGATGCCCAGGTGGAGGGTGGGGCCATCCAGGCGATCGGGTGGGCCCTGCGTGAGGACGCGCAGCCCGGTCTGACCTGCGCGAGTGGACCGGCGGAGGGGTACAACCCCGACTTCATGCCCGTGGACTTGGAGAGCTACCCTATCGCGACTTCGATGGACCTTCCTATGCTGCACCCGGGTCTTGTGGAAGTGTTCGAGCCCGAGGGCCCGTTCGGAGCGAAACCTGCCGGCGAGATCTCGGCGAACAGCGGGGCGCCGGCCGTCTTCAACGCGATCTACAAGGCAGTCGGGGTGCGGCTCTTTGACATGCCGGCTACTCCCGAGAAGATACTCAGGGCTCTCCAGGACAAGGCCGAGTCACAGCCGGCAACGGTCTAGGGCTGAAAGGAACCACTATGAGACGAGAGATAACGTTCACGCTGAACGGCGAAGAGAAATCGGTGTTCGTGGAGCCCAACATCACACTGCTGCAGGTGCTTCGCGAGCAACTGACCGTCACCAGTCCCAAGCGGTCGTGTGAGCAGGGAGAGTGCGGCGCCTGTACGATCATCCTCAACGGCAAGGCCGTCAACGCCTGCCTCGTGCTCGCCGTGACCGTCCAGGGTAAGCGCGTCGAGACCGTCGAGTCGCTGGCCAACGGCACCGAACTGCATCCCCTGCAGAGAGCGTTCGTCGACATCACGGCGGCCCAGTGCGGCTACTGCACCCCGGGCATGCTCCTTGCGGCCAAGGCCCTGCTCGATGCCAACCCTGACCCCAGCTACGAGGAGGTCAAGGTGGGATTGGCCGGCAACCTGTGCCGCTGCACCGGCTACGTCAAACCTGTCGAAGCGGTCCTCACCGCGGCCGCGGAACTTCGTGCCGCTGGCGTCAAAGGGTAAGGGGTACGACATGCGATTCGAAGAGATCGGAACCAGCCGGCCCCGCCTGGACGGCAGAGCCCAGGTCACCGGGAAGGTCGACTACACGGGCGATATCTATCTCCCGGGCATGCTTCACGCCAAGCCGCTGCTGAGCACCGAGCATCATGCCCGTATCATCGAGCTGGACACGAGCGCGGCCGAAAGGTTGCCCGGAGTCAGAGCTGTTGCGACGGCCAGAGACGCGCCGGACAATGCCAACGGACTCATCATCCCCGACCAGCCGGTGTTCGCCGACGACAAGGTCCGCTACAAAGGGGAGATCGTGGCTCTCGTGGCCGCGGAGACCGAGGAGATCGCGCAGGAGGCCGTCGAGCTCATAAAGGTCAGGTACGAGCGGTTGCCTGCCGTCTTCGACCCGAGAGAGGCGCTCGAGCCCGGCGCCCCGATCATCCACGAGTTCGGCCAGGGCAAATGGGCTCGAGGCAACCAGGTGCTGCCGCACGGCCACGAGGCCTTCGTCCTGGTGCACGGCGACGTCGAGAAGGGCTTTGCCGAGTCGGACTTCATCATCGAGGAGAGCTTCGCCACCTGCGCCCAGCGCTGCGCTCCCATCGAGCCGCACGCATGCATCGCCAAGCCGGACGGGCCGGACCGCATCACCATCATAGGCAATACCCAGATGCCGTTCTGGCACCAGCCGGCCATCGCCAAAGCGCTCAAGCTGCCGCTCAACCGGGTCCGTGTGCAGGTGCCTCCCATCGGCGGCGCCTTCGGCCAGAAGAACAACATCACCATCGAGCCGAACGTGGCCATCCTGGCCATGAAGGCCGACCGTCCGGTGCGCTGGGCCCTCACCACGTATGAGGACTTCCGCTACAGTTCGACGAAGATCCCCGTGATCCACAATTACAAGATAGGGTTCAAGTCCGACGGGACGCTTGTGGCGATAGATCGTCGGCATCTGGGCGATACCGGCGCCTACGCCTCCACCACCATGATCACCATGGGCAAGTGCACGATGATCGGCTCCGGTCCCTACCGCATCCCCTACCAAAGGGGAGAGACGATAATCGCGTATACGAACAAGTGTCAGAGCGCGGCGTTCCGTGGCTTCGGGATGTCGCAGCCCACGTTCGCCATCGAGCAGATGATGGACATCATCGCCGAGAAGCTCGGGATGGACCCGCTGGAACTCCGCCTCAAGAACGCACTGAGGGATGGAGACCGGGCCGGCACCGGCCAGGCCATGCGCGCGGTGGGGATTTCCGCCTGCCTCGAGAAGGTGGCCGAGATGAGCGGCTGGGAAAGTCAGCGTCTCTAGGAGGCTCCGTCGGGAATGCAGCGGCTGTCAGGGGAGGTTGTTCCCTGACAGTCCGTAGCCCAGTTCGTGGGACAGAAGGGCGGCCGCATCCACCACCGCGTCGGCGTAGGCGTGGCGTTCGGTCTCTCCGAAGCGCTCCACCGGGACCACCACCGCCAGGGCCGCGCGCACGTCGCCGGTGGGGCTGAACACGGGGGCGCCCACGGCGCACATGCCCAGTTTGTGCTCCTCGATACCGAAGGCCACTCCGTTTCGCCGCACGTCCGCAAGCTCGTCCGCGAGGCGCTCGGGGTCCGTGAGGCTGAGGTGGGTCCGCGGTGCGTTCTCTGCGATGGCCTTGCCCCATAGGGCCGCCGGCCGGAACGCTGCGAAGAGCTTGCAGTGCACGTTGCTCAGCCCGGCCATGGTCATACCCGGCGGGTTGTAGGGCCGGAACGGCCGGTCGGTGTAGATGGTGTGGACGATGATCGCGCCCTGGCCGGTGGGCACGGAGATGTCCACCGTTTCGGTGGTGGCCTCGGCCAGAGCCTGCATGAAGGGCTGGGCCACGCTCACCAGGGCTTCGTTGGTCTGAGTGAGGTAGGCGGCCTTCATCATGGCGGAGCCCAGGCGGTAGACACCCGCCTTGGGGTCGAAGGCAAGGAACTTGAGGTTCTCGAGGGTCTTAACCAGGCGGAAGCCGGTGGCTTTGGGCAGGCCGGCCGTCTCCCGAATGGCTTTGAAAGTCCACTCCGGGTGGGCGACGTCGAAGAGGGCGAGTACGTGGAGGCCTTTCTCCAGAGTGCGCGAGGGAGAGGTGCTTTCGCGGGCCGCCTGGGATGCTGTCGGGGGGATGCCGCTGGTGTCCAAGCCGTCCT
>Ga0182021_10008082_pt1 | contig 12474 bp, 10 predicted proteins | sample 612E3MmetaG_FD_120493 | JGI IMG/M metagenome (GOLD analysis project Ga0182021, IMG submission 120493) | Permafrost microbial communities from Stordalen Mire, Sweden - 612E3M metaG (Illumina Assembly) | ecosystem: Environmental > Terrestrial > Soil > Wetlands > Permafrost | place: Sweden... | reverse complement strand
GCGATTCAGGAGCAGCTTGACGGCAAGGCCGTCGAATGGATGGAGAAGGTCACAGACGAACAATATCAGGCGCCAGCAAGCGCCGGCCAAGAGCGACAATGAAGGGACAAGCTCATGGACATTATTCGTAAGACTGTGCTAGTCGTCGGCTCGACTGGCACCATCGGGCGCCTTGTTGTCGATGAAGCAATCCTGCAGGGCCATGCCGTACGGGCTCTGGTGCGCAATCCCGGGAAGTCGGACCAGCTTCCGCGCGAAGCGCAGGTGGTCGTCGGTGACGTGACCCGGCCCGACACCCTCCCCGGCGCCGTGGAGAGTGTGGACTCCGTGGTGTTCACCCTTGGCTCAGACGGCACCGGCAGGGTTGGGGCGGAGAGCGTTGACTATAACGGCGTGCGCTGGGTTCCCGGACAGCGCGCATCGCGCTCATGACCGCCATCGGAGTCACCGACCGCACCGGCGATTACAACCGTGCCACCGAGGCCCATGACTGGAAGCGGCGATCCGAAAGGCTCGTGCGAGCGAGCGGGTTGCCGTACACGATCGTCCGACCCGGCTGGTTCGACTACAATGGTCCGGATCAGCACCGGCTCGTCCTCCTCCAGGGCGACAAACGCCACGCAGGCAATCCCAGTGACGGCGTCATTGCGCGACGTCAGATCGCTCAGGTTCTCGTCAGCAGCCTCGGGTCCGATTGTGCGCTGCGCAAGACCTTCGTACTCATCGCTACCGCCGGCCCAGCACAGGGCGATTTCGATGCGCTGTTCGCTCCTCTTGATGCGGACCCGCAAGGCATGCTGGATGGCGTGCATGACATTGCGAACATGGCGCTGGAGGACGAGCCACAGCGCGTGCGTGACGACTTGGATACGGTGCTCGCCCACCACTCCGCCGGCGAGGGCACACAGAGACGATTGAAACAACAATAGGAGAACGCACTATGTCACAACGCACATGGCTTATTACCGGGGTCAGCAGCGGTTTCGGGCGCCAGCTCACCGATCAGCTTCTTGAGCGCGGCGACCGCGTTGTTGGGACCGTCCGCGACACCGGCAAGGTCAGCAACCTGCTCAAGCGATATCCCGGTGCATTCCATGCCGAAGTGCTCGATGTGACCAACACCGCGGCGATTCACGAGGTGGTCGAACGCTCCTTCGCGCAGCGTGGACGGATCGACGTGATCATCAGCAACGCCGGCTACGGTTTGTTCGGAGCCGCCGAGGAGATCACCGATGCGCAGGTCGAACACATCGTCGCGACCAATCTTGTCGGGTCGATTAATCTCATCCGAGCCGCACTGCCGCACCTTCGCGCCCAAGGCGGCGGACGCGTCATCCAGATCTCCTCATACGGAGGTCAGGTAGCGTTCGCGGGAAATTCGCTCTACCACGCCACGAAATGGGGCATTGAAGGGTTCGTGGAGTCGGTCGCGCAGGAGGTCGCACCCTTCGGGATCGGCATGACCATCGTCGAGCCGGGCGGTGCCCGCACGGAATTTCGGTATGGTAGCGCCCAAGTAGCAAAGCTCACTCCGATCTACGACCAAACGCCCGCCCACGGTTTTTTGCTGATGCTGGATGCCAAGAACGGGTTGGCTCCAGGTGACCCGGCCCGTATGGCCGCCCGCATCATCGAGAGTGTCGACGTGGAGCCCGCTCCGCTGCGAATGGTACTCGGCTCACAGGCGCTGGATGGGACCTTAACGACGCTGTGCAAGCGAATCGCCAGCTTCGAAGCGCAGACTGATCTCGCCGCCTCGACGGACTTCCCGCCCGGACAATGATCAGGACCCGCGCCGCAGGCTCCGAAGTTCCCGTCTGTGGATAGCGAAAGCCTGATCGCAGACCGAGTTCATTGCTCTGGCTGGTTATCAATCCCGAGCCGCAGATCTGGATTGGCATGTGGACTGGCCGCCTGGCTATCAACACGACGTCTCGATCCAATGATCGCGCTGCGGAAGGAGTGACCCCAAACAGTCACACGGGGATTCGAATCGTGTATGCTGTTTTTGGAGCGAGGCTCAACAAACGTCGGCAGTTCCACGGGGCAATTTACTTACGAGATTCCAAACCCAAGCGGCCAGACCTGAGCAAAAGCATCGGAATGTATCTGTTTGGGCAATAGTTGGGCAATATGCCTCGGGCCTTCCAGTCCTCCCCTTCAAGAGCGGCAAATGCGGACTGCACTGACCGGTGGCGCGGACCGGTGCGTTAGCAGCGGGCGTGACAACGATCGGTCTTTTTGTACCTTCTCATGCCTTTTTGTGGCCAATCCGTCCATCCGGGCACAGAGGCGTTTCTTGCCTCGCGCGCGGAGCGATTTGGTTTTCGCGATGAACGCCCGTACGTTTGCACACTTTGTTTCTTCGCGCGCGGGACGATTTGTGGCACAACGGATTGCATGAGCAGATTCCTGGGAATCGACATCGGGGGCACGAAGTGCGCGGTGTGCGTCGGTGACGACAACGCGCAGGTGCTGGGGCGCCGGGAGCTTCTCACCAGCCGGCAACCGGAGGAAACGCTGGGCGCGCTGGAGGGGTTCGCGAGGGAGTTGCTGCGAGAGACGGGACCGGTGGACGCGATTGGAATTGCGTGCGGCAGCCCGCAGGACGCCGCCCGGGGGCTGATCCTCGCACCGCCCAACCTGCCGGGCTGGGACGCTGTGCCTGTGGTCGGATTCTTCCGGCGTCAGTTGGGAGTACCCGCCTTTTTGGAGAACGACGCCAACGCAGGTGCGCTGGCCGAATGGCGACACGGCGCCGGTCGCGGCAGCCGCAACATGGTGTTCTGCACGATGGGGACAGGGTTCGGCTGCGGCCTGATCATGGACGGCCGGCTGTTCGCGGGTACCAACGGTAACGCCGGTGAACTCGGCCACGTGCGCCTCACGCGCGGCGGTCCAGTCGGTCATGGCAAAGCTGGCTCGGTCGAAGGTTATTGCGGCGGGGGGGGCATCGCCTGGCTGGCACGGTTGCGCTTGCACGAACACCTCGCGGCCGGCGGTGCCTCGGTACTGGACAACGGCGGGGCGCTTTCGGCCAAACAGGTTGCCACTGCGGCCAAGTCGGGCGACGAACTGGCATGCCGGGTCTACACCGAGGTGGGCGAGAAACTGGGGCGCGCACTCGCCCTCGGCATAGATCTGCTAAATCCCGAGCGCATCGTGATCGGCAGCATTTTCGCGCGCGACGAGGCGCTGATCCGTCCCTCCATGGAGCTGGTGTTGCGGGAGGAGTGCCTGCCGGCAGCGTTGGAGGTCTGCACGATTGTGCCCGCTGAACTCGGCGAGCGCATTGGTGACGTCGCGGCCCTGGTGGTTGCACAAACCGGAATGGAGACAACCCGAAAGAACAAGCTTCCACCATGAGCAAAAAGTGATCCACCGGGTTTTGCCTGATTTTCCTCTTACTCATGAGCTCATTCCTGAACCTAGCCCAGGCGGTACCTGACAAGGTCATCTCGCTTAACAGTCGATGGACGCTCGCCTACTGGCCCCAGGCCGAGAAACCGGTGACGGAGCCGGGGCAGCTGAAGTCACTCGCAGTCGAAACCATACCCGGGACCGTGCCCGGCAACGTCGAGCTCGACTTGCTCGCTGCAGGAAGAATTGCGGATCCCATGATCGGAAGCCATGTGTATGCGCTGCGAAAGTACGAAGGCTATCAGTGGTGTTATTCGCGCCGTTTTGCGAGTCCCCCTCTCAAGCCCGGGCAGCGCCTGCAGCTCCATTTCGGCGGCATCGACTGCCTGGCCTCGATCTGGCTCAATGGACGCCACGTGGGCGAGGCCGAGAACATGCTGATCGAACAGGGCTACGACATCACCGAGCTCGTGGCCGACGGCGGCGAAAATGAACTCCAGGTGATTCTGCGCTCCGCTGTGATCGAGGCCCAAAACTATCCCCTCGGAGCGCTCGGCATCCGCGCGGATGGCAACTCGGAGTCCGATAATATTCGGAAAGCACCGCACGCCTATGGCTGGGACATCATGCCCCGCTTGGTGAGCGCCGGACTATGGCGCGGTGTGGAGCTGCGCGTCCTTGAGCCCCTACGTTTTGAGGATCTGCACTGGATGATCCTCCGAATCGACCGCACCGCGAAGACGGCCGAGCTCTATGCCGACTATCAGCTCCGGGTGCCCCTTGCGTTGATTGACGGACTGTGCGTGAAGGCGACGCTGAGGCTCAGGGGCATGGAGGTCCTCCAACAGAGCGAGCCCTTGCTCTCGCACTCAGGACGCATTTCCCTGAGAATCCAGGACGCGCAGCTATGGTGGCCCAAGGGCTATGGCGAGCCGGTCTTGTACGACGCCGAAGTCCAAATCTTGGACACTACCGGCCAGGTCCTCGCGTCGAGGGTCTCGCGCATCGGCCTGCGTACGGTGCAGCTCGACCGCACGGAAATCACGGCGCCTGAGAAGCCGGGCCGCTTTTGCCTCATCGTCAACGGAGTGAAGATATTCATCCGCGGCACGAATTGGGTGCCGGTCGATGCCCTGCACAGCCGCGATGCCGCGCAGGTCATTGAAGTGCTCAAGCTGGCCTCAGAGCTCAACTGCAACCTGCTGCGCTGCTGGGGAGGCAATGTGTATGAGGACGAGGCCTTCTTCGACTATTGCGACGCCGACGGCCTTCTCGTTTGGCAGGACTTTGCGATGGGCTGCTCTGTTTACCCGCAGAATTCCGACTTCGCGCGGAAAGTGGAGACTGAAGTCCGGTCGGTCGTGCGCAGGCTGCGCAATCATCCGAGTCTCGCGCTCTGGTCGGGAAACAACGAAAACGATGTCTCGCTCGCCTGGCAATTGGGCGCCCTGAACGTCGACCCGAACCGTGACCTCATCAGCCGAAGGGTCATCCCGGCGGTGCTTTACGAACTCGATCCCACGCGGCCGTATCTGCCCAGCTCGCCGTATGTGAGTATCGAATACTATGAGCGAGGCAACCGCGGCAACTTTCTCCCCGAAGATCACCTCTGGGGACCGCGCGGCTACTACAAAGCCGACTTTTACACCAAATCGGCGGCGCATTTCGTGAGCGAGATCGGCTATCACGGCTGCCCGAACCAAAGCTCGCTCGAGAGGATGTTCGAGAAGCCGGAGGTGTATCCCTGGACTAGGGACTTTGTCTGGAACGAGGCCTGGCTCACGAAGTCGGTACGCAAGCTTCCTCTGTCGCAAAGCACCGCGGAGAGAAACGATCTCATGTTGAATCAGATCCGCATCCTCTTCGGCGCAGTACCCAAGGATTTGGATGCCTTCATCCTCACGTCCCAGTCCGTGCAGGCCGAGGCGATGAAGTATTTCGTCGAGCTGTGGCGCGCAGGCAAATTTGAGCGCTCGGGCATCATCTGGTGGAACCTGCGCGATGGCTGGCCGATCATCTCGGATGCAGTGGTGGATTATTACAACTCGAGGAAACTCGCCTACCATTTCCTGAAAAACGTGCAGTCCACGGTGTGTTTGATGATAAACGATCCGGTGGACGGGCATTATCCCCTGGTGGCAGTGAACGACAGCCTCGAGGCAGTACAGGGCAAGGTGACGGTGACAGAGCTAGGCTCAGGAAGGGAACTCTTCTCCGGCCGCTATGCTGTAGCCGCAAATGGACGGCAGAAAGTCGCGGACTTGCCGCGACAGCCAGGACAGGGCATGCTACTGATCCGCTACGAGCACGCGGGGCAGACTCGCATGAATCACTACCTGTACGGCGAGCCTCCCTTCGATTTCAAAGCCTACCTTGGTTGGCTGAAACAGACTGGGATCTACTCCTCGGTTCCTGGACTTTGAGGGGACGAAGAGCGCTCACACCCTAGATGGGGCAATATTCGTGAGGGCATTCCAGCCGGGCTGATCGACCGGGTCACCGAGACTTCTCCGCTGCAGAATTGTCGGCGGCGATCGCCAAGTGTGCCTCCTCTTGTTCAAGATCGATCAGCATCTGTTAACGCTCTTGAACACCACCTCAATCGGAAGCTCGGCGAACAGGTTAAAGCGGGGTGGGCGGGATGGAAGCAAGCAAGAGGCTGCGCTTGAGATTGCCGCGTCGACTCCGTCCGCGGAGGCTCGAGCCTGACGTGTCAGATCGGCCACTGCGTGCCACTTGTACTGCCGCGACCACTCGGCTCGGACCAAATCCCGAGATCAATGGCTTACACAAATCTGCCAGCCGTTCGCGGAGATTAATGAGACAAGCGGAAAACGCGCATATTAATGACCTACGACTTATGAAAAAGTAGACATAATGATGGTTGTGGCCTCGCCTGCATTTCAGTCACCGAAATCGCGGTAGGGCAGGGCCTCGAACCCCCTCGCCGGCGGGGGGCTGCCACCCCGATTCGACGGCACCCGGGATTCCCCGGGGGCCTGTTCACAATGCGCAACCGTGCAGGAAGATTGTGACAGTCGGTTCCGCTCCGCACCCAGCACCGCCTCACCCTCAAACCCGGGAATCTGGGAGCCACGGCAGCCACGGGTCGGTACGGTAGTCTGCATCGCTGGCTGGTAGTCCATCCGCTCGCCTCAATGTCGCGGCGCAGGAGGGACCTCGTCTTGGTTCCCCCAGTTCAGCGTGGCTTCCTCGGCGTAGAATATCTGAATCTCATCTCCTGAATTGGCGTGAGGTACGTCTGAAATCCTCGGGCCCGCCTATGGCCGATGAACGCGCCGCGGCGAGCCATTGGCTCGGTCGGGCTCAATGATAAAACGATCACTTGGCAGCCAGCGTCGTACGTAGGAAAGCCACGACTTTGGGCAATGAATCGTTCGCGGCATCCGCGTTCCACTCCATATAGCCTCTTCCGCCTATGGCAGCGGGGTCATAGTAGCTAAGAGGAGGACCGTTTCGGTTAAAATCATGACAGGCTCCAGCATATTCGACAGTGGTAACATCGAACTTGTATTGCCTCAAAAGCAGACGTTTGAACGCTGGAACGTTTTCACCCTCGCCGTAGGCGTCTTTAGTTCCGTAGAATATAATCATCGGCGCTCCGGTCGGCTTAAGGTCGCTTTGTGCTAAGAAGCTCTTGCATACCGGGTAGAATGCCGCATGGGCTGCAAATCCCTTCTCCTTGCCCATCCATAACTCGCGGTTCTTCTCAAAGGCCGTATTAACAGTCAAGTGCCCTCCCATGGAAAAGCCCATGATCCCGATTCGGCTGGGATCAATGGCCGGCAATTTTCTCAGTTCCTTCAACGCCGCAAAACCCATGGCCACCAAAGTATCGGGCGACGGCCGATCTCTTGGTCCGGTGAAAATCCCGGTCTTGAAATCCACTTCGAAGATCGCGATTCCAGCCTGCAGGACCGAATCCCGATAAAACGCACCGACCGAATTGATCCCACTGGTGCCGTGAACCATGACAACCGCTGGACCGGGAACAGAACCGTTTGGGGGCAAATAGAGTGTCCCGGACACCTTTAAGGAATGGCTCCCATCCAGGGATGAGAACTCTATTCTAGTTCCTCCGGTGGTTGCACCAACTGGGATGGAAAAAACTGCGAGAGATACTAGTGTAAACAGTCGAATGCTCCTTAAGGATCTCATTACAATAGTAATACGATCGACGGGATTCCCGTCAATATTGAACGCTGTGGTCTGCGGGCACGGTGGGATGCGTCGTTGATCATTATGGCGCGGAATGCCGTGCAGAAGGTGCCTATGTGGTTTCTCGTGAACGCCGGTTCCTCACGCCGATCACACAACTGGGGCGTTATAGAGATTGAGGGGCGAGGTTTTCTCTTCGTTCTACACTCTCACGGTCTCTATCATCTCGAAGCGCCGCTGAAACCATCTCCCACGAGCCCCCACAATCCCCGTCACCCTTCTTCCCTTCGCCGTTGATCTCGGGCCGCTGCTGCACCCGGCACCCAGTACCCCACACCCTCTCAACCCCAAAATCAGGGAGCCCCGACAGCCCGGACCCATCCGCCCAGGCAACCTCGCTGCACCTGGCCGCTGTAACACAGTGGAAGAGGGCAACCCGGACGCCCGGGTGACGACCGTCTGGCGGCAACACTGATCGCGAGGAGAACCAAGTCCCGGTCATTCGTGGTCTCGACACGAACGCGAAGGTCAGCGACGGGAGTCAGCCGCCCCTGGGGTTTAATCTGTCTCTGCGCGAATCGGCTGGCTCCTGTTCGCTGCACCGTCTGGTTCGCTGATCACTCGTTGCGCATTGGGTTTCATGCCTATGCCTAATCCCAGCCCTAACGTGGCTAACCCAACCATCTGGACCAGGTGAAACGCACCGTTGTGGTCGAAGGGGATAAATACCTTGAACGACACACGACTTGCCTGGACCACCGCCGCTACCAGATTCAGGCAGATTGCCGCGGCTACAACTCCTGCCCCCTTCAAACCACGGGTGGCTGCTAGGAAGGAGTAAATGGCCAATGCGATGGCCATCGCCGCAGCCTCATAGATTACGAAGATAATAAACCCGCCGTTGCCCAGCTCAGTCAGTCCAAAAAAAACGATTCCCAGTCCGATGCTCCATGGAACGAGACGCCTTGCGACGACACGACCATGCCAATCAAAAACAGCACCAACCAGGAACAGGGCAACGAGAAGTCCCAGGCTCAGGAACAGCGGCTTCCAAAGTGCTGTACGCAAAGATGGCGGCATCTCCAATCCGTGTGCCACGGACCCGATAAAGGAACCAAGCGCCAGCAGGCCAAAGACCCAACACCAGAATCCAATCCTCCAACGATCACCGGCCGGAGTCCGCCAAAGATATGCCAGAATGACCACGCACTCAATGGCAAGCGCCATATCGGTTGCACTTGTCGTGATTTCTGTTGGTGAAGCAACTAAGGCCATAGTCGGGCATGTTGATTGAGCGAACAGAGTGATATACTAATATGGCGTGTACGCTCGTTTTTCGCAGCGGACAACCATTTAATGATTTATCGAAATGCCGGGCGATCTTCTGAACAGCACGATGGCCTGCTGCGATGCTCGCGGCGCTCGATCCCGTCAATCCCCGCACCCCACGGTCCTACCCGCCCCCGACCCCGGGCGACTGCGGCACCTGGCAACCGACACGCCGGGCACCGCTTTCATTGAGGCCCTGGGTGAGAAAACAGTGGCGCACTCACCGGGCGAGGAAGGCGCGGAGAACGGCGAGGGCCTTGTCCTGTTCCTCAACGAACGGCACGTGTCCGCTTCTTTCGAACATCACAAACTCGGCCTGAGGTGCGCACTCGCGGTATTGTACTGCGTAGTAGGGTGGCTTCCAGGTCCAAAGGGTCAAAGGCGATACTCGCCGCATCTAGCCCAAACGATTGAACATCACCCGGCGCGGGGTTGCCTGGCTGGCCCGCGTAAGCGTAGGCCCTTAGCGACGGGCATGGACAGGATCAGGCAACTTCGATGACCCGGAGGTTTCGCAAAGATCTTTGACACAGCTTCAGGCAGGCAATATGCGGAAAGCATGAGGCCCTGCGCGATTGCGTTCCTTCTCGTGGCGGCTCTTCCCGGCGCATCATGTTTACGCGCAGACGAGGGCATGTGGCTGTTCAACCGCCCGCCGCTCGAGCAGCTCAAGGCACTCTACGGTTTCGAGCCCACCCCCGCCTGGCTCGAACACGTGCAGAAATCGTCCGTGCGCTTCACGGACGGCGGCTCGGGCTCCTTCATTTCCGCCGACGGCCTCGTCATCACCAATCACCACGTTGCCGCGGGCGCGCTGCAGAAGCTGAGCGACGCGGCCCACAACTACCTCCGCGACGGTTTCTACGCCAAGGGCCGCAGCGAGGAGGTCAGGTGCCTGGATCTCGAACTCAATGTTCTCATGGACATCGAGGATGTCACGGCGCGCATCAAGCAGGCGGTCGCGTCGGGCATGTCGGCAGATGCGGCGTTCGCCGCGCACCGCGCCGCCATCGCCGGCATCGAGAAGGAATCCTCCGAGCGGACGGGCCTGCGGAGCGAAGTGGTCACGCTCGACCGCGGCGGCGCCTACCACCTCTACCGTTACAAGCGCTACACCGATGTGCGCCTCGTGTTCGCGCCGGAGCAGCAGGCGGCGTTCTTCGGCGGCGATCCGGACAACTTCGAATATCCGCGTTACGATTTCGATATTGCCCTGTTTCGCGTCTACGAGGCGGGCCGACCGGCGAAGATCGAACACTACCTCACCTGGAACCGGACGGGCCTCAAGGACGGCGAACTGGTGTTCGTTTCGGGCCATCCCAGCAGCACCCAGCGCCTGCTGACCCTGGCCGAGCTGGAATACGAGCGCGATGTCCTCGTGCCGAAAGTGCTCGCCGATCTCAACCAGCTGGAGGTGGCGCTGATTGCCTTCAGCGCGCGCGGCGCGGAGAACGCCCGTCGGGCACGCGTTGAGCTCTTCGGAGTCCAAAACGCCCGCAAGAGGGCCGATGGCGTCCTCGCCGGCCTGCTCGACCCCGCCCTGCTGAAGGCCAAGCAAACCGAGGAGGACACGCTGCAGGCTGCCGCGGCGAAAACGCCCGATGGCGATGCCGCGTGGCGGCAGATCGCCGACGCGCAGCGGATCATCTCCCGGCAGGCAGTGCGCGCCAATCTCCTCGCCGCCTACAACTACCACACGGCCTTCACCTACCCCGTTTCCTCCACCCTGCTCGACCTCGCCCGCAAGCTCTACCGTGTGCCGGCCGAACGCGCCCGGCCCGATGGCGAGCGCCTAGCGGAATACCGTGATTCCGCCCGGCCCGAACTCGAGCTGGCGCTGTTCTCGGCCGAACCGACCTACGACGATCTCGAGCAGCTGCAGCTCACCCACTGGCTGACCATGCTGGCAACCGAGCTTGGCCCCGATGACCCGGCGGTGCAGATCGCGCTCGGCGGCCAGTCGCCCCCCGCGCGCGCCGCGCAGCTTGTGCAGCACACCCGCCTGAAGGACGTTGCCTTCCGCCGGCAGCTCTACGCGATGACGCCCGACCAGATCGCCCGCGTCGACGATTCCTATGTGGCGCTGGTCCGCGACCTGGACGATGCCTCCCGCGCCGTCCGCCGGTCGATCGAACAGCAGCTCGACGTCAAGGAGCGGGCGGACGCCCGCATTGCCCGGCTCCGCCACGCGCGCGACAGCGCGCAGGTGTCGCCCGACGCGGCGGCCTTCACGCTGCGCCTCGCCTTCGGGACCGTGAAGGGCTACGAGGAGAACGGCCAGCCGGTGGCGCCGTTCACCACGCTGGCGGGCCTGTACCAGCGATCGGCGGATCACGACAACAAGGTGCCGTTTGACCTGCCGCCGCGCTGGGCGGCAGCAAGGACCGCGCTCGATCTGGGCACGCCGCTCAATTTCGTCACGACCTGCGACATCGTGGGCGGCAACTCCGGCAGCCCGACGATCAACCGCGACGCCGAGTTCGTCGGCATCATCTTCGACCTCAACATCCAGTCGCTGATCCTTGACTACGCCTACACGGAGGTGCAGTCCCGGTCGGTCTCGGTCGACGCCCGCGCGATCCTCGAGGCGCTGCGCAAGGTTTACGGCGCCGACGCGCTGGTGCAGGAGATTCTCACCGGCCACCTCTCCTGACCGAGCATCGCACCCGCCGCCACAGGCCCCCTTTCGGACGCGCCAAGGCCTCCGAGATCCGTAAACAAACTGGCCAAGGGAGGGGGGAACCACCGCGGCCACCGGGCGGCTGGGAGGCCCCGGGGGCAGCGCGCCGGGGGCGCGTGCAGCTGCAAAGGGGCTCCGGCTTCGTCCCGCCTCTAGGCTCCACCATGTCCGCTGCGCCCGATAAGGTTGAGGTTGACCACACTTCCGGCCTCCAATTGCAGCCGCCGATCTTTGGACCCAAGGGGTGGTGCGAGATTGGGGGAAATTAGAGATGCAATTGACTTACTATTATTGGCTATGCCCTTTATCATCATTTGGCTATGAAACTTACTGAGGGAGAAAGGCGAAGGATTCTGGACGACCTCGCCGCGGAGCGCTTCAGGGTGATAACCAACTACGGGCAGTGCTCCAGGCGCGAGCCGCCTACTAAAACGCGCCCAGCCGCCAAGCTGGATCGGTGCCGCGGGCAGAGGCGCCGGCATAGTCGAGCCGAAGAGCGCTCAGGCTCGCCGGCTGCACGTTCATCCTCGTGACCAAATGAGCAACAACCCTTCCAAACACAGTGTCGGGCTGCTCGAGATCGTCGGGGTGATACTCTTCTGGCGCGAAATCCTCGCGCTGATCCTGATCGGAGCCGTGATACTCGGCCCGCCGCTGGTCGGGGCGTTCATTGGCGGCATGCTCGCGTTGCGTTCATGGGCAACCCCAACAGCCCCGACGATCCGGTACTCTCCGCATTCATGATCGTGGGCGCGATAGCCACCATCGCTGTATGCTGGGGCTCCCTTATTCTCGGTGCTGTCAGGAAGACCGAGTCTACCGAAGTGTTCGAACAGGGATTGAAGCGCCAGGTGGGCTTGCCTCGAAAAAGTGGACACCAATTCAGGCGGCTTTGATGTCGTTTAGTTGTTGTATGTTTTCGAAGG
>Ga0182021_10008081_pt1 | contig 12474 bp, 10 predicted proteins | sample 612E3MmetaG_FD_120493 | JGI IMG/M metagenome (GOLD analysis project Ga0182021, IMG submission 120493) | Permafrost microbial communities from Stordalen Mire, Sweden - 612E3M metaG (Illumina Assembly) | ecosystem: Environmental > Terrestrial > Soil > Wetlands > Permafrost | place: Sweden... | reverse complement strand
GGATCCAGGCGCCTTGCGGGCCATGCTGACCCTGCTGGCTGATCCCGCGGTGGGTTGCGTGACCGGCAATTTGCGGCTGGAAGGCCAGGCCGGCAGCGGCGTGTATTGGCGCTACGAGAACTGGATCCGGCGCTGCGAGGCGCGTTTCCGCAGCGTGGTGGGCATGACCGGCCCGCTCTCGGCCATTCGGCGCACTGACCTTGCACCCCTGCCCAGCAACCTGATTCTCGACGACGTGTGGATCCCGATGCGCCTGCGCCTGCAAGGCCGCCGCATCCTTTTCTGCGAGGAGGCCCTGGCCTTTGACCGGGCCTTTGATGACGAACGCGAGTTTGCGCGCAAGGTGCGCACCCTGGCCGGCAACTACCAGATCTTCGCCCTCATGCCGGCCCTGCTCGTCCCCTTTGTCAATCCCTCGTGGTTCGAGACTTGGTCGCACAAGATCATGCGCCTCTTCTGTCCCTGGGCCCTGGCGGTGCTGTTCGGGGCCTGCGCCTTGGGCGTGTGGTACGGCGGGGTGGGGGAGTCCCCTTTGCTGGCCGCCCTACTGGCCGGGCAAGTGCTCTTTTACGCAGGCGCGCTGGTGGGACCGCGGATGGGCCGAGTTGGGACCGTGGCGCGGACCTTTGTGGTGCTCAACGCTGCGGCCGTGGTGGGATTGTGGCGGTTTTTGGCGGGAGCGCAGAAGGTGACCTGGTGATGGATGATGCTCCGCTGGTCATTGCGCATGTGCTGCCTTCGTTCGGGCTGGGCGGGCAGGAGCGGGTGGCCGTGTGCCTGGCCAGCGAGCAACGGGCGAGCGGCTATCGCGCCTTGGCGGTGTCGTTGGCCTCGCTTTCCGCAGGGCCCATGGCGGACGAGTTTCGCAAGAACGGTGTCGAGGCGTTGACCGTGCCAAAACAGGGCCGCGGGCTCGACTTGAGCCTGCCCGGCCGCCTGGCGGATGTGTTTCGCAGCAACCGTGTGACCGTCGTGCATGCGCACAACCCGCAGGCCCTCATCTACGCAGCGCCGGCTGGCAGGGCGGCTGGCGCTGCGGTGGTCTACACCTGTCATGGACAGAATTCGCTTGCAGCCGGCCGAGTGTGGCTGACCCGGCTGGCCTCGTTGTTGGTGGACGCCTATGTCGCGGTCTCGCCGCGCATCGCCGCGCGCGCCCGCACCCATCACGAGTGTCCCGAGGCCAAGCTGCTGGTCATTGACAACGGAGTGGACTTGTCCGCCTTTCGCCCCGACACGAGCGCTCGCCGCGAGGTACGCGCCGAGTTGGGACTGCCCGAGCAGGCCTGGGTGGTGGGCACAGTGGGGCGTTTGGTGGCGGACAAGCATCCCGAATTGCTTCTGCGCGCCGCCCTGCCGCTGCTCGGCCCGGGCGCGCGCCTGGTGTTCGTGGGCGACGGACCCCTGGCCCCGACCCTGCGGGCCCTTGCCGCGGGACACCCGGCTAGCCGCTGGGTGAACTTCTTGGGTGCTCGGCAGGACGTGCCGCGCCTGCTGGCTGCGCTCGATGTGTTCGCCCTGTCCTCGCGCACTGAAGGACTTCCGCTCGCTCTCTTGGAAGCCATGTCGGTGGGTTTGCCCATCGTTGCGACGGCGGTCGGCGGTGTCCCCGACGTGGTCCGCGATGGCTTCAGCGCCCGTCTGATTCCTAGCGAAGACGAAGCGGCGCTGCGCGAGGCGCTCGACCAACTTCGCAATGACCCGACCGCGGCTGCCGAGATGGGCCGATGCGCACAACAAGAGAGCCGACGCTTTTCCGCGGCCACCATGACCAGCCGCTACCTGGATCTCTACCACCGCTGTCGGGCAGGATCGCTTGCTCAGAAACCCTTGACCTTGGTGTAAACTTGCAGCCCCACCAGCAAGACCGCCGCAATCCCGATGACCGCGCCCAAGTCGCGCCGGCCCAGGGAGAGCCTCCAGTCGGGATCGTGGCTGCGAATCGCCAACCCGTACGCGCCGGTCAAACCGAAGAACAACCAGATGACCGGATGATAGGTCAGCGACAAGAAGAAAGTCCCGGCCACCATGCCACACAAGGCCGCCAGCAGGCCGCGCCCCCACAGATAGGCGACCGCCGCCTGGGGGACTTGTCGGTAGCGTCGCATGCCGGTCAGCACGACCTTGAACGCCACGTAGTAGAGCCCGACAAACAGCAAGAGCCCGACGGTGCCCATCTCGGCAGCCGCGAGCACGAAGCTATTGTGAGCGGTGATGTAGTGGTGCTCGGGGAATTGGCCCTGGCCCACGCCCCACAAGGGCGATTCCCGCCAAAGGCGCAGTCCAACCGCCCATGCCTCCAGTCGTTCCTGGCTCGAAGCGCTGGCCTCACCGGTCGAACGCCCGCCGAGGATGAGCGCCGGCGCGGCCAGGACCGCGCCCAGCGCGATGCCCTTCCAGCCGAAACGAACCGCGAAGTAGGCCACGGCAACCGCCACAATCACCACCTGTCCGGTTCGCGACGCGGTGAAGATTATGCAGGTGACGCCCAGCCCAACGATCGCGACCATCATCAACGTGGTGAAGAGCGAGCGCCGGCGAGCCCACAGGGTGAGTGCGAGTGGCAGTCCCAGCCCGATGGCCAGCGCGAAATCGTTGGGATCTTGCAGAATGCCGCGGTAGCGGACGCGACTGCCGCCGATGGAGGTGGTTCCGGCAAGGCCGGCCTTCTCGCAGAGGTACTCAAACCCGGGCTCGCCCCCTTGGGCGCATTCGTTGGGCCCGGTACAGGGGCGGTCTTCGGGCACGCCGGCCATCTCGTCCGCAGCTGGCCCGGGCTCGACGCGGATGCACTGCAGAGGGGCCTGCGCCTGCACCAGACCCATGATCGACAGGGCCAGAACGACCGCCACGATCAGCCAAGAGACGCTTTCCAGGGCACGGAAGGTCTGGGCGGAATGGGCCACCAAAAAGTAGAGCGCGGGCGACACGATCAGGGCCGCCGCCACCTGACCAACCGAAGCGGCAGCGCCCAGCGTGGTCGCGACCAGAGCCCACAGGTACAGCGTAACTGCCAGCAGTGCGTGGGGAGCTGGCCGGAGGCGCGCAAGGCGCAGCCGCAGATCGAGCACCAGCCCCAGCAGGGTGACGGCAAAAAGAATGGGAATGCAAGGAACTCGACCCAGAAAGGGGAAGACCTCGTGAGGCCTCAAGTAGACAAATGCAATCAGAGTGAGAATTCCTGGCAGGGCAAACATGGCTATCCCGCCCGCGTGGTTTCGATTGTGGCCAATATCTTGGGCCGGAAAGGAATCCGGTTCATTGGTGCCCTGTGCCTTGCGCTCTCTGTACTGGGATGCGGGACGTCCCTGCCTAGTTTCGACTATAGCAGGGAACCGGATCCGCGGCAGTCGGAGTTCGTGGTGGGCGCCTCCGACGTTCTGCGGATTAACGTCTGGAAGACGCCGGATCTCTCGGTGGAAGTCACCGTGCGGCCGGATGGCACCATAACCCTACCCCTGATCGGCGACGTGACGGCTTCCGGCCGCACCCCCAGTGCGCTGCGCGACGAGATTAGGCACAAACTCACCGCTTTTCTGCGCGACGACAACCCGGTCGAAGTCATTGTGGGGACGGTCAACAGCTACCGCTTCACCGTGGCCGGCAACGTGGAGAAATCCGGCATGTTCACCACCAAGCACTTCGTCACGGTCACCGAGGCCGTCGCCCTGGCCGGGGGCCCAAACCGGTATGCCGACTTGGACAAGGTGCTCATCCTCCGCCAGAGCCCGACCGGCGCACGTTCGATTCCTGTCAATATCAAGGAAATCTACTCGGGCCGCCACCCCGAGATGGACGTGGTCATATTGAAGGAGGATCGGATCTTCGTGCCGTAGTTGGCGGGCAGCCCGGCCGCTCAACCAGCTTCGAACTTGCGAGAGGCGGTACCAGCACTCATCTCTGTCCGTCAATGACCTCAAGGTCACCGCACACGGCGTAGGTATGTACGCCGCGCATGCCCGGCCAGGCCTCAGGGTCGATCGCTCGAACCAGTCGTTCTTGATAGCCGCGCGTGTCGAGGCGGGTGATCTCGTGGAAATTCAATCTGTGCCCGTAGTAGGGCGCGCAGTCCTGACTGGGGCGGAAGAGCTTGCCGTTGTGGGACACAATCGCGCCCGCCGAGCGCGCGTAGCGCACGTCGAGTGAAAGCGGACTCGACGGATGCATGGTCCACTCGCCATCCAGCCGGTCGGCATGGAACAGCAGGAGATGGTAGCTGGCCTCAGCGGGCTCGATTGCAGTGACGAAGAGCCAGATGCGCCCCTCAAAGACAAGAGGCGTACTGTCAACCGCCCGGATGGGCAGCAAATTGCGCACCTTAACCCACGAGTGGGGGAAATTCACCGCGTGATACAGCTCGACACACCCGCTCCCCGCGGTTTCGGGGATCATGAACATCTCGCCTTCAGCCTCGAACACCGCCGGATACGACACGTGGTATGGCCGGCTAAGCACGCGCACCGACTCCGACAGCTCACCGTTGGGCAGCACTTCCATGCAGGCCAGCGCCCCTTTGCCTTCACAGAAGCTCAGCTCCTCACAGAACAGCCAGAGCCGGCCCTGGCGGCGCCACAGGAAAGGATCGGCGAAGTACCCTCCCTGCGGCGGCAAGATCCAACGAAAAGTCCCCAACCCCTCGGCCGATGCGTTCTCGATCAGATTGCGCGGGGAAGCAGTCCGCAGGGCGATCCGCCAGTGGAAAGTCGAAGGCGGCCGGCGCACCAGATTGACCACACGGCGAGCGATCCGCGGGGCCAGAAACTTCACGATGTCGCGGTTGCGCGGATTGTCGCACCTGTCGGGCGCTGCAAGGCTCGCCGGCGGCACGGCCACCAGGTCCTGCGCGAACTTGTCCCAGCCGCGCTCATGCAGCTCGTGCAGCTTGCAAATGACGAAGGTCAGGGCGGTCAACGTGGGTCGCACACAGTTCTTGCTGCGGAAAAGGCTGTGCTCGGTGGCGACCAGCGCTTGGATGAGCATATGCACGCCGCCTGACGGCCCCCCGTGCATGAGCAAGGCCGCACTGGAGAGCAGCCGCCCGTCGCGCACCTCGCAGAAACAGGGCGTGGGCGAGCGCGGCTCGGTCGGCTCTCCCAGGTGAATTGACCACACCCCGAAACGGGCCAGCGGACACAAGGCATCGGGCACCGGGCCGGGCGCACAATGCAGAATGACGTCGGGCTTCAGCCCCTGCAAGGCGGCGATGGTGCTGGCGGGAAAGGCCAGCGCCCCGAACTGATCGGCGCGTTCCGCGGGCAGGTTGGGAATACGCGCAAACACGTCCGAGCAATCCACCGGCGCGATAAGCGCCCGGACATCGGGATAGACCCGGCGGTCCCAGGCCTCGAGGACGCGGAAAGAAAGCTGGTGCAGCAGCACCGGCGTGACTTCGGGCTGCAACGATTCGAGTGATTGGCTCGCGTCGTGCGGCGTCCCGGCCACAATCGCCGCGACCAGGGTCGCGAAGTTCGATAGTTCGATGTGCTGCAAGGCCGCCGACTCGGGTCGGCCTAGCCGCGGGCCGTCGGCCACGGCCACAATGCGCAGTTTTGGCGCGTCGGCAAGCGATCGCAGGAAGAGAGTTTCCAGGCCAGCCACGGCGTCATCCAGCTGCCGGCGGGGGGGGCAAGCGGTAGTTGCGGTACTGCGCAGGATTGCCCGCGCGCCCCTCCATGGCGGCCACCGCAATGTTGTACATCTCGCGTGCTGTCACGTAGTGCAAGACCCAGTTCTCCCCGTCGTTGAAGATCTCGGTCAGTGCCCGGTGCAGTTCTCGCCCGCCCTGCCCCAACAGGGAAGCCGCCTCGTGCTCAGGCGCGCCATGTGTGTGGACCTTGACGAAGACCCATTCGGGCCGACCCGCGACGTGAATATTCTCGTCCACCCAACTGCGCACGCGCGCCGGGGTGGCAGGATCTTTGGCGGTGATGCAAGCGTTCTCGATGCGCAGGGGCATGCGCGTAGCGCGCACATGGAGAGCCAGCGGGCCCTGGATCATCAGGATGCGGTCCTCGCGCATGTGGCCCACGCGTGCCGGCTCGCCTTGCTCATAGGCGCGGGCACGGCGCAAATCGCCCGTGGGCCAGTAGATGGAGTTGACAATGTTGGGCTGGGTTTCATCAGGCGCAGAAGGGAAGGTAAAGTCGGCGTAGCACCCGGTCTGGAAAAGCAGAGGGATCTCATCGTCCACGCCGCACAAACGGCGGTCACGCCGCCCATTAGCCAAGGTCCAATTCCCGTGGATGAAGGCGTAGCGAGGGCGGCCGTCGGGGTCCCGGGCCAGATGCCCGTGCTCGGCGAACAAGCGCAGCGACTGTTCCAACTTGGCGCGCAGGGTTTCCCGCGTGTCCCCATCGTGGTGCAGGTGCATCTCGACCTCGCCCAGCCCCGCGCCAAGCAGCTTGGCGAGGGAATCGAGAAGCTCGGGCCGGTACTGCTCGCCCGGGAAGAAGAAAGTGTGTCGCGGGGGCAGCCCGTCGGAGTCTCGATAGTTGCGCGCCAGCGCCGGGTAGCCATCGGCCCATGTCTGCATGCGCGTGCAGCTCTGGGCGGCGTCGACGCCATTCCACAGCGGCTCATGATGGTCGCAGAAGGCGAACAGCAGGTGGCGCTTATCCCGAAACCGGCTCGCCCACGCGCGGCCGATCCGATGCCTAACCCAGCCGCGAATCCAGGTGTGCAGGTTCCTCTCCCAACTCATGTCCAGGGGCATTTGGGAACAAGGATAGCAAACCGGGCCAGGTTGGCCCTAGTCCCGCGATGGCCCCGGAAGGTTGTCGACCTAGTCGTGGCCAGAGTCAGCACGGTTGGCCCCGACCGCGTCTCGCAGGCTCGTAGCTGGTTGGGGCAGGGCCGAGGGGCGGAGCCGGTGGTCGGCGAGGGCGCATGCACCAGGGCGACATGAAGCCTCCCCGCGTTCGCGTGTTGGGCCTATCCTATTCGACGAACAGAACCCCCAACCGGCGTTGCGGCTCGATTTTACGCAGCCACTTGTGCAGGCGAAACTCCGTCGCACCGCCAGAGCGCGTGATGAGTACGACGCCGTCCAACGCGTAGAGCAGCGAGGCCGCCGGACCCGTCGCGTCCGGCGCGCCGAAGGCGACCAACACGCGATCAGCGCGGGCGCAAGAGTCATCCAGCGCGCGTTCCAAAGCGGCGGGCCGATCGTCCGCGTCCGGGGTGCCAGCCCGCCCGGCCGCAGATGGCGGCGACTGCGTATCAAGGATGTCCACCTGGTCGCCCAGAAGCTCGAACGCACGGGCCAGTCGCCGTGCCGTGGGCATGACTTCGAGGCCAGCGTGCAGGGGCACGAGGCCCACCTTGGCGCAAACTTGCGCCCGGATCCGTCGCGCGGCGGCCAACGCTTCAGGATCGACGGCCCCGGCAACCCGTGACGAACTGTTTTCTGCACCTCGGGCATCCAAGATACAGCAAAGCATAAACCAGGGAGGCCGCAGTGTCGGTCAGAATTCGGTCGGTGGTTGTCGGATCGCCACGGCGGCCACGCAAGCGAAGAAAATCTGTTCTCGACATGACGCGGAGCCCGCGACGGGGTTGGCAAGTCCTTGCCTTGGCAGTTGGTATGGCGACCATGGCCCGGCAGGCCGCGGCTGGCACGCTCGACTATCAGGTGGGCGCTGGGGTCTACGTCGGATTCACCGACAATGCGCTTGGCGTGCCGAACGGTGATCCTGGTTCGGGGAGCGATGGCCTAATTCTGGGCCGCGTGGACGGCGGCTTGGCGCTCACGCGTGAGTTCTCGGAGCACCGTCTGGCCTATGCCTTCACTGCCAGCCGGTACATGCGCCAGTCAGGTGGCGACACTCTGTCCAACTCGTTGGGCTGGGAAGCTTGGTTCCAACCGCTCGCCTCGCTACGCCTCACAACGTCCCTGGCCGCGACCCAGGGTCGCCTCACCTCGCTAGATGTGTCCTCCGCATCCGCCACGGGCGGGATGTCGTCGGGGCCCACCGGACCACGCCCCGCGGCGCCCCTGCTCTACGCCTCGGCCGACGCCAGGCAAGGCCTGAGCGCGGATCTTTCTCCGCGCTGGCGCCTGTTGCAGTCACTGGTCGCCCAGGGCTTCTGGCCGCTGGAGGCGAACACGCAGCGCCCGAGCAGCTATTCGGGCGAGCTTGGGCTGGGCCTAGAACGCAGCTACATCCGCGACGGTCTCTCGCTCAATGCGCGCGGACTGGCGATGCAAAGCAATGAGGTTAGTTCCCAGAACGTGGTGGTCCTGCCACAGCGACGCGGCACCGTGGTCGAGGGCGATCTGGGCTGGCGACATACATGGACGCCGGTGTGGAGCGACTACCTTTCCGGCGGCGAGACGGTCGTCCAAGCCCCTGCCGGCTCGAGTGCACGCTTTCATCCAGTCGGCCGGGCCGAGCTTCTGGCACGCGGGGAGACGAGAGAGTTCAGCGTGCGGGTCGAGCGCGTCGTTACACCCAACGTCTTTGCCGGGGACATCTTCCTGAGCACGCGCGTCGTGGTCAACACCTCGGCCGGGTTCGGCCAGCTGCAGAAGCTGCAGCTGAGGGGTTTGGGCAGTTTCGACCGGGCGTCGGCCATCGGGCGCGCGGGCGAAAACCGGGGAGGCGCGTCGGTGTGGCAGGCCCGGATGCTCATGACCTACGGGGTGACGGAACCGATCCTGGTCAGTCTGGAATATGCCTTCACCGATCAGCAGGCGAGCGCGGCCGGGAACGGTGAGGCCCCGTCCTATTTCAGTTTTCGGCGCAACCTGGTCATGTTGGGCATCGAGGTCAAGTACTCTTCCCTGCGTCCTCTACTGGGCGGCGGGGCCGCGGGAAGAGTTCGCGGGGCGGGAAATCCCGCTGAGGATCCGCGGTAATGAAGATCCTGTTTCTCAGCAGCCTCTGCTCGACACCGCTGCTGCCCAACCTCAGCCCGGGCAACGCCCGCATTCTGCGCGCCCTGCGCGCCATTGCCGACTGCCGCGTGATCATCCCGGTGCCCATGTTCCCGACCCGACTCGCCGGGTTGGCCGGCGAGATCCCGGCGGTGGAGGTGGATCAAGACGGTTCTCTCATCTTCCACCCACGCACGTTTCATATCCCTGGCGTGGCACGTTTTCTGAATGCCGCGTTCTATGTCATGTCGGTGGCATCCATGGTCCGTGCACAGGTGGAGCGATTCCGGCCTGACATAGTTCTGGCGCCATGGGTGTTTCCCGACGGAACCGCCGCCGTGACACTGGGCCAGATGGTGGGAGTCCCGGTGGTGGTACGGGCCATGGGCAGCGACATCAACCAGGTTGCGCACACTCCCGGGCGTCGCACACAGGTTCGCTGGACCTTGCGCCATGCGGCCCGTGTGGTGGCGGTGAGTCGCGCGCTGGGGCAGGCCATTGCCGACCTGGGCGTTCCCGACGAAAGAATCGCGGTCGTTCCCACAGGCATCGAATCCGCGCTCTTCTATCCACGCGATCGGGCGCTGGCGCGGACCACGCTGGGCCTTGCGCCAGGACCGCTGGTCTTGGTGGCTGCGCGGCTTTCCCCTGAAAAGGGCCTTGCGCACTTGCTGGCCGCCATGTCTTTGGCTGGCGAGCGCTGTCCCTTTCGCCTGCTCGTCGTCGGCGACGGGGCGCAACGCCGGGAGCTGGAACAGGAAGTACGGCGCCGAGGCCTGCGCGACCGCGTGCGATTCGACGGGTTCCAGCCCGAGGCGCGCATGCCTATCTACTACTCGGCCGCTGACTTGTTCTGCCTGCCCAGTCTGGCCGAAGGCTGGCCCGACGTGCTCATGGAAAGTTTCGCTTGCGGCTGCCCGGCGGTGGCCTCTAGCGTGGGTGGCGTGCCTGACATCATGGCGCTGACCAGCGCCGGCCTGACCGTGCCGCCCGCCCGCCCCGATGCCTTGGCCCACGCATTGCGTGAGGCCCTGGCGCGCGACTGGGACCGGCCCGCGATCGCAAGGGCCATGGCTCCCCACACCATCGCGGCAACCGCCCACCGCTACCTCGATGTCTGTCAAGACGCGCTTTCATACAGGGTGAAAACATGAATGGGAATCCACAACCTCGCCTCTCGCGTGCGCAGCGACCCCTGCGCGTGGCCATCGTCGGCTGCGGCAAGATCGCTGACGGCCATGTCGACGAGATCCGCAAGATGCCCGAGCAGGCCGAGACCGTGGCGGTCTGCGATCGGGAAGGCTTGATGGCCGAACAGTTGGCTGCCCGCTTCGCCATCCCGGCCCACTACGACAACTTCGAGCAGATGCTGGCGCAAGCGCGGCCGCACGTGGTCCATATCACCACGCCCCCGCAGTCGCACGCGGCACTGGCGCTGCAAGCGATGGCTGCAGGTTGCCACGTCTACGTGGAAAAGCCTTTTGCCCTCGATCGCGCGCAGGCGGCCCAGATTGTTGCGGCCGCGGAAAGCCAGGGGCGCAAGCTGACTGTGGGCTACTCCAGTCTCTTTGACCCGCCGGTTCTGCGCTTGCGCGAACTGGTGGCCGCGGGTGTCCTGGGCGAGCCTTTGCACGTGGAGAGCTTCTATGGCTACAACCTGGACGGCCCATTTGGCAAGGCGCTGCTCGCCGATCCCAGCCACTGGGTGCATGGGCTTCCGGGCAAGCTATTTCACAATATCATCGACCACATGCTGAACAAGATCATCGAGTTCGTGCCCGACGACGTTCCGCAGGTCACCGCGATTGCGCGCGCCCTGCGCCCCGAGCGCGCCGGTGACGAGCGCGACGCAATGATGGACGAGTTGCGCGTGCTGGTGTGCGGTCGGCGGGTCACCGGGTATGGCACCTTCTCGTCGCACATCCGGCCCGCGGCTCAGTTCGTGCGTGTCTACGGAACGCGCAACATTGCGCATGTGGATCTTGCAGCCCGCACCGTCACCCTGGAAGCCAGTCCCAAGCTACCGAGCGCCATCGGTCGCCTGGTGCCACCCTTCGAGCAGGCGAGTGCCCTGGTCGGGCAGGGCCTGTCCAATATCGGCCGCTTTCTGCGCTCGGACTTTCAGTATTTCGCGGGCATGCGCCGCCTGATGTCGCTGTTCTTCGACAGCATTGTGGATGACGGGCCGGTCCCCATCGCCTACCGGGACATCTTGCGCATCTCCAATATGATGGATGAGATCTTTCGCCAAGTGGGCGCGCAAAGTCCCGTGGTGGAGGGCATCACATGACCACGCTGGTAACAGGAGCAACCGGATTTCTCGGCGGAGCCTTTGTCGCGCGCCTGCTTGCCCATGGCACCGAGCGCATCCGCTGCCTGGTGCGGGCAGGCTCGCGCACGACGGTGCTTGAACGGCTGGCGGCTGACCAAGATCGGCTGTCTTTGGTGCGCGGCAGCCTGGCCAGCCCAGATGCGGCCCTCGCAGCTCTCGACGATGCGGATATCGTGTACCATTTGGCCGCAGGCACGGGCGGCGCTGCCGCGGATTTGTTTCTGAGTTCCGTGGTGGCGTCGAAGAACCTCCTCGAAGCCATGCTGTGTCGGCCGCGCCTGCCCAAAGTGGTTCTGGTCAGCTCGTTCGGCGTGTACGGGACGGCCACGATGGCGCGCGGGGCGTTGGTCGACGAATACACGCCCTTTGAGCCCGATCCCGCGCGCCGCGATCTCTACTCGCAGGCCAAGTTGCGCCAGGAGAGACTGTTCCGGGAGTACCACGAGCGGCACGGATTCCCGCTGGTCGTCGTGCGTCCCGGCGTTATCTACGGTCCGGGCGGAACCCCCATTTCGAGCCGCGTCGGGCTGTCCGTCGCCGGCCTCTTCCTTCACCTGGGCGGGAGAAATCTGCTGCCGCTAACCTATGTCGACAACTGTGCGGAGGCGATCGTCGTCGCTGGTGAGCGGGGTGCGACCGACGCACACGCCTACAACGTGGTCGACGACGACCTGCCCACATGCGCTGACTATCTTCGCCAGTACCAGCGTGAGGTCCGCGCCCTACGGGCCGTGGGCCTGCCCTACCCGGTCAGCCAGGCGCTATCGTGGCTGTGCGAGCGCTACCACGAACGTTCCCAGGGCCAGCTTCCCGCCTTCTTCACTCGCTACCGAACCGCGACCACCTGGGGCGGGAATCGCTTCAGCAACGCCAAGCTCAAGAGTCTGGGCTGGCAGCCCATCGTCAGCACCGACGAGGGATTGCGGCGCACGTTTGCGTTCTGTCGGAGCCTCGGGACGGTGCCCTAGCGAACGGATCGATCTTGGCTTCGATCCGCGCCTGAGGCCCCAGAGACGAGAGGGGGGGCCACGGAGGCATGTTCGCCCATGGGCGGAGTGAGAGGGCGGTCGGGAGCGCCAACTGCCTCGCTGTTTCCCCGGTGCGGCCAGTTCTGCACGAACCTGGCAATAGATTTTGCTGTTACGCTAGCCGAAGTTGCGCAGTAGGCCTGTGAGAAAACCGCTTTGGGCGGTTTTCTCACAGGCTAAGTGCCGGACAAGACAGGGCGGGGTCGCTGAAAAGCCCGTGTAGTCCAGACCAACCTACT
>Ga0182021_10008080_pt1 | contig 12474 bp, 8 predicted proteins | sample 612E3MmetaG_FD_120493 | JGI IMG/M metagenome (GOLD analysis project Ga0182021, IMG submission 120493) | Permafrost microbial communities from Stordalen Mire, Sweden - 612E3M metaG (Illumina Assembly) | ecosystem: Environmental > Terrestrial > Soil > Wetlands > Permafrost | place: Sweden... | reverse complement strand
GCGGTGCCGGGGGTGCTGCTGGTGGGGGTGCTGCAGGCCCTGGCAGTCGGCCAATTGCACGTGGCCGATGTGCCCTGGTCGCTGACCACGCCGGTATTCACCGCGCCGCAGTTCAGCTGGGCCGGCACCGTGAGTTTGGCCTTGCCGCTGTTCGTGGTCACGATGGCGTCGCAAAACCTCCCGGGCGTGGCGGCCATCCGCGCGGCCGGCTATTCGATGCCCATTTCGAAGATCATCACGCTGACCGGGCTGACCACGCTCGTGCTGGCCCCCTTCGGCGCGTTTGCACTGAATCTGTCGGCCATCACGGCGTCGATCTGCATGGGACGGGAAGCGCATCCGGATGCGGGCCGGCGATACATGGCCGCGGCCTCCTGTGGTGCGATCTACTGCGTTGTCGGCCTGTGGGGCGGCACGGTGGCGGGCCTGCTTGCCGCGTTTCCACATGCGCTGGTCGTGGCCATCGCCGGGCTGGCGCTGCTGGGCAGCATCGGGGGCGGGCTGAGTGTGGCGCTGCAGGACGCGGCCCATCGCGAAGCGGCATTGATCACGTTCCTGGTCACGCTCAGCGGGATCCATCTGGGCGGGATCGGCGCGGCGTTCTGGGGCGTCGTGGCCGGCGGCCTGGCGCTTTTTGTGCAACAGTGGCGGGCCCGACCCGTCGAAGGGAATCCGTGAAGATCCTGTTCGTTGCCGACCCGCTGGAAGATTTCAAGACCCACAAGGACACGACCTACGCGATGATGCGCGAGGCCGCCGCGCGCGACCACGCCTTGCTCGCCTGCTGTCCGCAGGACCTGTCGTGGCAGCGCGGCGGGCGCGTCGAGGCTCGCGCGCGCGAGGTCGTCCTGACCGGCACGACGCAGCCGTGGTTTGAGCCCAGCGGCGATGCACCGAGCGCCTCGGCGGTGGCGGTGGCGCTGGCCGACGTCGACGTGGTGCTGATGCGCAAGGACCCGCCGTTTGACAGCGAATACTTCTATGCGACGCACTTGCTCGAACAGGCCGAGCGCGAGGGCGCGCGGGTCTTCAATCGCCCGCGCGCCTTGCGCGATCACCCGGAGAAGCTCGCGATTCTGGAGTTTCCCCAGTTCATCGGCCCCACCCTGGTCACCCGGGACGCCGCTGAGATCCGGCATTTTCACGCGCTGCACCAGGACATCATCCTCAAACCCCTGGACGGGATGGGAGGCATGGGCATCTTTCGGGTGGGCCCGGACGGGCTGAACCTGGGAAGCATCACGGAGACCCTGAACCGTGACGGTGCGCAGTCGGTCATGGTGCAGCGCTATCTCCCGCAGATCGTCCTGGGCGACAAGCGTGTCCTGATCATCGGCGGCGAACCGATACCGTACGCGCTGGCGCGCATTCCTCAGGGCAGCGAGATCCGCGGCAACATGGCGGTGGGCGGCAAGGGCGTGGCACAGCCGCTGAGCGAGCAGGACCGGGCCACGGCACTGGCCATCGGCGCCACGCTGGCGGCGCGTGGGTTGCTGCTGATCGGTCTGGACATCATCGGCGACTGCGTGACCGAAATCAACGTCACCAGCCCGACCGGGTTCCAGGAGATCTTCCTGCAAACCGGCTGCGACGTGGCGCACCGGTTTATCGATGCGCTGGAGGCCGTGCTGCGGGGGTGACGGCGCGTATCGGCGCGGGAAGGGATAATCCGTGATTTTGCGGAACCTGCGCAGCCTCCGGCGCAGGCAGCGTGTATCCCATGGCCGTACTGTCCCTTTCCAACGCCCACCTGGCCTTCGGCCACGTGGCCTTGCTCGACGCGGCCGGATTGTCGCTGGAGGCCGGCGAGCGGCTGGGCCTGATCGGTCGCAACGGTGCGGGCAAGTCCTCCCTGCTCAAGATCATCGCCGGGCTGGAAAGACTCGACGACGGTCTGCTGCAGATGACCCAGGGCGTGCGGATCCGCTACGTTCCGCAGGAGCCGGTGTTCGAGGCGGGGCACAGCGTGTTCGACGCGGTCAGCGAAGGCGTGGCCGAAGCGCGCGCCGTTCGCCAGGCCTACGAGGAGCACGCCGACGGGGTCGATCTCGACGCCCTGCAGACACGCATCGAGGCGCTGGACGCCTGGAATTGGGAGCAGCGTGTGGACACCACACTGGCGCAGCTGCACCTGGACGGCCAGGCCGACATCGGTCAGCTCTCGGGTGGCATGAAGAAGCGGGTCGCGCTGGCGCAGGCACTGGTGGCCGTGCCTGACGTGCTATTGCTCGACGAGCCGACCAACCACCTGGACCTGGACTCGATCGCCTGGCTGGAGGATCTCCTGCGCGGCTTCAAGGGCAGCCTGATCCTGATCACCCACGACCGCGCGTTCCTCGACGGCGTGGCCACGCGGATCGTGGAGCTGGACCGTGGCGTGATCCGCAGCTATCCCGGCAACTTCAGCGCCTACGAACGCCTCAAGGAGGAGCAGCTCGCCTCGGACGCCCTGGCCAATGCGCGTGCCGACAAGCTGCTGGCCCAGGAGGAGGTCTGGGTCCGCAAGGGTGTCGAGGCGCGGCGCACGCGCAGTGTGGCGCGCATCCAGCGCCTTCAGGTGCTGCGCTCGCAGCGGCAGGCCCGACGCGACTCGTTGGGGCAGGTGCGACTCGAAGTCGACGCCGGTGCACCCAGCGGCAAGATTGTTGCGGAGTTGCGTGACGTCACGCTGCGTTTCGGCGAGAACTTGATCGTCCAGGACTTCACGGCCACGATCCTGCGCGGCGACAAGGTCGGTCTGATCGGGCCCAACGGCGCGGGCAAGACGACCCTGCTCAAGCTGATCCTCGGCGAGCTGGCGCCGACGAGCGGGTCGGTGCGTCAGGGCAGCAAGCTCGAAGTCGCCTATTTCGATCAGATGCGCAGCACCCTGAACCTGGATGCGACCCTGGCCGACACCATCAGCCCGGGCAGCGAGTGGGTCGAGTTCGGCGGGCAGCGCAAGCACGTGATGAGCTACCTGAACGATTTCCTGTTCTCCCCCGAGCGCGCCAACTCGCCCGTGCGCACGCTCAGCGGCGGCGAGCGCAACCGGGTGCTGCTGGCGCGGCTGTTTGCACTGCCTGCCAACGTCCTGGTGCTGGATGAACCGACGAACGACCTGGACATCGACACGCTGGAACTGCTCGAAGAGCTGCTGCAGTCCTACAAGGGGACGGTGTTCCTGGTCAGCCACGATCGACGGTTCCTGGACAACGTGGTCACCAGCACCATCGTCTGGGAAGGCCTGGAGTCGCCCGGTCGATGGCGCGAGTACGAGGGGGGTTACGAAGACTGGAAGCTGCAGGCTGAGCGAGCACGCGCGCTGCGTGCCCAGCCGGCGCGACCCGCTCCGGTGCCTGCGCCGTCGCGCGCCGGGGCCAAAGACGGTGGGGTCGGGGCCGCGGTCACGAAGCCGCGCAAGCTCAGCTTCAAAGAGCAGCGCGAACTCGACGAGCTGCCGGGCCGCATTGATGCTCTGGAGGCCGAGCAACGCGAACTGGCCACCTTGCTGGCCCAGCCGGACACGTACACGCGCCAGGCCGACCGGGCCGCGCAGGCCCAGGTGCGACACGCCCAGATCGAGGCCGAATTGCTCCAGGCCCTGGAGCGCTGGGAAGCGCTGAGCGCGCGCTGAACGCGCGCTCAGCGGCGCGCGGCCGGCTCAGACCCCGCCGAACCAGCTTTCGCGCACGGCATCCGGGTGTGAGCGGCTGACGATCAGGCCGGCCTGCAGATACAGGGCGTTGAGCAGGCGCATCGCGCGTTCACGGTCAAACGCGGGCCACTCGGCGATGCCGTTGACCGAGGTGACCTGCTTGCGCAGTCGATCGATCGCGGCCTTCAGCGCGCCGCTGATGGGCAGCCCGTCGGCCGTGAAGCCCGGGGCGACGCGGTAGACCGCCGGGCCGGCGATCTCGGGCAACAGCTCACGTCGCGGGCCGCGAAGTGCCAGGTGCCAGAGCAGTGGCGCGATCGGATGATACAGGTGGCTGGCGGCGATCAGTTCGCGTTCGGGATCGCCCGGCGGACGCACGGTGGCCGGCTCAAGATGCATGACCCGCACATGGGGCAGATGGCGCTGCGTCAGCTCCTCCATGCTCATCGGGCAATGCACCAGACGCTCGATCGGGAATACGGTCAGCGGCAGCACCCGCTCGAGGCACTGTAAGTAAATGGTCACTCTTGACGAGTGTCGCAGGCACGCCGCCACGACTTCCAGGGCATCGGAGGTCGAGCCACGCTGCTCGAAACGGAACAGATCCGCTTGCAGCGACGCGCTCAGGTTGGCCCGCCGCAGGCTGTCGGGCCAAACGGCGGCGCCCTCGTCCAGTTCGTCAAGGTAGCGCCGGTAGGCACTCGTGCGCAGCAACTCGGGCTCGCCAAACGGGATGGTGGTGTCGAAGAGTTCGCCGCTCATGGGGCAGCCATTTTCTCTCCGAACGGCCGATCCGGGGAATTATTGAGTCCCTGCGAGGGCGCTGGTGCGGCGCGAACCCCGCTCAGCTCCGAGCGCGCGCGGTCCAGCGCGCGCCAGAACTTCGGATCCTGCGAGGTGGCGAAATTGATGCGCATCAGCGTCGTGGGACGGTGAGAGGCGTGGAAGAGGGCTCCCGGGGCGAGCAGCCACTCGCCAGCCAGATCGCGCGCGAGCCGCTCGGTGTCGACGCCTACGTCCACCCAGCCGAACAGGCCGCGCGGCGGACTGACGAATCGTGCGCCGTTGGCCTCGGCGATCTTGACGCAGCGCGTGCGCGCCATCGCCAGTCTGTCCATCATGCGCTCGCTGTGGCGCCGCAGCTGTCCCGTCTCCAGGCAGTGCGCCATCGCCAGCTCGGTCAGTCCGGGCGTGGTCAGCGTCGTCAGGAGTTTCGTGTCGACCAGCCGGTCGACCCATGCCAGTGGCGCGGCCAGATAGCCCACACGCCAGTTGGGAACCAGGATCTTCGAGAAGCCGGAAATATAGATCGTTCGCTCCAGCGCATCGAGCGCGGCGATGCGCGGCAGGTGCGCGGGCGCCAGATGGGCGTAGGTGTCGTCCTCGACGATATACAGGTCGTGGGCCTGGGCGAGCTGCAGCACGCGGTGAGCCGATTGCAGCGACAGTGACGCCCCCGTCGGGTTGTGCAGCACCGACACGGTGATGTACAGCTTCGGGCGTTGCGCCAAGGGCTGGGCTTCGATGAGTCGCAGCATGACCGCGATGTCCGGTCCGTCGTCGCCGCGCGGTACCGGCAACACCCGCATGCCCAGCGCTGCCAGTCGGGCGTATTCCACCGACCAGCCGGGTTCATCCACCAGGACCGTGTCGCCGGCGCGCAAGATCGTGCGCGTGACGATGTCCAGCGCGTGCGTCGCACCCAGCGTCGTGACGATCTGCTGGGCCGAGGCGCGCACGCCGAACTCCGCCAACTTGCTCACCAGCGCCAGGCGCAGCCGTGAGTCTCCCGCGGGCTCGCCGTAGCGCAACGACACGGTTTCCAGTGTCGACGCCGTGCAGGCCTTGCGCAGGGCGCCGGCCAACAGCGGCAGGTCGAGCCATTCGGCCGGCAGTGTGCCCAGTCCCGGCATCGCACGTCCGCCGGGGGCCTGGAACATGCCCCGGATCAGCGCGGTCGCGCTCAGCGGGACGGTGGCCGGCGAGCTGTGTTCGCCGCCACGCGGGTCAGCCGGCGCGCGCAGGTCGCGAGCGGCGGCATCGCGAACATAGAAGCCGCGCTGGGGCCGTGCCTCGACCAGGCCCCAAGCCAGCAACTGGTCGTAGGCGCTGACCACTGTGTGAGTACTCACTGCATGGCGACGTGCGCAATCGCGTATCGAGGGCAACCGCGTGCCCGGCGCCAACAGTCGCTGGTGGATGCGTTGTGCGAACCGGCCGGCGAGTTGTTCGGTCAGCGTGCTGTCGGCGCGACGGCTCAGCGGGGTGGGGTCGATCGGGCGCAGGTCGGGTGACGGCATGACGTGTATCGGTCTGTATAGCAATACAGCCTGTCAGGGAACACCCGAAGTGTATCGGTTGTGTAGTGCTGGCGGGCCGTAGACTGGCCCGATGAATGGATCCGGGAACAACGAGACGCGGGGCCTGTGGCTCGGATTGCTGGGTGTGACCATCTTCGCGATGACGCTGCCGATGACGCGGTTGGCGGTCGGACCACACGACGACCCGCAGTTGCAGCCCCTGTTCGTAGCGGTCGGCCGCGCGGCGGTGGCCGGCGGGCTGAGTCTGCTGTACCTGGCGGCGACGGGCGCTGCACGCGTGCAGCGCCGGCACTTGCCGGCACTGATCGTCAGTGCATTGGGAACGGTGCTGGGTTTTCCGTGGTTCCTGGGGATGGCGCTGCGCGAGGTCGACGCCATGCACGCGGCCGTGGTGACCGGGTTGATGCCGCTGGGAACCGCCTGTGTGGCGGCGATGCACTTTCGCCAGCGGCCGTCGAACGGGTTCTGGGCGTGCGCGCTGCTGGGCTGCGCCATGGTGCTGGCCTTTGCGGTGTATCGCGGCAGCGGCGCGCTGCGTGTCGCCGACGGCTGGCTGTTGCTGGCGGTGCTGTGCACGTCCGTGGGGTACGTGGCGGGCGCACGCGTGGCGGCCGAGCTGCCCGCCGAGCAGGTGATCTGCTGGGTGCTGGTGCTGAGTCTGCCGCTGACCGTTCCGGCCGCAGCGCTGAGCTGGCCCGACGCGCCGGTGCGCACCTCCGCATGGCTCGGTTTTGCCTATGTCACGCTGTTCTCGATGTGGCTGGGGTTTTTCGCCTGGTACCGCGGGCTGGCCCTGGGCGGAGCGGTGCGGGTCAGTCAGGTGCAGCTCGTGCAGCCGTTTCTGGCGCTGCTGTTCGCCGTCCCGGTGCTCGGCGAGCGGCTCGAGGCGTCGACCCTGGTGTTTTCGCTGGCCGTGGTCGGCGTGGTCCTGGCCAGCAAGAGAATGCCGGCCGCCGCGCCCCGTTGAATCCTTCGTAGAAAGTCTGTGGAGAGTGCTCATGCACCTGTCTCATCGCGGTGACGATCTCTGGGTCCTGGCACGACGTGCCGCGCGGATGAATCCGTCGGTCATCCGGGAAATCCTGAAGCTGGCCGAACTCCCGGGCGTCATTTCCCTGGCGGGAGGCTTGCCCGCGCCGGACACGTTTCCGGTCGAGCGCATTCGGCAGGCCTGCGAACGCGTCCTGGCCGACGCGCCGCGCGACGCGCTTCAATATGCGGCCAGCGAAGGGTACGGACCGCTGCGCGAATGGGTCGTGCAGCATTTGGGCGCCCAGGGGATGAGCGTCGAGACCTCGCAGGTGCTGATCACCACCGGCTCGCAGCAGGGACTGGACTTGGTCGGCAAGGTCCTGCTCGACGTGGGCAGCACGGTGGCGGTGGAGGCACCGACCTATCTGGGTGCGCTGCAGGCGTTCGCACCCTACGAACCGGACTTCGTCTCGCTGCCTTGCGATGACCAGGGTCCGGTCGTGCAGGCATTGTCCGAGGCGCATGGCGCGCGGTTCGCCTACCTATTGCCCAATTTCCAGAATCCGAGCGGCCGATGCATGGGCCCGGCACGCCGCGCGGAGCTGGTGCGGGCGGCCGTCGCGATGGGCTTGCCGCTGGTGGAAGACAACCCGTACGGCGACCTGTGGTTCGACACTGCGCCGCCGCCCCCGCTGGCCTCGCTGTGGGGTGCGGGCACCGTGTACCTCGGCTCGTTTTCCAAGGTGCTCGCGCCGGGACTGCGGCTGGGCTACGTGGTGGCGCCCAAGCGACTGAGCCCCAAGCTGCTGCAGGCCAAGCAGGCGGCGGACCTGCACACGCCCGGCTTCAACCAGCGCATCGTCTACGAAGTGATCCGGGACGGTTTTCTGGATGAACACGTTCCCTCGATTCGCCGCACCTACCATGCGCGCCGCGACGCGATGCAGGGCGCGCTGCGGGCGCATCTGCCACCCGGATGTCGCTGGAAGGCGCCGGACGGCGGAATGTTCTACTGGGTCGAACTGCCCGAGCACGTCGATGCCACCGCCATGCTGCCCGATGCGGTGCGCCGGGGCGTGGCGTACGTTCCGGGGGCCGCCTTCTACGCGTCGCGACCGAAGACGAACACCTTGCGCCTGTCGTACGTGACGGTGGCACCGGCGTTGATCGAGCGGGGCGTGGCCTTGCTCGGGCAGGCGGTGCAGGCGGTGCTCGACCCGCCGATGCGGCGCACGGCTTGACCGACTCCAGGAGCACTGCCATGGAGCACGCCTACTCCCAGGTCGATGTGTTCACCAGCACGGCGCTGCTGGGCAATCCGCTGGCCGTGGTGCACGATGCCGCGGGGCTGAGCGATGCCCAGATGCAGGCGTTCGCGCGCTGGACGCAGCTCAGCGAAACGACATACGTGCTGCCACCGACGGAGCCGGGCGCGGACTATCGCGTCCGCATCTTCACGCCGGCCGGCGAATTGCCGTTCGCGGGGCACCCGACGCTGGGCACCTGCCACGCCTGGCTGCTCGAAGGTGGTCGACCGCGCGACCCGCTGCAGATCGTTCAGCAATGCGGTGTCGGGCTCGTGCGCATCCGCCGGGACCGCGAGCGGCTGGCGTTCGCCGCGCCGGCAATGCGGCGCCGCGACGTGTCCGGCGGCGAGATCGAGCCTGTCCTCGGGGCCTTGGGACTGGCGCGCGCGCAGGTGCTGGACGCGCAGTGGCTGGACAATGGCCCGACGTGGCTCGGACTGCTGCTGGACGGCGCGGCGACCGTGCTGGCGCTGGAACCCGACCACCGTCGCATGGAGCGACTGGCCAAGGTGGGCGTGATCGGGGCGCATCCCCGCGGTGCGCCGGCGCATTTCGAAGTGCGCGCCTTTGCCGCGTCGATCGGCGTCGCGGAAGACCCTGTCACTGGCAGCCTCAACGCGAGCCTGGCGCAGTGGCTGATGGCGCAGCGCCGTGCGCCGGCGTCCTACCGCGTCTGCCAGGGTACGCGCCTGGCTCGTGCGGGCGAGGTCCACCTGGACTGCCTCGATGAGCAGGTCTGGGTCGGCGGCGCCAGCGTGCGCTGTATCAGCGGGGTCGTGTCGCTGTAGCGGACTCGCCCGCCCGGGCACCGCGCGCCGAACCGGCGCCGCTCAGGAACGCCAGCGCCAGGCCTGCACCAGCTGGGCCCGTGCCTCGGCCCGCTCGGGGAACGCCTGGCGAGACCATTGGGCGTAGCGGCGCGACACCACCCAGACGCCGCTGGCAAACAGCGCCAATGCGCCGGCCGTCAGCACGATCAGCGCGACGCTGGGCTTGGACTTGTGATCCGGCGCCACGGCCATGTCGACCTGCTGCAGCGCGGGCCCCTCCTTGGCTTCGTCCAGCTTGGCCGACTCGTATTGCCGCAGCATCGCTTCCAGCAAGGACTCTTGCAGCTTGAGTTCGCGCCGGGCGCGCACATAGTCGACGGCGGCTGCGGGCAACTTGCCCACCGGAATGTCCACGGCACTGCCGGCGCTGCCGCCCTGGTTGGAATCCATCCGCGACAATTCGGCGCGCAGCGCTTCGAGCTCTGAGCTCAGCCGCACGACATCGGGATTTTGCGAAGTGGCGGCCGTGCGCAGCACCTTGAGTTGAACCTCGCGCTCGGCAATCTGTGCGCGCACCTGGGCCGCACCGGTGATCAACGCCTCGGCTTGCTTGTCCAGCACGATCACGCCGGACTTCTCCTGGACCTCGCGCAGATCCTGCTCGGCCTTGATCAGGCTCTCTTTGGTCTCCTTGAGCTGCTTCTCGAAGAAGACCCGGCGCAGCTGGGCCTCGGAGACGGCCAGCCGACCCAGCACCTTGGTGACCTCTGCGGCATGGGCGTTGGCCAGATTGGCGGCGAACTGCGGGTCCTTGTCGTCCACGTCGACGGTGATCAAGCCGCTTTTTCGGTCCGAGAACACGCGGATGTTTTGCTGCAGTTCCCGGCGCAGCGACTCGTACGTGGACGCGTCGTAGCGCGCCTTCAGATCGAAATGCTCGGCCAGCGCACGCCGGACACTGTCGCTTTGCAGCAGCGCGACGTACAGCTCATCGGGCGACTTCGCCGCGGCGCCGACCGCCAAGCCCCCCAGCGAGCCCAGTGCGGCCAGTGCCGCGGCCGAGGTACTCTGTTGCTGCCCGCCGGGGGCCAGGAACGTGGCCTGTGCGGTGTAGGTCTTGGGCCATAGGAGCCCGGCGACCAGGGCCAACACGGCCACCGTCAACGTGACCGTCGCGAGCAGTCGCTTGCCCTGACCGAGCCAGGTGAACAGGGTCAGCAGATCGACGCCCTGCTCGTCGTGTTCGAGGGCAGGGTCCGCGGCCGGCGTGAGCTGCTGCAATTCGTTGCCTGTCATGCGTCGGTCCGCCTCACAGCGTGTGTATGGCCGCCAGGCCCAGGCCAAAGCCGGAGAAGATCTGGGCGAAATCCTTCATGTTGCGCACGAACGCGCGACCCCAGGTCTCGAAGTCCAGTTGATTGGGCACGAACAGCGCGTCCCCCGCTTGCATGACCTGCGCCTCCAGCGTGTCGCGGCCGAAGAAGCTGCGGGTATCGCCCGCGTGCACGACCGTGCCGTTGGCCCGCAGGATGAAGGCATTGGACGCATCGGCGGCTTCGTCCACGCCGGCCAGGCGCAAGTACTCGCCGGCCGTGCGACCCGGACGCCAGAGGTAGGCGTTGCTGTTGACCACGGCACCGGCGACCGTCACGAAGCCCGGGCGCGCCGGTACCACGACGCGGTCGCCCGCTTCGAGCGGCACGTCGGGCAGCGCGTCCAGCGACGCGGTGCTGGGCTCGAGTTCCAGCGCGATGCGCCCGTTGGGCTCGACCGCCCGCAGTCGCGCGAGCTGCGCCTGCGTGGCGGCATTGCTGACCGAGGTCGTCGTGCCCGCCGCGACAGCGTCGTCACGCCGATTGGCTGCGTCGCGCGCCGCCTGGACCGCTGCCAGGGATTCCAGGCGGGCGATCGCGATGTTGAGGTTTTCGCGCTGGCGTTGGCGGGTCTCCTCGCGCGCGAACTCCAGTCCGTACGGGTACGCCTGCGGCGTGAAGCCGCCGGCCCGCGCGATCACGCTCTTGAGCGTATCGCCTGGCGACAACTGGTACACGCCGGGGGCACTCACTTCCCCTTCGAGCGAGACCAGGCGAGTCTGACGGGACACGGGGACGCGGATGTCCTTTTGGCTGTAGACCGTCACGACGTCGCCGGGCATCAATTCCAGATTGTTGGCCTCGTCCCGTTGCAGCACCGCCTTGCCCAGATTGAACGGAATGACCTGGGTCGTCAGGTCGCTGGCATTGAGCCGCTCGATGACCGCGTAGTCCCAGTTCAGCGCGTCGAACAGCGCGGTGGTGGGGGCCCTCTTCGACGCCTCGATCAAGGCGCGATCCTCGCGCAGACGTTCTTCGCGGCCGCGCGTCGTCGCGTCCATGTTCGCCGCGTTGCCGTTTGACGTCCCGTTGGCCGCTTCCGCGCGATTGAACGCCGTGTCGTCGGTGAGCCGGGCGGCGCTGTTGACCGACCGGGCAGGGGTGGTGGAACCGGTGTTGTTGTTCGCACCATTACCGTATCTGCGCACCGTGTTGTTGTCCACCGTGCGCGAACGATTGTCCGACGTCGGACGCTCTTCGTCCTCGATGACCTGGACAAGCAAGTTCTTGCGCCGGTAGAAGTCCGGCGTGATCAGCGCGGCCGCATCGGGTATCAAGTCCCGGATACGCATGCCGGGGCGGTACGGGTAGCGCAAGGGTTGCGCGACATGACCTCGCAGAGTGACCGCGTTGGCAAACTCCGGAGAAATCGGTAGCAGCGTGAGCACGTCCCCGTCGCGCAGCGACTTCTGCAGTCCGGTGGCGTCGAGCTTGAATTCCTCGACGAAGCGCGCCGCGCTCGGCTGCGACGAATCGATGCGCTCGAGATGCGCGAGGTTCGGATTGGCCAGGGTGGGCGTGCCGCCGGCATACCGCAAGATGTCGCGCACCGGCTCCTGCGCAGTCTTGAGCTCATAGATGGCCGGTGTGTCCAGCGCGCCGGCCAGGGCGACCCGCGCGCCGGCCGGCTGGAACACGATGACGTCGCCGGCGGCCAGCTGCACGTCCTTGGATTTCTCTCCATGCACGAGGAACTCGTAGATATCGAGCTCGGAGACGACCTTGCCGTCACGGCGCAGCAGGACCGTGCGCATCGAGCCGGTCGGCCCTGGGCCGCCGGCCCGCGCCACCGCCGACAGCATGGTCGACTGGCTGGGCAGCGTGAAGACCCCCGGGCGCAATGCCGGACCGACGACGAACACCCGCAGCCCGCGCAGTTGACCCAGCGAGGCGCTCAGATCGAAATTCGTGTAAAGCCTGCCGATCTGGGTGCGCAAGTACTTGGCCAGCTCCGACGCCTTCACGCCGTTGACGTTGAAGCTGCCGATCTTCGGCAGGTTCAGCAGCCCGTTGCGGTCTACCGTGCTGCGATAGTCCACATCGATCGATCCCCAGGCGCGCAGCAGGATTTCGTCGCCCGGACCCACGCTGTAG
>Ga0182021_10008078_pt1 | contig 12475 bp, 10 predicted proteins | sample 612E3MmetaG_FD_120493 | JGI IMG/M metagenome (GOLD analysis project Ga0182021, IMG submission 120493) | Permafrost microbial communities from Stordalen Mire, Sweden - 612E3M metaG (Illumina Assembly) | ecosystem: Environmental > Terrestrial > Soil > Wetlands > Permafrost | place: Sweden... | reverse complement strand
CCCAGTTGCACATGGAGGGCTGTCGTGGAGGATTGTGCACCCGCGAGAATTGCCATGGCGTGCAGAGTCAGATCAGGGTCCGGTGTTATGGCAATATCATCCAGAATTCCTCCCGCCATTTTTCTGAAGAAATTTCGAGTCCGGGATTCAGTTCCTTCTGTATCCATCAGCCCGGATCCACCGCTGAGCACGCGCAGGTCGCGGATTGCCTGACGCACATCCCGGAATCCGTAACGCTCGAGCAGCTGACGCGCAGAATCCTCAGGAAGAAGCCCGTCAAGCAACGCTGACACATCTCCACCAGAAACACTCTTTTCGACCCGCATGACACCTTCAAAGACCAGGCGAACATTCTTGCGGTGTTGGTCGACCACGTGTTGCAGTGCTTTTCCGTCCGGCAATCCGACGCGGCGGGCGAGGTTCCTGAGAGTCCGTTCTTCGGATGGGAGAGTGTGCACTTGTGTATTGTGCATCGTCTGGAGGCGATGCTCCACCGTCCGGAGAAACACATACGCTTCGTTGAGTGAACGCGCCTCCACTTCTCCCAGCAGCGACGCCTCGCGCAACGCTTCAAGCGCCTCCAGGGTATTCTCCGTGCGTATCATCCGGTTGCGTCCACCGTTGACCAGCTGCAGTGCCTGCACGGTAAACTCAATGTCACGTATACCGCCTGCCATCAGCTTGATGTTCGCCGCATCTCCAATGGTCGCTTCGATACGACCTTTGATCCGGGAAATCGATTCCGTCGGGTGTTCCATGAACGTCCGCGGGTACACGAATGGCTCGAGAGCGCCAAGGAAACGGCTTCCAAGCTCTTGTGATCCTGCCACGGTGCGCGCTTTCAGCAACATTTGTCGTTCCCACAATTCCCCGCGTGACTCATAGTACATCATGTAGCTCTGCAATGAGCGAGCCAGCGCACCGGCACCGGCCTCAGGCCGCAGGCGCATGTCCACACGGTACATGTGCCCTTCAACTGTCGACTGTGTCAGATTCTGCACAAGCCGTTCCGCGAGCTCTATGAAGAACTCATGATGCGAGCAGGAAAGGCCCTGCGTGGTACCGTCGGCACCATACACGAACAGGAGATCGACGTCGGAACTGTAATTGAGTTCCCGCCCTCCGAGTTTTCCCAAACCGATAACAGCGAACGGTTCATCCGGGACGATGCCATACTTCTGGTGCATCTGCCCGATCGACGCGCCCAGCACTGCGTCTATGACGACGTCAGCCAGGACAGAGAGCTGGGCTGTGGTTGCGCGGAGATCAGCCAGGTTGAGGACGTCCTGCACTCCCACGCGAAGTACCTCACGTCGCAGAAGACGGCGCAACGCGTCGAGCCTGCGTTCTGCGCGGGGGAATACGTCTGACAACCTCTGCACCTCAGCGCGGAGGTCGTCTTTTTTCAGCGGCAAGGAAAGTACTCCGGAAGCTGTCAACCAGCGGAAGAGGCCCGGATCCCGCACCAGAATGTCCGTGAAGAACGCAGAATCGCCAAGTATCCGGATCAACATATCCAACAACACAGGGTGCTGCAACAGGTCGTTGAACAGTCCCGCCCGGCTGAGCGAGGCTTCAGTGAACCGGAGAAGTCCGGAAAGGGCAAGATCGGCATCCGGAGCCACCGTGAGATGTGCAGCAAGAGCTTTCGTGAGGTCTCCAGGCGAGAACCCGCTGCCTGACGCAAGCATCTGTTCATGCAAAGTGGTCAACGACCGTTCCGCACGACGGGCGTCAGCGAACTCCAGATGGGAGAATTCCGGCAGGGACATACTCCATGTTACGAAAAACCGAGAATAGAGAAAAGCTGGAGAAGGATCTTGCTGGAAAGACCCCGGGTTGCTTTTCCTTCCCCCCCTCGCTATATTTGCGTGTAAGCCACTGTGCCGCAATAAGATGCGCTGTGAGGTCATGACTATTCTGTACGCACTTTTCCGCAAACCGGAAGAACCGGAATCCTTCGACAGACACTTCCAGGAGTCGCTTGTGCCCCTGTTGCAGAAGGTGCCCGGGCTCCGGGGACTCCAGCTCACACGCATCAACGGCGCCGCTCTTGGCGAGTCCAAATATCACGTGGTAGCGCAACTCTCATTCGATAACCGACGCGCTATGGATGAGGCACTCTCTTCCAAAGAAGGGAAAGCGGTTGTCCGGGATATTATGAGCTTCGCCGCCGATCTTGTCACCGTGTTTTTTGGAGAGCAGATCATATGATGCTCCCATGGAAGTCTGCCATGATACCACGCAGTGCAGGCAAACCCCTGCGCTCCTTTCTCATTCTTCCTTTCGTTGTCATCCTCACACTGATGAGCTGCGCTCCGCCTGCCGAGCAGGAGGTGCAATGGGAGTTTCTTGAGGGCCCATACGCTCGTGAGATTACGACTCTCCTTCCTCTGCAGCAGGCCCCGGGCCAACTCCTCGTCGGGATGGTCAACGGAGACATCTTTTCCTCTCCATCCAACGGACGGGCATGGATTCGCAGAACTTCCGCCGCACCCGGCATGATGATTCATGCCTTTGTACAACACCCGGACTCTCCCGCGAGCATATACGCGTGCACAGCAGGAGGGCTTTTTCTGAGCCGCGACGAAGCCCGGTCCTGGCAACGACTTCAGGTACCTGACACTGCGCACTCGCTTCCCGTACGCTGCCTCTCCTTTGATCCGTGGAAAACGCAAACGCTGTACGCTGGTACCGGTGGTTACGGCATCTTCCGATCAACGGATAACGGATCGACCTGGGCTCCGGCAAACGGCAGCCCGGACTCGCTCCTGCGGGGAGCAGACGTCTATGAGATACGCATCGATCTGAATCGGCCCGACCGGATGCTGGCTGCCATTGGTACCGGTGGGCTTGTCATCTCGGAGAACAGGGCTGAACAGTGGCGGTTCCTGGTCGGCGGGAGAGGTGCCGTCGCTGCTGCAATAACACACGTGGCCATGCTGCACGGCGGCGGTTCCACGATGATCTACGGTACTGATGCCGGCAGCATGTATCGCTCAAGCAATCTGGGAATACTCTGGAGCCCTTCGCGGGGAGCAACTTCCGGCGACATCATACACTCTCTCGTATCCGTTCCGTCGCACCCGGGCTCACTCATCGCCGGAACGGAAAACGGTATCATCTCCTCGACGGATTTCGGCGAAAGCTGGCGGGGTGTTACGCAATCGCTTCCTTCGGCCGGAATCTCCCTTGTGCTTGGTCCGGGAACACCGCCAACCTGGTATGTCTTCAGTCCGGCGATCGGTCTGCAGACATCTTCAAACGAAGGGAAAACGTGGTCTGCCATTGATGAACATCTTGGAGGTACCACTGCGTCTCTCGTTGCCTCCGATCCATCAACGCACAATGTTTACATTTCGTCCGGACCTACGCTTCTGAAGACTACTCCCGGTACGGCGCGATGGATTCCTGCGACATCAGGATTGACAGGCGGGAACATCACATCGTTTGCTTTCGACCGTCACCATCCCGGATCAATCTATGCCACGACCGCACTCGGGGCTTTCACTTCTCAGGATGGCGGCAACATCTGGCAACCTTTTGCGCGGCCTCTTGTTGCGCCACCGACCGAACTCGTCGCGCATCCATGGTTCTCTTCCCGCCTTTTGGCTTCCACTCCCAACGGAAATTTTTACTCCACCGACCGGGGTTCGACGTGGCGGGAATGTCTTCCCTTTGCAAAAACTCCCCCGGCACGCTCTTTCACCTTTCGCCCGACTGATGCGGGTGCAGTCTACGCCGGTGGCGGCGTTCGCGGTGTTCTTCTTTCATCAGACGGCGGCATTTCGTGGGATGTCACACGTTACGGGTTTGATCAGGATACCGTCGAGTTCGTCTCGCTCGACAACAATGACCGCAACATATGCTATGCCTGGACATCGCAGGCGCGCTGCTACCGATCATTGAATGGCGGATTGGAGTGGGGCCGGTTCACTCCGCCGTGGGAGATCGGCGATCGCGTACTGCTGGCAATCGATCCGCTCTCACCCTCGGATCTTGTCGCGCTTGCCAACGGACGGACGTGCTATGTGTCGACGGACGGCGGAACAACCTGGATGCGAATCCTCGAACGCCGGATCCCCGTCACACCCGTATCGATTGCCTGGGATCATCAGGCCGGTCGCCTCCTGGCAGGGACTGCGCACGGCGGCGTTTATCGCATCGACCTTGCCACACCGCTGAGAGCGAGAGGTCGTAGTCAGGAGTTCTCATCAGAAAAGTAGGAGCTCTTATGAACACACGCGCGTTCTTTGTCCTGGGATTCGTGGGGGTCGCCGGCCTGTCGATCGCGATCGCTCAGCCCAAGCTCCTCGCCGTCGAGGGCCAGAAATTCGATCTCGGTACCGTATTCCGCGGCATGGTTGTTGACCATCACCTCACGCTGAAGAATACGGGGACCGAAGCGCTGCACCTGGGACCCATCGAGGCATCCTGTGGATGCACCGGGGCAATCGTCTCAAGCGAGAATCTCCTCCCGGGAGACACTGGATCACTTGCGATTACCTTCAATTCGAAGAACTTCACGGGACAGGTACGCAAGACCGTGACCGTGAGGACCAATCCTGCCACCACCCCTCCGCTGCTGATCGAATTCACCGCAACGATTATTGACGAGATCACATGTACACCCCAGCAATTCTGGTTTAAGGATGCAGAGGTCGGCAAGAAAAGCCGTTTGGTTATCACAGTCACGAATAACAGCAAAGAGCCGTTACGGCTCACGGGTTGGCGCTCACAACTTGCAGGGTTCACAATAATACTCCCTTCCGCTCCGATTGACACAGGCAAGAGTGCGGAAGTCGTTGCCGAGCTTACACCGGAGAAGGCCGCTCCCATGATCTCAGAGGCAGTGTTCTTGACCACCTCGAATCCGCGACGGCCGGAATTGTATCTCGCAGTCTATGGGAATGCCCGTGAGTTCAAGTTTGAGTAACCAGCCCGATGACTAGGCTGGACATTCTGACGCAACAAACACCCGCCGTTCTCGTCCTCTATTAAAGAGACGACAATCCAAGGGAAATCGCCGGCAGAGGGAGATGACCGCCCATGTCAACCGATTTCCGCTGTCCGGTGTCCAACCAGTAAGAATCACACAAGCAGGAAAGCCCCGCATGCCCGCTGCCGACGAACGGCAGCTGATCCGCCAGGCCCAGGAAGGCAACCACAACGCGTACCGCACCCTGGTGGAACAGCACATGAAGCAGGCCTACAATGTCGCGTTCGGTTTCGTGCATGATCACGAGAGTGCGCGGGACATCCTGCAGGAGGCACTCATCAAAGCATATGAGGCGCTTCCCGCTTTCCGGGGAGACGCACAGTTCAGTACCTGGCTGCATCGGATCGTCATGAACCTTTCGCTTAATCATGTTCGGGCGCTCTCGGCTCGCGCGAAGCACGAGACTCCCGGACCAGCCGACATCCCGGACCACTACCACGAACCTGCATTCCTCAATTCCGATCACAAGGACCATATCGAGCGTGCGCTTCATGAGTTGCCGACACTTCAGCGTGCGGTGGTCATTCTGCGGCATCTTGAAGGATTGTCCACGCAGGAGGTCGGCGAAATTCTTCATTGCTCGGAGGGGACGGTGAAAACCCACCTCTTCCGGGGCCTACAGAAACTTCGTAAACGTCTGGCCTATCTGCAGGAGGAAGCCGCATGAGCAGCCATCGCGACATCCGTCGGCTTCTCTACGACTTTGCTGCCGGCCAGCTCGAGCATCACCGGCATACTCTGGTGGAGCGTCATCTGGAAGGTTGCGCTGAATGCAGAGAAGAGTGTACAGAGCTCCGGGCCATGCTCAAACGACTTCCCGCGGAATCCAATCCGTCAGCTGATCTGCCCACCGCGTTCTGGCAGGAACTTCTCAACGACGTTTCCGCACGACTGCCCGTCCGGCCAAAACGACGGATCATCCCGGCGTGGATTTTCGACTGGCTCGAGTTCATTTCCATTCCCCGCCATCAGGCGATCATCGGAGCAGCCACCGTGCTTGTGCTGGTCGCCATCATCTCGGGGATGTGGTTTGCGTTCAGGCATGAACCCGTTCACAAACACATTGCGGCGGCAACTCCTGTTGGAACAAAACCACCGGCGCCTGCAGTCAATACCCGACTGAAAGCATACCTCCGCAAGTCAAAGGTGCTGCTCGTGGGACTCAACAACATGCCCCTCGAGGAAGGCACAGCGGTTGATCTCTCTCTGGAACGAACGACATCGCGTGCGCTCCTTCACGAGGCGCGCTACCTGAAAGATCAGCCCCTCGACGAAAGATCTGCAGCGCTCATTTCCGATCTCGAGAAAATCCAGATCGCGCTGGCAAACAGCAGGGAGCGCGAGGATATCCCGGGCTTACGACTCATTCGTGGAGGTATTCAGGAGGAAAACCTGCTTTTCAAAATCCGTATCGCAGAGACCGTTTTCACGAGACTTGAAGATGAGACCCAGCATGCTGACCAATAGACTGGTTGTCGCGCTCCTGATGGGATGCCTTCTGCCCGTGGCGGGGGCTGTTGCCGAACTCCCCGCGCCATCACATCCGCCTGCAATGTCTGCGCCGGGAACAGGAGAAGCGGACGATCCGGCGTATGCCCTCTACCGGGACGGCTATCATTCCATTCTCGAGGAGCATTGGGGAGAGGCACGAAAGTTCTTTGCGGAACTCCGGCACCGGTTTCCGGGCAGCAGGTATCGCGATGACGCCGAATACTGGACTGCCTTCTCCTGGAAGCAGGAAGATCCCGCGAAGGCGCGTGATGCATACGAGAGATTCATCCGTGAACGTTCGGGTAGTACCTACTTCGGAGATGCGGTTGCAGATCTGCGGATGCTGGAGATTGAAGCCGCCCTTGCAGACGCCCCGCAGCCACCACCCTCTGGTGCGCCGACCGGATACGAGATTCGCATTCGATTGCCGGAAGAGCTGCGAAGGATCGCACGTGATATGGAGCACATCGCCCGCGCACAATCCATGACGCTGCACAGGAACCTCATGGTACTACGCGAAGGCGACACACTGCTGGCAAAAGCACCTCCCGCATCGATGCGCCTCCGTCTGTTTTCACCGGACGCTGATGACCCTGAACTGCAGATACGGATCAACGCCCTGGATGCAATGATTGCCGGAAAACGCGATGAGACGGCATTCAAGGTGTTGCAGGACATCGCCCTTGATGGCCGGCAGCCCGTACCTATTCGGCATGTTGCCCTGAACTCCCTCACGGAGTTCCCCCAGAAAGACCCCGGCGCCGTGTTTCTGGCCGTCGCCAATCGCGACACGAACGAAACCATCCAGCGTATTGCCATCGAGCTCTTCGCGGCAAGCAACCGATCGCGCGGTGATCGCACAGAGCGGCTGATGGACATGTTCAGACGATTCGAAAAATCTGCACCACGGCGTGAGGGAGCACTGAGTACGACGCTGTACGCCCTCGCCACAATCGGCGATGATCGGGCAATAGACTTCATCGTGCACATCGCGCGCTCCAGCACAAACCAGCCCCTGCGCAGTGATGCAATCTACTACCTGGGCAACATCGGTACCGACCGGGCACGCCAGGCGCTTTTCAGAATTGTCAGAGGAGAATACTGAACCTGCGTGTCAACCGCGTCATCCGTCACGGTGTCTAATATTCAGAACCATTCACTGCCACAGCGTGGAGCGAACTATGAAGACGTATGCATCTGTTATCGCGTTGATCATCACCCTCGTGGTCGCCGGAATTTCGTGCAGTCAGGCACAACCTGCCACCGGAACCTCCCGGATGCCGGCCGCCTCCGACCAGGACAAACAGAAAGGATGGCTTGGCGTATCCGTAGGCGACGTGGACGCGGAAGCCGCGAAGCACGCGAAGCTGAAGGCAACATCGGGCGCACTGGTGAGGGAAGTTGTGGAGGATAGCCCGGCTGCGACGGCCGGCATCGAGGACGACGATGTCATCATCGAGTTTAACGGCAAAGCAATCGCCGATGCAGACGATCTCGTCTCCGCCGTACGCAAAGCGAAACCGGGCGAAACCGTACCTGTCGTGGTTGCACGCCACGACCAGGAGAAGTCCTTGCGGGTCAAGATCGGGAAACTCCCCATAGTCGCGCACCGCGCGGCGATTACTCTACCCCGGATGCCACAGATACCGCCAATCCACATGAAGATGTTCCACGGCTCAGAGTTGTCCGGGCTGCAGGTAATGGACCTGAACAGTCAACTCGGCGAGTATTTCGGAGCTCCATACGGTAAGGGTGTTCTTGTGGAGCGTGTGAAGGGAAAGAGCGCAGCTGCCAACGCGGGATTCAAGGCGGGGGATGTGATCGTCAAGCTTGGAAAAGAGGAGATCGGGCAGACGGAAGATCTCTCGTCCGCCATGGAAGAATATTCCGAGGGCGATACCGCGACATTCCATATCCTCAGAAAAGGAACCAACCTCTTGCTCGCCATGATCGTCCCCGAAGAAGAGGGACATCCCTTCAAGTTCTTCCGACATGAATTCCGTGATGCCCCGGAAGAGGACTCTCACAACTTCTGGTTCGACAATGGAAAATTCCATGAAGAGATGAGGCATTTGCAGCAAGAGCTGCACGGCATGGGCCGGGAGATCAAGATAAAAGTGCAGGGATTACGAGCGAAACTCGAACGTGAACTCCGGCAGGTGGGATCCTGAGCGAGGTACCTGGAGCGTCACGATTCACGCCGGGAATGGGTCGGGATTGAGGCAGAAGAGGAGACAGTGTGGTGGAGCACCTCAATCCCACTCCCGTGCGGGGGTGACACGTGCCGTACTTAATAGTCACCTCCGATTTATTGATTATCCCTGCTCCATGGATACATGATCCATGGAGCAGGGATAATAGTTGAGGAATTCATCCCTTTTGCCTATCTTCCTTCAATCCCCCGGAACAACCTTTACCAACATCCATTATCCAGAGGAACTGTCATGAAGAGTGCTGCCAGAATTCTTGGCGTGACCGCCTTCGCCGTGTTGTTTGGCCTGCTCATCGCGGGGTGCGGCGGACAGAAGACGGTAACACCCATTGCCGTTGGTGAGATGCAGGAATACCGTGACCCGCTCTACGGGTTTCGCCTTCAGTTTCCCAAGGGATGGAAGAACCAGAGTGACGCCGGCAAGATGCGGATTTACAGTTCTGAAGAAACTGTTCAGCGATTCGTCGATCCTACTGGCGCATATCCCGATGGTGTCATGATCGCGGTCGACGTGATAAAGACAACAACGCCTGATGAACAAAAGGCATCAATGCTTGCGGAAATGAAAAACCCTGGCCGGACCATTACCCCGGAAACCCCCACATCGATCGGCGGAAAATCCGCAACAATGATTTCCTACACCGCCAATTGGAGCAAGAAGGCGAAAGAAGAGGGGATGCATATCTTTGTGCCACTGGATACTCTCCTGTATAACATCACCTTTGCCGGGTTTGGCGATCAATACGCCGCGCACAAACTCATCTTTGATGCGCTCACAAAGAGTTTTGAATTCCCCAAACCTGTGGAAAAAGGACGCGATCAGACCTTGCCTTCGGAAACCTTCACCGACTATGACGCAAAGCTCTTTTCCTTCCAGTACCCGGAGAATTTCAACTTCGTTGAAGTGGCAAAAGGCAACAATGAACTGGCGCTCAGCCTCCGTGGCGTACGTCAGGACTGCTCCATTCTCTTCCATGTGTTCGCTGCAAAGGGACTGACAGTCGAAAAAGTGGTCGATCAGAACAAAGGCAAGTACCCCGGTGTAACGACGGGCAAGGCGACGATCAGCGGACAACCTGCACTGACACTCACCTACTCTGCGACGAGAGAGGTGGAGCGCCGGTTCTATTTCCTGGTCAAGGCAGACAAAGTATACCGGGTGACCATGGATTGGTTCAAGCCGCAACGCGAACAGTATCTCATGACGTATGAAAAGGTCATTCAATCCATTAAGATTAAGTAGGCCCTATGGAAACCTCCCTCGTCACGACCGCGTTCACTCTTGACGGTTACCGGATCGTCCGAACCCTCGGTGTCGTCCGCGGCATTACGGTTCGTTCGCGCTCCATCATTGGCACCGTGGGAGCAGGCCTCCAGACGATTTTTGGTGGTAACATCTCCCTGCTTCAGGAACTCTGCGAAAAAACCCGGCAGGAGTCATTCAGCATCATGGTGCAGCACGCTCAGGCAATAGGGGCGAACGCTGTGATCGGCATGCGTTATGATGCGAACGAGGTGATGTCCGGCGTCACTGAAGTTCTGGCGTACGGAACAGCTGTAGTCGTTGAAAAAGCTTGAGAAGAAACGTCGCCCCTCCCGATCCGGGGGGGGCGACAGTGTCTCCACAAATCCTCACTTGAAAGGAGTCTGTATGCGCTACTGCCTGCACGCACTTGGGCTGTTCCTGGGATTTGCCCTCCTCTCCAACGATCTCCCCGCTCAGGAGCGCAAGATTCTCAGTCCGCGCGATTCTGTCTCTCTCACACTCGACACCAATGTGGTGTCTGTAAACTACGGCCGCCCCTCAATGCGGGGACGGAAAATAATGGGCGATCTGGTTCCTTGGAACAAAGTGTGGCGGACCGGTGCGAATCAAGCCACACACCTGCGGACAAACTTCGATATGACACTGGGAGGGGTTCCCGTTCAACGCGGCACGTACACCCTCTGGACACTCCCCTCGCCAACGGGATGGAAATTCATCCTGAACAAACAGACAGGTCAGTGGGGCACGAATTATGACGAACGCCAGGATCTCGCCAGATTCGATGCCGTGATGAAAACCCTTCCTTCACCGATCGAAACATTGACCGTTGCGCTCGAAGCCACAGGCAAGACCTCCGGCGTGGTCAAGTTGATGTGGGAAAACACATTGATTTCTGCTTCCTTCGAGAAGAACACACATATCCGCCCGATCAGTCCACCTGACTCCTCGTTGATTTCGCTCAACGACAAACGTCTCTTCATCAAATACAGCAAGCCCTTCATGCGGGGCCGAACGATCTGGGGTGTTGTAGTCCCTTGGGACTCGGTATGGCGGACCGGGGCGAATCTTGCGACGTCATTCGTCTCGGATCTCGATCTCACAGCGGGAAATGTGAAGATACCGAAGGGCTCCTACACGCTGTATTCGCTGCCATCAGAAAAGGGGTTCACGCTGATCGTGAGCAAGAAGCCGGGAGGAACTCAGCCGCAATACGATCCATCCCTCGATCTGGCAAAAATCCCCATGACGTTGCAGAAGAATTCCGGCGTGGTGGACCCCTTCCGGATTTGGTTTGAGCCGCAGGATGCACGATCGATCTGGCTCAAGATTGGCTGGGCAGATCGCACGTATGTCGTCCAGCTCGAGCCGCAACGCTGACCGCCAGAAATTCTCTCCGTACTGCGCACAGCCCCGCATTTGCCGAAAATGCGGGGCTGTGTCGCTTGTTGATTCTTCCACCTTCTCAATGTACATTATCGTTATTGAGATATTGACATTCCTGGCCAGGGAGTCATGGATATTAAGGATAAAACCGTCCTCGTTATCGGCGGCTGGGGGCTCGTCGGGTCTGCCGTTTGCCGCAAGTTCATGGAAGAACACCCCCGTCGAATGATCGTCACCTCTCTCACAGAGCCGGAAGCCCGTGAGGCAGTTGCTGCACTCCGCCAATTCTATCCTGATGCGAATCCCAGAATGTTTGTCCCCTGGTGGGGGAACATCTTCGTTCGCGAAGAACTCAAAGATATGCCCCGGGAGAAAGTGCTGACAAGTCACAAGTATCGGACGATGATCATTGACGACATCCTGGAGGAGCTTTCCGGGCCAGTACTGCAACGATCCACCCTCTTCCGTCTGATGCAACGATTCAAGCCTGACATAGTCGTTGACTGTGTCAATTCTGCGACAGGAATAGCGTATCAGGATATATTCCAGTCTTCGCGGCAGCTTGTGAACGAGCTGAAAAAGGCACGGTCGAAACACGGGGCACCGCCGGAGCGGCTTCGGGATGCGACAGAGAAGCTCCTCTGCACGCTGTACATTCCGCAACTCATCCGCCACGTACAGCTCATGTACCGCTCCATGCAGCTTGCCGGGACGAGGATCTATGTGAAAATCGGAACCAGTGGCACCGGCGGAATGGGATTGAATATCCCCTACACTCACAGCGAGGAACGACCGTCGCGAGTGCTCCTTTCGAAGTCGGCAGTCGCCGGCGCCCACACCCTCCTTCTCTTTCTGATGGGCCGCACTCCCGATGCTCCGATTACCAAAGAGATCAAGCCCACAGCAGCGATCGCCTGGAAAGGCATCGGCTACGGTGAGATCATCCGGCGCGGGAAACCGATACCTCTTGAAGATTGCCCGGTCTCCGGCGCTGTGAAGCTGCGGAAGAAACTCACGTTGACGATGCGCAACGTGGCACACCCGCGCGGTGACACTCTGCGATCCGTATTCATTGACACAGGCGAAAATGGATTCTTTTCCCGCGGGGAATTTGAAGCGATCT
>Ga0182021_10008077_pt1 | contig 12476 bp, 11 predicted proteins | sample 612E3MmetaG_FD_120493 | JGI IMG/M metagenome (GOLD analysis project Ga0182021, IMG submission 120493) | Permafrost microbial communities from Stordalen Mire, Sweden - 612E3M metaG (Illumina Assembly) | ecosystem: Environmental > Terrestrial > Soil > Wetlands > Permafrost | place: Sweden... | reverse complement strand
GGGCGGACCCCCTGGTCCGCGCGGGACGCCCCCGTCCCGCTCTTCGCTCGCGGAAAGCCGGCCAGGGGGCCGGCTGCGGACCAGGGGGTCCGCCCCACTGGGCCGTGTGCCACTCGGCTGCGGCGCCGCGAACACGAAGGACTGGGGAGCCGCGTTACTACTTGCCGCCCGCGCCCGCGCCCGTCACCTTGACCTCCGTCACCCAGTAGGTCGGGTCCTGCACCACCACCGTCGCCTGGATGCGGTCGCCCACGTGCAGTTTGGCGAAGTCGGCGTCGGGTTTGACGGTGTACTCCATGGTCATGGCCTCCATCCAGTCGCCGATCTTTTCGTGCTTGATGGTGGCGTTGTGCGCGGCCGGGTCGAGAGCCACGATTTCGCCCACCATCGGATAACGCTTCTGGGAACCGCAACCGGCGAGCGCTATGGCCGCCAGCAGACACAAACCGATTCGTCGGGTCATAGTTTAATATCTTCTCACGCCGCGCGACATTTATAATTGGAGTAATGTCGAAAAACACGTTTGGCGCAGCGGACAAGCTCCGCGTGGGGGATCGGGAGTATGGGTACTTCCGGTTGGCACGGCTCGAGGAAACTGGCGTGGGGGCGGTCTCGCGCCTGCCCTTCTCGACCAGGATTCTGATCGAAAACCTGTTGCGATGCGAGGACGGCAAGCGCGTCTCGGCGGCGGACATCCGCCAGGTGGCCGCGGGCGGAGGGGCCGGGCACCAGGAGATCAGCTTCATGCCGGCGCGCGTGCTGCTGCAGGACTTCACCGGCGTGCCGTGCGTGGTGGACCTGGCGGCCATGCGCGACGCGCTCGTGGCCATGGGCGCCGATCCCGCCCGCGCCAATCCGCTGCTGCCCGCCGATCTGGTGATCGACCACTCCGTGCAGGTGGACCAGTTCGGCAGCGCCGGCGCCTTTTCGGTGAACGCGCTGCTCGAGTTCCAGCGCAACCGCGAGCGCTACATGCTGCTGCGCTGGGGCCAGACGGCGTTCCGCAACTTCCGCGTGGTGCCGCCGGATACCGGCATCGTCCACCAGGTGAACCTGGAATTCCTGGCACCCGTGGTGTTTCAGGCCGATGGCCTGGCCTATCCCGATTCGGTGGTGGGCACCGACTCCCACACCACCATGATCAACGGCCTGGGCGTGCTGGGCTGGGGCGTGGGCGGCATCGAAGCCGAGGCCTGCATGTTGGGGCAGCCCATCTCCATGCTGCTGCCGCCGGTGGTGGGCTGCAAGCTGCACGGGAAGCTGCGCGAAGGCTGCACCGCCACCGACCTGGTCCTCACCGTCACCCAACTGCTGCGCAAGAAGGGCGTGGTGGGCAAGTTCGTGGAATACTACGGCCCGGGCCTGAGCGCGCTCAGCCTGGCGGACCGCGCCACGGTGGCCAACATGTCGCCCGAGTACGGCGCCACCATGGGCTTCTTCCCGGTGGACGGCGAAACGCTCGCCTACCTGCGCGTCACTGGCCGCCCGCCGGAAACCGTTGCGCTGGTGGAAGCCTATACCAAGGAGCAGGGGCTCTTCCGCACGGACCGGACGCCCGACCCCGTGTACTCCGACTCGGTCGAACTGGACCTGTCGGCGGTGGTGCCCTCGATGGCCGGGCCGAAGCGCCCGCAGGATCGCGTGGAACTGCCCGGCGTCGCCAGGAACTTTGCCGATGCCTTCCCCGGCGCGCGCGCGGCCGGCAAGGGCACTGGCGTTCAGAACGGGTCGGTGGTGATCGCGGCGATCACGAGCTGCACCAACACGTCCAATCCGTCGGTGATGCTGGCGGCGGGCCTGCTGGCGAAGAAGGCCGTCGAGCGGGGCCTGACGGTGAAGCCGTGGGTGAAGACCAGCCTCGCGCCCGGGTCGAAGGTAGTGATGGACTACTACAACCAGGCAGGGCTCACGCCCTACCTGGAGCGGCTCAACTTCCACCTGGTGGGCTTCGGCTGCACCACCTGCATCGGCAACAGCGGCCCGCTGCCCGACGCGGTGGCCGAGGCGGTGCGCAAGGACAACCTGGTGGTGGCCGCGGTGCTGAGCGGCAACCGCAATTTCGAAGGCCGCATCAACGCCCAGGTGAAGGCCAACTACCTGGCGTCGCCGCCGCTGGTGGTGGCCTACGCGCTGGCCGGGACGGTGGCGATCGATCTGACCGCGGAACCGCTGGGGCACGATCCCGCCGGGCAGCCGGTGTTTCTGCGCGACATCTGGCCATCCGACGAGGAAGTGCGCGACGCCGTGCGGTCCGCCATCGGCCCCGAGATGTTCGAGCGCGAGTACGGGCACGCCTTCGACGGAGACGCCAACTGGCGCACCCTGCCCGTGCCCACCGGCAACACCTTCCAGTGGGACGCCGCATCCACTTACATCAAGAAGCCGCCGTACTTCGACGACATGGCGGACCCCACACAGCCGGTGGCCGACCTGCGCGGCATGCGGGTGCTGGCCATGCTGGGCGATTCCGTGACCACCGACCATATCTCGCCGGCGGGCTCCATTCCCAAGGACACGCCCGCGGGGCGGTACCTGATGGCGCAAGGCGTCGAGCCGAAGGACTTCAACAGCTACGGCTCGCGCCGCGGCAACCACGAGGTGATGGTGCGCGGAACGCTGGCCAACATCCGCCTGCGCAACCAGCTTGCGCCCGCGACCGAAGGCGGCTGGACCGAGCACCTGCCCGCTGGCGACCAGATGTCCATTTACGACGCCTCCATCGAATACCGCAAGGAAGGCGTGCCGCTGACGATACTGGCCGGCAAGGAGTACGGCTCCGGCTCGTCGCGCGACTGGGCGGCCAAGGGCGTCATGTTACTGGGCGTGCGCGCGGTGATCGCCGAGAGCTTCGAACGCATCCACCGCACCAACCTGGTGGGCATGGGCGTGCTGCCGCTCGAGTTCCCAGCGGGGGAGAGTGCGCGCAGTCTGAACCTCACGGGCCGCGAGACCTACCACATCGAAGGCGTACGTGCCGCGCTGGAGGACGGCACCCGCCAGGCCACGGTGCGGGCCGTGGCCGATGACGGAACCGAGACCGCCTTCACCGCGAAGGTGCGCGTGGACACGCCGCAGGAAGTGGAATATTACCGCAACGGTGGGATTCTGCCGTACGTGCTGCGGCAACTAGAAAAAGGGGTCTGACCCCTTTTTCTGACCCCTTTTCCTCGTGCTATCGTTGAAACCAGTTATGAGACGCATCGCGTTGGTCCTGGCCCTGGGCGGCTTTTACTTGTCCGCCACTTCCTGTCACCGCAAGAAGCCGCGGTTGGTTTCCGAAATCCACTTCGGCGGCGACCCCCAGAAGGACCGTCAGTTGCGCGGCATTTATCCCGGCGTTGGCGGCGGCTGGGTGTGGACCGGTCCGGTATTCGCCTTCGCGCTCGACCCCGCCGCCTCCGGTAAGCCCGTGTACCTCGAAATGGACTTCGCCATCCCCGAGGAACTCTACGCCCACGCGCCGCTCGTTACGCTCTCCGCGAAAGTCAACGGCGTCGATGCCGGCCGCCACTCCTACAAGGCCGGCCGCTACTTCTTCGCCTGCCGCGTCCCGGCCGGGGCGCTCCAGCGGGTTCCCGCCGAGGTGGAATTTACCGTCGACCAGACCATGCCGCACCCCGACACCCACCAGCCAGTGTCCCTCAACGTGGTCTCGGTCGGCTTCAAGGAGTATGAGCAGACCGCCGAATTCCGCGACATCGAACTCGCCAAGGCCCACGACGCCTATGAGAAGGTGCTGAAAGAGCGCGATCTGCGGCTCCCGCTCGAGAAACAGCGCGAGCTCATGCGCATCTTCCACGATCTCCCTATCTGGGACAGCCTCTGGTTCCAGAATGTGCGCATCATCAAGAACCCGCTCGACCTGTGGATGCTGCAGCAGATCGCCTACGAAGTCCGCCCCGATTTCGTGGTCGAAACCGGCACCTGGTTCGGCGGTTCGGCCCTCTACTGGGCTCACACGCTGAACGGCATGGGCCTGGAAAACACCCGCGTCTTCACGGTCGATATCCAGGACGCCACCAACCAGGGAGCCAATTCCAACCCGCTGTGGAAGAAGTACGTGACGTTCTACAAGGGCAGTTCCACCGACCCCGCGATTGTCGCCAGGATCGCCAAACAGGTGGCTGGCGGGCGCGTGATCGTCAACCTCGATTCCGACCACGCCATGCAGCACGTGCTCAACGAGCTTCGTCTCTACGCTCCCATGGTGAGTCCCGGCAGCTACATCGCGGTTGAAGACACCCATCTCGATGGCGTCCCCACGCACCCCGACATGGGCGCCGGTCCCATGGCCGCCGTCCTCGAATTCCTGAAGGAAGACGCAGGCCACGATTTCGAGCAGGATTTCACTCGCGAGGCGTTTGTGATGACTTCTTACCCCGGCGGCTTCCTCCGGCGGAAGACCAGGCACTGAGGCGGCTGGGGGCTGTGGCGTAGGGCCAGGCCGCGGACATTCCCCAGGGGCGAAACCGGTTCGCCGTGGGCGAAAACACCGGGGACAGACGGCTCCGTCCACGCGGCGCTGCGGGCCTCGGGGCGTCCGCTGGGAACGGTGGGCGCCTTGGGACGGAGTCGTCAGCCCCCGCGTTTTCGCGGAGTCTCGCCGGGACGAAGGGCGACATCCGCGAGAAACCCGGTCTACTCCTTCGGCTTCTTGTGGAAGAACTTGCGCTGAATGTCGGGCCAGAACTCCGACATGAAGTTGCCCGTAACGCCACCCAACAGGCTGGTTTCGACGCGGCCCGCCATGATGGTGCCGGTCCGGCTCGCGGACGGGTAGTAGAGATTGGATGCCGCGATGCCCAAGCTCATCCCCAAAAGACCCGAGCCGTTGAACGCCGGCCGGCCCGCATCGTTGCGGCAGACGAACAGGCGCGAGGCCGAATACCACGCGCGCCGCGCAACGCCGGAGGCGGGCCCTTTCCGGAAATAGCGCGGATCCTGCCGCAGGAGCGTGGCGAAAACGCCGGCGCTGAAGAAACTCTGCGTTCCGAAATCGCCCACCGCGGCGCCGAAACGCCTGCCGTAGTCCGGCCAGCCTTCTCCATACTTGGGCGTCTGATTGCCGCGTTGAGAAAACGCGGCCGTCATGGCGGCCGTGGCGATATTGAAGGGGTCGATGGTTTCCCTCCACCCCAGGTTCCACTTCTCGGCAGCGGTCATAGGCGCCACCGGATGCGAGGTGTCCCTGACGGTCTGGTAATCGGGAATGAGCTTGAGGATTCGTTCCTCGTTGAGCGGAACCGAGACGGCCGCGGGAGCCGCCCGCATAACCGCGGCAACGGGAGGATCGGGAGGCACAGCCGGGTCTGTGGACTCAGGGCCGCAGAAACCTACCTCCAGCCCAGCCGTTACTGCAAGCGCGACGAACGGGGAAACCCGCATTTAACCTATAGATGCTCCTACGTGGCGCCGATGTTACAATTTTCTGGCCATCGCAATCATTAACGCGGGCTTCATCACTAGCCCTTTAGAGCCATAACTGCCGCCCGCGCCGCCCCGCCGCCCGCGCCGCCCCCGATAGCCGGATCGGATGGACATCTGGCGAGAGTGACCTAAGCCGGTCATCAGGTTTCATCGTTCCATCTATGGTCTGTATCCCGATGAGTGCCGGTGGCATCTACTAATCACATCCAGGCCGAGGTGGACCGGCGAGGGGATCGAAACCAGCCTCGGCGAGACGTGAAAGGTCCAGTCCTTCGGTGGAGGGATCGCGTGAGCACTCGAACCGTTCTGCTGTCTGGCGCCGTTCTGTTGACGGCCGCTTTCACTACGCCCGGCTTGCCCGCCGCGGTGCCGGATTCCGATGTTCGCGATACCGAACTGCCCGGCGTCAATTCGCATTTCAAAATGCCGGAGTACGCGTCCCGCAAGGAGTGGGAAGCCCGCCGGCAGGAGTTGCAGCGGCAGATACTCTCGGCGGCCGGACTGCTTCCCATGCCGGCGAGGACGCCTCTGCGGCCGAAGGTCGTCCGGCGTCTGGAATACAAGGACTACGCCATAGAGGTAGTCCTCCTCGAAACCTTACCCGGGTACTTCCTCGGCGGTAATCTGTACTTGCCCCTCGGCAAGACGTCGCCGGCGCCCGCCGTGCTCATACCGCACGGCCACTGGAAGCTGGGCCGGCTCGAAGACCTGCCCTCGTACTCGGTTCCGGCGCTTGGCATCAACCTGGCGCGGCAGGGCTACATCGCGTTTGCCTACGACATGGTGGGGTTCAACGATACCCGCCAGACCCCGCATTCGTTTGGAGGAGACCCGGAGACGCTGTGGGCTTTCAATCCCATGGGCCTGCAACTCTGGAATTCCATTCGGGTGGTGGACTACCTGCAATCGCTGCGTGAAGTGGACGGGCGCCGCATTGCGGTGACCGGCGCTTCCGGGGGAGGATCGCAGACGTTTCTGCTGGCTGCGGTGGACGAGAGGATCGCGCTGGCGGCTCCCGTGAACATGGTATCCGCCTACATGCAGGGCGGCGACCCTTGTGAAGAAGCCCCGAACCTGCGCGTGGGCACGTTCAACGTCGAAATTGCCGCCCTGATGGCGCCGCGGCCCATGCTGCTGGTGTCCTCCACTCACGATTGGACGCGCCACACTCCGGTAGAGGAATTCCCGGCCATCCAGCGGATCTACGGCCTCTACGGAGCCGTGCAAAACGTGCGGAACGCGCACATCGACGCCGAGCACAATTACAACCGGGAGAGCCGGGAAGCCGTCTATCGCTTTCTGGCGCGGAACCTCCAGGCCGGCCACCGTCCGATTGCCGAGCCCGAGGACCGCGCGATTTCGCTTCCGCCGGACGAGGACCTGCTGGCCTTCCCGAAATCCGGACCGCGCGGCTTGGAGGGCTACGGCGAGGTGTTCCAGGCCTGGAAGATGGCGGGATCTCTGCCTCTTCAGAGTCATGTGGAAGAAGGCGCGCAGCGCGAGGCACTACGATACGCCCTGGGCGCCGAGTGGCCCTCGCAGGTGGAAAGCTCGATCCAGGGGAACCGCGCCGTTTTGAGCCGCTCCGGCAAGGGCGATCGCGTAACCGGCTACTGGGTGCCGGGGAAAGGCGCACCGCTTCTGGTGGTACACTCGGGCGGATCCGCCGCGGCGCTGCGCACGGCCGCGGTGGCGCAAATGGTGCGCTCCGGGAGGCCCACCCTGGTGCTCGACACGTTTGCGGGAAATGCCGCGCGCACGCAGAAGCTGCAGTTCGACGACTACTTTCTGTCCTACAACCGCTCGGTCTACGCCGAGCGCGTGCAGGATATCCTCACGGCTGCCGCGTATCTGAAGGCGCAAGTGGGCGGAAAGTTGGAGATCGCCGGCCTGGGCGACGCCGGAGTCTGGTGCATTTTCGCTGCCGCGGTGGCGCCCGTGGCAATCGATGTGGTGGCCGACCTGAACGGGTTCAGCGGGAGCGACGAGGATTTCCGCGGCCACTTCTTCGTGCCCGGCATCCAGCGTGCCGGGGGACTGGACGCGGCCCTGAGGCTCGCCGGCAGCGTGCGCACGCTCCTGCCCATACCGGACGGCAGCCGCCTTGCGCCCTTCGCCGAATTGCTGAGCACGCTCCAGGAGATGCAACAATCGGCCCAGTCGCAGGGCGACCCGGCCGCGGCGGACCGGCTCAACCGGCTTGCCAGGGACTTCACGGATGCATTGAAGAGCGGCCGGCTCCCCTGATGCGGTGGGCGGCGGGGCCGCAGCGCTTGCGCGGGACAAGCGGAGGCGCGCGCCGGGGGCCGACCCTATCGCTTCGGCCCGATGACAAACCCCAGCGACGCCGGCCGCACATCGACCCGCTCGATGTTGTGCCCCAAGTCGAACGACCGTCCCACCGCCGCGTTGGGGTACAACGGCAGTAGCACGCACTGAATCAGCAGGTCGAGCGTTCTGCCGTCGATCTCGAGGCCCGAGATCTCCGCCCGCTCGACATCCACCCTGGCGCTGCCACCAGCCGAGCGGATGTGCACCCTGACCGAAATGGGATGTTCCCCTTCGATCAGCCTGGAGAGCGGCCACACCGGTTGGTGCCCATGGGCGCGCAGCACCTTGCCGATGTCGATCATGGCGGCGCCGGTGGCGACCCCGGGGGAAGAGATCCGCACGGCCGCATTCCGCACCCCGGCAGGCAACTGAGTTTGCGCCCAGGCATTCAGCTCCCCCGTGCTCAGATCCACTCGGGTTCCCGCACGCAGCCGGTCGCTCACGACGGCGTCAATCTTCATGGTGGCCGTGCGCAGGTCGTCCCCCGCGGCGCAGCCCGGAAGGGCCGCGGCCAGGAGCAGCGCCGCAATGGCAGAAGATCTCACTGGAAGTTTGGACGTTTCGGGGCGCCATCGGTTGCCGCTCCGGAAAGAAACTGCGCGGGTTGGCCGCATTACAAGATCATGACAGCTAAATTACATCTTGCAACACAATTGTAACGAGCCTATCATACAGCCATGGACTGGGCACTCGCGGGGATGGATGTTTCTTCCGCGTTGGAAGGTCCTCGCGTATGACCGCATGGATGTGCGGCCTGGCATTGGCGGCCGTTCCGGTGCTGGGAGGGCAACCGGGAGTGGCACTTGCCCCGATGGCCCCGATCGCGCTGTACAGCGGGTTCGAGCAGGAGCCTCCCGAGGCGGTCAAGACCGCGCTTGACGACGAACTGGATTCCATCATGACGCCGCTGGGCCTGCGCTTCGAGTGGCGCGACCTGCACGCCGCCCGGATGGGAGAGCCCGCCGTGGAACTGGCCGTCGTCTCCTTCAAGGGACGCTGCGACACAGCCGGCCTGGTACGGCGCGCGGCCACTCCCGGCCCCCTGGGCTGGACGCACATCAGCGACGGCTCGATCCTCCCCTTCAGCGGCGTGGATTGCGGCGGCATTCGCGCCTTCCTGCAGAGCGACCTGCTGGCGCTTCCCGCCGCCGCCCGCGATGCGGCTTTCGGCCGCGCCCTGGCCCGCGTCCTGGCCCACGAGTTGTACCACATTTTCGCCGATACCACGCACCACGGCTCGTTCGGCATCGGCAAGGAAGCCTACAGCGCGCGCGATCTTCTGGCCGGCAACTTCCGATTCGAGAACCGGGAATCGAAGGCTCTGAGAAACGGCAAGGCGTACGGAGCGCTCGGAAAAGGCTTCGTTCCGCGCCAGTAGCCGCGCTGCCCCGGCTTCGTCCGCAGCGGGCCCACTGGGCGGCTTTTCGCCCCTGGGACAGGCACTTGGGCCAGAAAGCGAAGAGCGGGACGAGGGCGTCCCGCGCGGACCGGGGGGTCCGCCCTACAGGCCATCTCCCGCATGCGGCCACCTCCGCTTCCCGGATCCGGCTGATGAACGCGGCTCCCAGGGTGGCCAGCCCCGTGTCGCGCACGCTGCGAATGAGCCTGGGCATGGCGCTGGCGCAAACCGCGGCCCACGAGCGGCGGCACCTGGAACAGGCCCGGCGGGTGCGCCATCAGTTGCCGTAGGCCGCGGGCCGATCGCGCAGCAGCCGCCGTGCTTCGCTGCGCACCCGCGGCAGGATTGCGGTGAACACGCCCGCTGCCACCATGCAGACGGCTCCCCCCGCCGCCACCGTCGCCGGCGAGCCGAACCGCGCCGCGCCCCAACCCGCCAGCAGCGACCCGAATGGCGCCATCCCCATGAACATCATCGAGTAGATGGACATCACGCGTCCCCGCAGGCGATCCGGCACGATGCTCTGGATCAGCGTATTTGTAGCGGCCATCTGCACCATCATGGAAAACCCCGCCAACACCAGGATTCCCATCGAGAGCCAATACGTGCGCGAAAACGCAAATGCCACCACGCTGGCCCCGAACGCCGCCGCCGCCACCGCCACTCCGCGGCCGAATCCCTGCAAGTTGCGGCGGGTGGCCAGCAGCAGCGCTCCCATCAGCGCCCCGATTCCCGTGGCGCCCATCAACGCGCCGAGTGTGCCGGCGCCGCCGTGCAGAACCCGGTGGGCGAAGATCGGCATCAGCACCGTATACGGCATGCCCGTCAGACTCACCACCGCCAGCAGCGCCAGCAGCGAGCGCACCGGCAGGTTTCCCGCCACGTAGCGAAAGCCCTCGGTCACACGGCGCAGCGGCGAACCCGCGGGCCGCACGTCCCGAGGGGCCACCCGCATCAGCAGCAGGCCGGCGATCACCGCCAGGTAGCTCACCCCATTGGCGAAGAAGCACCAGCCTTCCCCGATGCGCGCCACCAGCACCCCCGCGATGGCCGGGCCGATCATACGCGAGGCGTTGAACATCGAGGAGTTCAGCGCGATGGCGTTCATCAGGTCCGTCCTGCCGACCATCTCCACGATAAAAGACTGGCGCGCCGGCATGTCGAACGCGTTGACCGCGCCCAGCAGCGCCGCCAGCACGAAGATGTAGGGGATGCGCACGGCGCCCGCGAGCGTGAGGGCGGCCAGCGCCAGCGCCAGCAGCATGGATGCCGTCTGCGTGGCGATTACCACCTTCTGGCGGTTGTACCGGTCCGCCACGATGCCGCCCAGCGGCGCCAGCAGGAAGATGGGGATCTGGCTGCAAAACCCGATGCCGCCCAGCAGCACCGACGACCCGGTGAGACGGTAGACCAGCCACGCCTGCGCCACCGTCTGCATCCAGGTGCCGATGAGCGAGATCTGTTGGCCGCCGAAGAAGAGCTGGAAGTTACGGTATTGCAGGGCGCGCAGCGCCGCCGGAAATCGCATCGATATTGCTATTGTAGGGGACCGCCGTCAGTGCCGCCCGGCCCACTCCAGGATCGTCTCGTCGAGCCAGAAGCGGTGCGGCCGGCGTCCCAGGAACCCCAGGTGTCCGCCATGATCGGTGGCGCAGACTTCGATGCGGGGGTTGGACCGCACCGCGTCCCCTCCGAAAACGTCGAACGGCACCAGGGTGTCGTCCCGCGACTGGATGAGCATCGCCGGCACCCGGATTTCCGGCAGGTAGCCGAGGCAGGATTGCGTGCGGTAGTAGTTGGCCGCGCCGCCGAAGCCGAACGAAGGCGCCGTGATGCGGTCGTCGATCTCGCGGATGGAGCGCAGGCCCCGGAAGTCCCGCTCGTGGTAGCGGCCGGTGGCGCACAGCCGGGCGCGCATGCGGCCGATGAAGCGGCGTTCATACAGCCGGTTGCAGGGACGGGCGAGGCGCCGCGCGCAGGCCTCCAGATCGAGCGGCGTCGAGGCCGCGCAAACCCCGCGAATCAGTTCCGGGCCGCGGCCGCCCAGTTCGCCGGCCAGTTTGAGAGCCACGTTGCCGCCCAGCGAGAAGCCCACCAGGAAGACCGGACCGCCGCCTGCGAGTTGAAAGTCGCGCAGCAGGGCTAGCAGGTCGCTGGTGAGACCGGCGTGGTAGAGGGTCTGGCAGAGACGCTCCGTGCCGCCGCAGGTGCGCATGTGGAAGGCGTGTACGGCAAAGCCGCGGGGCAGCGCGGCGGCCGCCAGGCTGCGGATGTAGCCGGCCTCGCCCGAGCCTTCCAGGCCGTGTACGGTCACGATCTCGCCCTTGGCCAGCCCTTCCGGCCGCTGCGAGACAACCAGCACCTCGACGCCCGGCTCCGTGCGGAACAGCCGCGAGACCGGCGGGTACCGCTGGCGGCTCCGGGGCCGGGGCCAGTAGTGGCCGGCGATGGTCTGCACGTGCGGGTTTCCAAAGAGCGGGTCGAAAGGCGGCATGATGAGCGAAACTTGTATTGTATGCGGATATGGAAAGCCCGCGGCGGGCCGATCGCCGCGCTGTGGTTGACGGCAGCCTCCGGTGTCTGGGGCGCGGAGGTTCCGCGGCCGGCGCCGCCATTCACCATCCTGCGCCAGGGCGCGCCCAACATCCAGCTTCGGCAGTATCGCGGCAAGGTGGTGGCGCTGGCCTTCATCGCCACCACCTGTCCGCACTGCCAGAGTCTCACGAGGAGCTTGAATGCCCTGGCCCGCGAATTCGCCGGCAGAAACGCGCAGTTTCTGGAATGCGCCTTCAACGACGACGCCCCAGCCACCATGCCGGATTTCCTGGCGCAGTTCCGGCCGGCCTATCCGGTGGGATGGAGCTACCAGGGACCGGTTCGTGCCTTCCTGAAAATCGACCTCATGGACGGCCATTTCATGGTCCCCCACATGGTGTTCCTGGATCCGGGCGGCATGATCGAGCTGGACGTGAGGGCGCAGGACGATTTCTTCAAGGATACCGACGCCAATATCCGCGCCGCCTTGAACCGGCTGCTGGCTCCGGCGGCATCGAAAAAGGGCGCGCCGGCGAAGAAGTAGATCTCCGCGGCGGTGGCCGTGGCGGTGGCCTCAGGCCGTGCGCGGCGGTGGCCGCGGCGGTGGCCGCGGGCCGTGCGCGGCGGTGGCCGCGGGCCGTGCGTGGCGGTGGCCGCGGGCCGTGCGTGGCGGTGGCCTCGGGCCGTGCGCCGCGGTGGCCTCGGGCCGTGCGCCGCGGTGGCCTCGGGCCGTGCGCCGCGGTGGCCTCGGGCCGTGCGCCGCGGTGGCCGCGGGCCGTGCGCC
>Ga0182021_10008075_pt1 | contig 12477 bp, 8 predicted proteins | sample 612E3MmetaG_FD_120493 | JGI IMG/M metagenome (GOLD analysis project Ga0182021, IMG submission 120493) | Permafrost microbial communities from Stordalen Mire, Sweden - 612E3M metaG (Illumina Assembly) | ecosystem: Environmental > Terrestrial > Soil > Wetlands > Permafrost | place: Sweden... | reverse complement strand
GCATTTAATCCCATTACAATATCCTTTGATTGTGAAGGCGGATATAGCCAGTCTGAATCTACTGAAATGACTAAAAATTTAATTTTGATCCCGTAGAATGTTTCTGCAAGCGAACCCTCCCCTACAAGGTCAAAATAGTCAATAGCCTTAGATATGTAGAGGTAAGAGTTGGCGTCGAATCTTTTGGTAAATGAGTTTCCCTGATAATGGAGGTAGCTTTCAACTTCAAAGTCAGTATTAAAGTCAAATCCATAGTCTTCTTTATCCTGCAGTCTTCTACCAAACTTTTGATACATTGATTCATTACTTAAATATGTGATATGTGCGATCATTCTGGCTAGGGCAAGACCATCATCTGGAAATTCGGATTCATAATAATCACCATTGTTCCAATGAGGATCTGATATTATGGCTCTTCTGCCAACTTCGTTAAAAGCTATCTGTTGCGGGGAGGAAAATGCTGAGGTTGCGATTGGAATTGCAGATCTAACCATTTCAGGATAGGATACGCACCACTGAAGAACCTGCATACCGCCCATTGATCCTCCTATAACTGCAAAGAGCTGTTTAATTCCTATAGAATTAACCAATTTCTTCTGAGCATTGACCATATCCTTAATGGTTATTATGGGGAAATCAAGTCCGTATGGTTTTTTAGTATTAGGATTTATAGAAGATGGGCCTGTAGAACCCTTACATCCGCCTAATACATTTGAACATATGATAAAGTACTTTTCTGTATCTAGACATTTACCAGGCCCTATTATAATATCCCACCATCCTGGTTTTTTATCCCCATCATACCAGCCTGCAACATGTGCATCTCCTGAAAGTGCATGACACACTAAAATAGCATTACTTTTTTCTTTGTTAAGCTTACCGTAGGTTTCATATGCTATCTGAGTGTTTTTAAGTTTTTCTCCACTTTCCAAGATCAAATCATCGGATAGTGAATGATATTTGGTTTCTACTTTTCCGATTGATTCGTTTTTCATTGTTTATCTCCTAAAAGTATAATTCAGGACAATTATCCTGTTATCTACAGCTAAATCTTTTTTCTTCTAAGTAGTTTATTATTTTTAACATTGTATTCCTTATTTATTTTTTAATTTTAGCTATTATATTTTGTTAGGTTTTTCAGATTTATCTTATAATTTAGATCTTTGATAATGCTTGGTCAATATCTGCTATTATATCTTCAACATCTTCTATACCAATTGAAAGCCTTATAAAGTCCTCTGTTACTCCCGTAGTTTCCTGTTCTTCTCTGGTCAACTGCTGGTGTGTGGTGCTTGATGGATGTATTACAAGACTCTTTGAATCTCCAATGTTTGCAAGATGCGAGAATAAATGTACATTTTCAATGAATTTTTGTCCAGCCTCTAATCCCCCCTCAATACCGAAACCTATTAACCCTCCGTAACCTCCTTTGAGGTATTTACTGGCAATTTCATGTTTAGGATCATCTTCTAGACCCGGATAATTTACCCATGAAACTTTAGGATGATTTTTTAAGTACTTTGCTACTTTAAGTGCGTTTTCTGCGTGCCTGAAAACCCTAATCTCTAATGTTTCCAATCCTTGCAAGAATTGGAATGAATTGAATGGGCTGAGTGCTGGTCCCAGATCTCTTAAAAGAACTACACGTGCTCTTATTGTGAATGCTATGTTACCTGCTCCAGGGAAATCACCGAATGTCTCCCAATATTTGAGTCCATGGTAACTAGGATCCGGCTCTGTGAACTCTGGGAACTTACCGTTACCCCAGTTAAATTTACCAGAATCTACAATTACCCCACCTATGGATGTTCCATGTCCTCCAATATACTTTGTAGCGGATAATACTGATATATCAGCTCCATGTTCTATTGGCTTTACAAGCCCCACAGTAGCGGTGTTATCTACTATTAATGGTATTTTTGCTTCGTGTGCAATCTTTGCAAGTACTTCAAAGTCTGGTACATCGAGTTTAGGATTTCCTAACGATTCAACATATAATGCTTTAGTTTTTTCATTTATAGCTGCTTTAAACTCTTCTGGATTTTCTGAATCTACAAATATCACTGTTCTACCTAAACGGGGTAATGTATAGTTAAACAATTCGTAGGTTCCACCGTATAGGTTATCACCTGATACAATATTATCTCCTAGTTCAGTGACATTTAAAATTGCAAGAAATATTGCACTCATTCCTGAAGAAACTGCAAGAGCTGTTGTACCCCCTTCAACAGCAGCTACCCTCTTTTCGAATATATCTGTGGTAGGATTCATGATCCTGGTGTAAATGTTACCAAATTCTTTAAGACCGAAGAGATTTGCAGCTTGTTCGGTATCTTTGAATACATAAGATGATGTTAAATATATGGGAACAGCTCTTGATCCTGTTGCAGAATCTGGTTTTTCCTGTCCAACATGGAGTCCAATTGTACTTAATCCTGGTCCTTCCCATTCTTCTTCCTTCTTACCATTTAACTTTGATTTTATATTGTTTAATATCGATTCCTTTTTTTCTTCTGGCATTGTGTTTTCTCCTTTTATTTAATAATTTCCTAAACATCACTGATTATCCAATAAAATAAATTTTTTTTAATGGAATTTTACGTTATTTTATTCATGTTTTCACGTGAATGCAGTGATTTCATATTGATTTTTTAATTTTCGATGCATTATTCGAATTTCACCCATTAGAGGGTTTATATTATAAATTAACTCAACAACGAAAATATAACAATTGTTATATGTTTATTATATTTAAAGTTTCCCTTCATCATCGTGCTTAAAAGTTATAGAGTATTCATCATATCCTTCAATTGATCCAATAAGTTAGATAAAATAATCAGATAATTTTTTAAAATTTGCAACATTTCCACAACATTTATATTATTAACGATTGTTATATAACTTTGGTGATAAAATGACCATGACTAAAGAAATGATGGATGCATTGGAAAAGGATTTAGTATTTCTTGCTACCGCCACTCCCGATGGTGTTCCAAATGTTGTTCCCATAGGATTTGCAAGGCCAATTGATGAAAACACTATATTGATTGCAGATAATTACATGAATAAAACACGTCAAAACCTTGAAAAAAATCCGTGGATCTCACTGGTTACCAAAGATGCAACTAAATGTCCATTCCAGTTTAAAGGCAGGATAGAAATTTTTGAATCCGGAAATTACTTCGATATTGTTACGGAATGGGGTGAAAACGCCATGACAAAACTTACACCCAAAGCCGCAATATTGATGAAAGTTGAAGAAATATATTCGGTAATGCCAGGGCCAGATGCCGGTAAAAAGATAGAATAAAAAGATTTTTTTATTCCTTTTATATTTTAGTTTTAGTGAAATAGATTTGGTTCAATATTGGTTCTTAAAATAGAAATTGAACTCAAAAACATCTTTAAACTTCATACACAAACTATTTATATAACAATTGTTAATCTAGTTAGTGCTAAGTGTAATCAGACATACACTTATAAAGGCACTTTTTTGCCGAGATGACCGAGCGGCTAGGTACGTGGCTGCAAACCACGGCACTTGGGTTCAATTCCCAATCTCGGCCTATATTTTTTATTTATATTCAATAACCGATTCAAGGATAAATGTTTTAATGATCTAAATTAATTACAGATTGAGATATAATGAAATGATAAAAATATAATTTTAATGATAATGAATTAAATTTATTTAGTGCTAAATTTTTATAGGATTTTGTTAGGACTTTATATTTAGGAAAGTGAAACAATGATAAAATTGTACAACACTATGACCCGCAGGAAGGAAATTTTCAAACCCATACAAGGAAACAGGGTAAAACTTTTTGTTTGCGGGCCAACTGTTTACGATCACTCACACATCGGCCATGCTAGGACATACATATCCTTTGATGTTATTGCAAGGTATATGAAATACACTGGATTAACAGTATTTTACCTTCAGAATATTACTGACCTGGACGATAAAATCTTAAAAAGAGCAGCTGAACTTGGATCATCACCTTTAGAACTTGCAAAAAGGTACGAAGAAAAATACCTCCATGACATGAGGGTATTAGGTGTGGAAAATGTTAACTTCTATGCCCGTGCAACCGAACACATACCAGAGATCATAAACCAGATAATGATATTGGTTGAAAAGGGATACGCCTATGAAACAGACAAAGGTGTTTACTTCGATGAATCCAAGTTTGAAGATTTTGGAAAGCTTTCAAATCGTAATATTGAAGATTTAAACGTTCACAGAATAGGTCTAGACAGTTCAAAAAGAAATCCTGGAGACTTTGCCCTCTGGAAGAAAAGGGAAAATGATTCTGAGGATCAGGAAATGATCTGGGATTCCCCTTGGGGTACAGGAAGACCTGGTTGGCATATAGAAGACACTGCAATTACAGAAACCTACTTTGGATCACAGTACGATATACATGGAGGGGGTCTGGATCTTATCTTCCCTCACCATGAGGCTGAAATTGCACAGATGGAAGCTGCTTCAGGTAAAAAACCAATGGTCAACTACTGGATGCATACTGGATTTTTGAATGTCAAGGGAGAGAAGATGTCCAAATCCCTTGGAAATTTCATAACAATTAATGAGCTTTTACAAGAATTCTCACCAGAAGTTTTCAGGTTTTTCGTTCTCTCAACACACTATAGAAGTCCAATAGACTTCAGTCAAGAAATACTCCATCAATCAGAGAAGGGACTTCAAAGAATCTATAAGTTAATAAAAACCATAAACGAACTTTTAGATGGTGATACCTTGATATCATTGGATAATGACCAGGAATACGTTAATAAACTGGTTCAAGTCCGTAAAGAATTCTTTGATGCAATGGATAATGATTTTAACACACCTTCAGCTTTTTCATCTATTTTTGATCTTATAAGGGATGTTAATAGAGATATTAACCAGTTCAATATTTCTAAAAACTCGTTAACCAAACTAAAAGTAATTATCATAGAATTTGGTGTCATTTTAGGATTTGATTTTACATTGAAACATGATAATGAAGAGGGCCTGGAAGATGAACTTATACAACTTTTAAAGGATGTTAGATTGAAACTGCGAGAAAAAAAAGAATTTGAACTTTCTGATGAAATAAGAAGCAGACTTAAGGATATGGATATTAAACTCGAGGACAAATCAAACAAATCTTAGATTAAAAAAACTCCGTTTAAAATGTTAATTAACAAAATTCGTAGCTTATTCAATTTTATGTTTTTTCTTATTTTTCAATTTTCTTGAAAAATGATTGAATTAAATAAAAAATTTCATTTTTTTAACTTCTGAACAATAAGTTTAATAATCATCGACATAACAATTGTTATTTAATAAAGATTTTATGGATTGTTAAATATTTTTTTAAAAAATTATTTCTTAAATAAAAAAATCTCTTAAATAAAAAAATCTTGAAAGTGAAAACATGATCTATGACGTTATCATTGTTGGAACCGGAGCTGGAGGAGCAACAATTGGCCGTGAACTCTCAAATAAAGGACTAAATGTATTAATAGTTGAAAAGGGCATAAATCATCCAAATGGAACTGCAGCTGATCACATCAAAAACGCCGAAATTTCCCTAACCATTGGAAATGATGATCAAAACTATGAATTCTTAAAATATCCAGCTGAACTGATGCATGTAGAGGGTGTTGGTGGTACAACACCAGTATCGCTTGCAAATGCTTGTTATGCTTGTACAAGCTGTTATAAAAACAGTGCAACTGCACAGTTTAAAGAGCATGATCTAGAACTCTTTGAAGAACTAATAGAAGTGAGCAGCGAAATAAAGGTTGGGTCGCTACCAGCAGCGATGATGGGACCTGCAACTCGAATGATTGTTAAAGAAGGTGAGAAATTAGGATACTTCATGGAACCCATGCCCAAATTTATTGACTTTGAAAAGTGTGACAGCTGTGGATTATGTATATTAGGATGTACCAAAGGAGCCAAATGGGATGCTAAGGATTTCATTAATAAAATAAGGGAAGATGAAAATAATACTCAAATATTATCGAATTTTACAGTGACTAAAGTTTTGCATAACGACTTAAAGGTGGAAGGTGTGGAAGGTTTTGATGCTGAGGGTAAAATAATAAAATTCCATTCAAAAATAGTTATACTAGCTGCAGGAGCTTTAAACACTCCTAAAATACTCATAAATTCTGATATAACTGATGGAGTGGGAGAAGGACTTTTTACAGATCTTTTCATTACAGTGGGTGGGTATTTGAAGGATGTAAATCTCAACAAAGAAATTCCAATGGGAGTTAAATCAGAATTCGGACCCTATTTCTTATCACCACATTTCTCAAATCAACTGATACCATTAATTGAAGATAAAGGATTTAAAACTGGACCTGGGGATGTTATGGGACTTATGGTTAAGATAGCAGACGAAGCCAACGGAAAAATCTACGAAGATGGAAGCATTAAAAAGGAACTGACAGAAAGGGATATAAATTTGTTGAAGGAAGGATACAACAAATCAGTAGAATTATTAACAGCAGTTGGAGTGGATCCCTCTTCAATATCTTCAACACCTATAAGGGGTGCACATCCTGGAGGTACAGCAGCAGTAGGTAAGGTTGTTGATAAAAACCTTGAAACATGTGTAAATGGCCTTTATGTTTCAGATGCAAGTGTAATACCACAAGCACCTGGAAGACCTCCTATACTGACCATAATAGCCCTTGCCAAAAGACTTTCAAAAACTATCAATAATGAAATTAATAATGTATATAATTAATTAAAAATTCAACTTGAATTGAACTGAAATTATGTTTACAAGGAACTTTATTTATGGAATGAAATTTAGACAATAAAAAATTGCTTTGAAAATTATTTTTATTCACTCCATAATCTTTGATAATGACAATATAATCAGGAATGATCACTATGCAGAGCAGATATTCGAGGCAGGAAATACTACAGAACATTGGAGAAGAAGGACAGAAAAAGCTTCTAGATAGCAGCGTTGTAATTGTTGGATGTGGAGCTCTTGGAACTGTTGCAGCCAATAATCTAGCCCGCGCTGGTGTGGGTAAGATCACAATAATAGATAGGGACTTTGTTGAGTTGAACAACCTCCAGAGGCAGATGCTCTTTGATGAAAAAGATTTAGGTACACCCAAGGCTGTTGCTGCAGCAGAGAAGATGATTGCAATAAATTCTGATATCGAAGTTTATCCTGTTATTAAAGATTTAAACTATACTAATGTTGAAGAACTTTTAGCTGGAGCAGATCTGGTTATGGATGGAACAGATAACATACAGACCAGAATGCTGGTAAACGATGTTTGCATTAAAAATGGCATTCCTTGGATATATACAGGTGCAATAGGTACATCAGGCATGAGCATGAACATAATACCTGGCAAAGCATGTATCAGATGCCTTTATCCCGGTGTTCCCAAGGCTGGTTCACTGCCAACATGCGACACAATGGGAGTACTGAATACCATAACTGTTATAATGGGTTCAATTGAAACTACTGAAGCTATTAAAATATTATTAGGATTTTATGATAACGAGGAATCAACCAACAGTAATTTGATTGTCTACGATACATGGAACCATTCATTTGACAACATTCTTGTTAAAAAGAATGAAAAATGTGAATGCTGTAGCAGTGAAAATTTCGAGTTCCTTGAGTCTGATGAACAGGAAATCATAACATCATTGTGCGGAAGAAATGCAATACAGATAACTCCAGCCGATCCAAAGAAATTGTCATTGAAAACAATAGGTGAGAAACTTGAAAAGCTCGGTACTGTAAAGTGTTCGGACTTCATAATGCTCTTCAAAAACGATGAGACTGAAATATCACTATTCCGGGATGGAAGAGCTATTATTAAAGGAACCAGCGATGAAATGGTTGCTAGAACCATATACGCGAGGTATATAGGAACATGAAAACTATTAAATTGAAAAAGGATTCATTAAAACTTGTTAAAGACGTTTTAAATGATTTAAAAGCTTCTCCAGATCTAGGAATCTACAAATGTGTGCAACGCGGTATGTGCACATCAGTTTGTCCCGGTGCAAGTCAAACAAATTATGATCCACGCGACATGATCAAAAGGGTACTAGAAGACGATGAAACAGTTATTGAAGATGAAAATATATGGAACTGCTTTTCCTGCTACACCTGCAACAGCATCTGTCCGTCAGGTAACAATGCAAGCGAAATTAACCAGATATTAAGGCAAATGTCTATTGAAAAAGGGAATGGTGCACAAAAAGTTGTATCTTTCAGTGCTTACGGTGATAGCTTCATGGAATTGGGAGTAGGTTCCATACCAAGCATATTCTTCGACATTATGGTCAAGGATGTTGGTCAAGAATACATGAACCTGAAATTAAATATAGAGGATATACGATCAAATCTCGGTCTTGGAACATATATTCTACCCGAAGAAGCTATAAACGAAGTTGAAGCAATACTTGATAAATCAGGATTTAAAGATAGGCTAGAAAGGATAAAGAGATGTAAAAATGAAGTCCATACCAGATAAAAATATTTTACTCTTTAGAAGCTGTCTTGTGAACGTTGAATATCCGGGAGTAGAATCATCCACTCGCTACATCTTTGACAGAATTGATGTGGATTACCATGTCGATGAAAGACAGTCATGCTGTACAGGCCTTGGACACTACTACGATCTATTTGACCAGTTTTCAACAACTGCACTTGCAGCCAGAAACTTTCAAATAGCATCAGAAACAGGCTATCAAAACATTGCTGTAATGTGTGCTACATGTTACGCCATACTAAAAAAGTCAGCCAAGATTCTGAACCAGAACGAAGAAGCAAGAAATAGTGTAAATGAGATCTTAGATGATTCAGATCTTGAAAAAATGGAATACACACTTGGTGATGTGGATCCAGTTAAAAACATATTTCATGTAGCTGAAATATTCTTCAAAAAACGTGAAGAAATTTCTAGATTAGTAAAAGTTGATCTATCAGGTTTCAGAGTTGCAACACATCATGCATGCCATTACTGTAAAGTTCACTACAACGACACAATTGAGGGTGTCAGAGATCCAAACCTTATTGACGGATTGGCAGAAGCTGTGGGGGTTAAGACCATAGGATGGTACGATCACAAAAGAGCAACCTGTGGTGCAGGTTTCCGCCAGAGATTTGCCAATAAAGATATTTCATTGGCTGTTACAGCCGAAAAACTTCAATCTTTGAAAGATAATAATGTAGAAATACTACTACACATGTGCCCTAACTGCCAGATGCAGTTTGACCGTTATCAGCCCTTCATAGAAGATAAACTCGAAACAGAATTTAAGATATTCCATCTAAACATTTCACAGTTCATTGCACTAGCACTAGGAGCCGATCCGTACAAGATACTGGGTATTCAGACTCACACTGTGCCTATAGAACCATTACTAAAAAGATTGAAACAACCATTCAATTTAAAAGGAGAACAGGAAGGAGATTTAAAAGTTAAAAAATAAATAAAATCAAATATCTATTGGAAATAATCAGTTTCATTTTTAAATATATTTAAAAAAAAATTCATTTATATTAACTCCACTGGGAGGAATTAACAATGAGCCAAGCATCATTTAGAGACATTATAAATAAAGACCTTAAAATCGGTGTTTTTCTCTGCCGCTGTGGTGGTAACATTTCAGATACCGTTGACATGGAAAGGCTTAGATCTTCTGTGGATGCTGAAGTGGTTGAAGAATTTGAAAATCTGTGTTCAATCAATGGAAGAAAAATAATACGGGACAGCATAATACAAAAAGATCTTGACAGGGTAGTTGTTGCTGCCTGTTCGCCTATCACCCACGAAAAAACCTTCCAAAATTATGTTAATCCCTTAAATCCATACCTCCTGGAAATGGCCAATGTAAGGGAGCAGTGTTCATGGGTGAATCCCAATATTGAGACTGCTACTGAAAAAGCAATATCTTTAGTCAATGCATCCATTGAGAAAGTTAAATATTCACAACCATTAGATCCAATACTCCGTAAAACCACTAGAAGTGCTGCAGTTATTGGAGGAGGAATATCAGGAATAAGTGCAGCACTATCACTTGCAAGACAAGGCATTAAAACCTGTTTAATAGAGGAACAACCTACGATCGGAGGGGCCATGGTTAAGGTTGGTAAACTTTTCTCGCCTGAGAAGTTAGCAGAGGAGTGTGCAATGTGTCTTTTAAATCCACTTGTAAACGAAGTTGTGGAACATAAAAACATTGGAATAATGACCAACACAACTCTGAAGTCTGCTGAAAGGAGGTCAGGAAATTTTAACCTTTTAATTGAATCAAAGCCTCGGAAGGTAATTGAAGACAGATGCATAAGCTGTGGAAGTTGTGCAGAAGTTTGTCCAGTTGAAGTTAAAGATTCTTGGAACGAAGGAATGACCATCAGAAAGGCCATTTACAAACCATTTGCACAGGCTGTTCCAGATGTGTATACAATAGATCTTGAAAATTGTAAAGAATGTGGAAAATGTCAAGATGTCTGCAGAATGAATGCTATAAACCTTGAAATGGAAGGAGAAGTTGTTCCAATGACAGTAGGTTCTGTTGTTATTGCGACAGGCCATAAAACATTTGAAATGGATAAAAGACCCGAATATTCATACAATCGGCATGAGGATATTGTAACCCAGATGGAGCTGGCCAGGATCATGGGAGTAAATGGTCCTACCAAGGGCAAACTCCTAAAACCATCCAACAATAAAGTACCTGAAAGGGTAGTCATGGTGCAGTGTGTTGGTTCAAGGGACGAAAAACCAGACGGAAGAAAGTACTGTTCCAAGGTATGCTGTATGGTTGCAATAAAACATGCAAATGTAATCAAACAGCACTACCCAGATACAGATGTTATTATATGTTACACAGATATGAGAACACCTGGAATGTATGAGAAATACTTTAAATATGCACAGTCAAATGGAGTAAGACTTATAAGAGGCAGACCTGGAGAAATAGCAGAGAAAGATGGAATATTTACAGTACGATTAGAGGATACCCTTTCAAAAGAGCCTCTTGAAATTGAAACTGATCTTGTTGTTCTCTCAACTGCTATGGAACCATCGAAAGGAACCATTGATGTTTCAGCCATACTAGACGTTGGATTAACAGAAGAATTATTTGTAAAAGAGAAGCATTCCAAGATTAAACCTGTAGCAACTGAGGTTGAAGGGATATTTGTCTGCGGAACTGCTCAAGGCCCTAAAGATATTACAGACAGTATTGTCCAGGCAAATGCAGCAGCATCAAAGGTATCAGAGTTGATAAATGGTGGTGTCGAGTTAGAACCATTTATTGCTTCTATTAATCCATCTAAATGTGATTTATGTAGAAAATGTATAGATATTTGTAAGTATAAAGCAGCTTACATCCAGGATGGAATTTTAACTGTAGATCCAATTTCATGTACTGGATGTGGGGCATGTTTATGGGAATGTAAAAATGAAGCCATAGAAATAATGGGACAATCTGATGATCAGATACTTGCTATGATCGATGGTATGCTCCACAACAAAAAATCTGATGAAATACGCATCATTGCATTTTTAGATGCAGTAGGATATGTATCAGCAGACAATATAGGAATAAACAAAATAAACGTTCCAAGTTCTATAAGAATAATTAAAATTCCATCAATGAACAGAATAATGCCTAAGCATGTTCTTCATGCCTTTAAAATGGGCGCTGATGGTATTATTATGGGAGAATATCCATACAATCCAATGTACTCCAGAACCAAGGAAAAAATATCGGGACTTAAACAGGAACTTGTAAAACATAATATCAACCCTGAAAGACTGGCCTTCTACAAAGTTTACATACCCTACTTCAGGGGACTTGCCAACAAGTTTAACGAATTCAATGATGAGATAAAGTGTCTTGACGAGAGCTGAATAAAAATAATTAAAATAGATTAATTAAAATAGATTATATTCATGAGTTCTTCATTTTTTTATGCAAAGCATTTATATATGATATTGATATGACCCATTGTTAGGTTTGATAAGGTTAAATATTTGGTTATTTAGTTTTTATCAACGGGGAGGCGGTATAATTAATCGTAAAATATTATTATCAGTGTTATTATTTTTGGGAATTGCTTTGGTTATGAATTTTGGTAGTGTATCAGCAGCCAATTCAACTAATGTAGTTATTCATAACAACTCATCAACAACCACGGTTCTCAAAACAAGCAGCGCAACAACAACAAAAGTATTGACATCAACCCAAACTAAAACTACAATATCTGTAAACATGTATGGTTTATCAAATGCTCAGATATTAAATGGATTATTCAGAGCACAAAATTTCTATTACACAAACAACAGATTACCACACTATATATCATACGGGACTACAAAAATATCTATATCACAATTTAACCTAATTTTAGCAGCTAAAGGTTTAAAAATAGTGACTGCTCCTAAAAATGTATGGAGTACTGTTAAAAATGTTACATACTT
>Ga0182021_10008074_pt1 | contig 12479 bp, 9 predicted proteins | sample 612E3MmetaG_FD_120493 | JGI IMG/M metagenome (GOLD analysis project Ga0182021, IMG submission 120493) | Permafrost microbial communities from Stordalen Mire, Sweden - 612E3M metaG (Illumina Assembly) | ecosystem: Environmental > Terrestrial > Soil > Wetlands > Permafrost | place: Sweden... | reverse complement strand
GACATATCTGGAGCAGCAGGGCGTGCCCACGGTGATCTGCTCACCCGATGAGCTGACTTACCGCGATCGGATGTTGTACGTTGCCGAACAGCCCGTCAATCTGGTCTACAAGCGGGTGTTGACGAGCGAGTTCTTGCAACGCTACGGACAAGATCACGCGCTCGATCATCCGCTGGCGCAGGCTTATCGTGATGGCACGCTTTGTCTGGTCAACAGCTTTCAGGCCAAGCCGTTACACAAGAAGATGATCTTCGGCCTGTTGAGCGATCCGGCCATGATGGATGCCGCCAGGCTCGATCGAGAAACCCAGACGATGTTGGCGAAGCATATTCCGTGGACGCGGCGTGTGCAGCAGGCGCGCACCACCTATCAGGGGCAGGAGATCGATCTGCTGAAATTTGCGCGGGACTATCAAGATCGCTTGCTGCTCAAACCCAACGATGAATACGGCGGGAAGGGGATCACGATCGGGTGGGAGAGCAGCCCCGAAGAATGGGATGAGGCGCTGGCGGCCGCGCTGGAATCACCGTTTGTCGTGCAGGAACGCGTGCACATCGCGTATGAGGATTATCCGCAGGTTGTTGCCGGGAAGCTGCACATCGCGCGGCGTTTGGTGGACACGGATCCGTATCTGTTTGGTACAGACGTACAGGGCTGTATGACGCGTCTTTCGACGGTGACGCTGTTGAATGTCACGGCAGGGGGCGGCTCGACCGTGCCCACATTCTTGATTGCGGCGAAGTAAGGGCGAGGTTGCCCGCTCACAAGGAGGAGACCATGAGCTACTACGATCCACTGAGCGCAGATTTTCCATTCACGTTAGGCATTGAAGAAGAATACCAGATCATCGATCCCACGACAGGCGAACTGCGGTCGTATGTCACGCAGATCCTGGAAGCGGGTCAGTTGATTTTGCAAGAGCAGCTCAAGCCCGAGATGATGCAATCGGTGGTGGAGGCAGGCACGCATGTGTGCCGCACCTCCAGCGAGGCGCGTAAAGAAATCGTGCGGTTGCGCGGCGTGATTGCGGGCCTGGCGCACAAGCAGGGCTTGACCATCGCGGCCGCCGGGACGCATCCCTTCTCGTCGTGGACGACACAGGAAGTCTATCCGCACGAGCGTTATTACGGCGTGTTGGAAGAGATGCAAGACGCGGCGCGGCAATTGTTGATCTTCGGCATGCATGTGCATGTGAGTGTGCCCGATCCGGAAACCGGCATTCAACTGCAAAACGTGGCGCGCTATTTTCTGCCGCACCTGCTGACGCTCTCGACCAGTTCGCCGTTCTGGGAAGGACGCAATACCGGCTTCAAGTCCTACCGCTCGATCATTTTCTCCAACTTCCCGCGCACCGGTATTCCGGATCAGTTTGTGTCGTATGCGGAATTTCAGTCCTACGTCGATCTGCTGGTAAAGACGGGCTGCATCGATAACGCTAAGAAGATTTGGTGGGACGTTCGCCCGCATCCGATTTTTCATACGATCGAAACGCGCATCTGCGACATCTGCACGCGCGTCGACGAAGCGATTGCCATCGCCGCACTGATTCAGGCGATTTTCGTCAAACTGTTCTGGCTGTTTGAAAAGAACCAGAGTTTCCGGCTGTACAATCGGTTGCTGATTAACGAGAATAAGTGGCGGGCCGTGCGTTATGGCCTGGATGGTTCCTTGATCGATTTCGGCAAGCAGCAAGCGATTCCGGCGCGCCAGCTCCTGCCGGAATTGGTGGAATTTGTCGACGAGGTGGTAGACGATTTGGGATCGCGCCAGGATGTGGAGTACGCGTACAAGATCATCGAAGAGGGGACGAGTGCCGATCGCCAGTTGGCGACGTTCCACCGGACGGGCGGCGACTTGAAAGCGGTGGTCGATCAAATTTGCCGTGAAACGCTGGAGGGCGTCCCGACCGATCTTCCGCGCTAAGCCGAGCCACTCAGGTGAGGGACAACTAGGCCCGGGCTGGAGACTGCCGCCCCAGGCTAGTTGTCCCGCCTGTTCATTACAGGTATAATGCTTGCAGCGTAGCATACGGATTTTATTCCGGTAGTAAGGATATGTAGGTATGAAGCGGATTTCAATCTTCGCCATGCTGGTGGTCGGCCTTTGGGTGGTGCTGGCGCTGATCCCGACCACATCGGCGCAAGGTGCGCACGCGGCGCGTCAGGATCAGTCCTCATTCTTGCGGCCTGTGACAGCGGGTCAGGTCAGGCCGTTTGCTGCTCCTGATCAGATTCAGTGTACTGTCAGTATCACTACGTTCTCAAGCATACCAAACAACTACACAGCCGGGACTGCCGCTACGGTTGCCAGTTATATTGGTCTGGCGCTAGTTCCTAGCCCGACTAATCCTGTTTCTCCCACTCAACCAGTTAGTGTTGCCTCAGTCGATAACTGGTTTATCCTGGGCAATGCTACACCTAATTTTCAGTATACTTTTCAGGCCGACCCCGAAGGAAGCGGCAACTATAACATTGGCATGGAGATCTATTCTGGCTCTCCGGGGACATTGGCCCTTGTCGCTAACAATGTAGACACGAGTGATGGTAATGGGGCCAAGATCACGACAGCGTTTACCGGCTTAGGCCCATACTATATTCGCATCTTCCAGATTAGTTCTTATTGTTCCGGTGGCACCTATAGACTTATCTACAGCTCTGTCGCGCCGACGGCCACGTCCAGTAAAACGCCGAAGCCGACCAATACCACAGGCCCGTCGCCGACGCCGTACGCCGGGGCGCCGAATGTCGATCGGTTTGAGCCGAACAATAGCTTCGACACGGCCACCACCATTGGCCTTAACGTCAAGTATGACAAGCTCAACTTTGTGCAATGGGACCAGACCTCCGACGAATGGGATAATGATTATTTCAAGGTGCGGGTGAAGCCAGGTATGTTGGTTACATGTCGGACGATGGATTTAACGGCCGGCACCGATACGAATTTGATCTTGTATGACAACGATCGGAATGGCATCAACGGCAACGACGATGTCAATCGGGCGGCCGGTGATTTGAGCAGCAGCGTCTCGTACTACGTCACGTTCGAAGGCTGGTTGTATAGCCTGGTGGGCGAGGGGTTCACTCGACCGTTGGCCGAGCAAGCCGTGACCGGTTATAGCTATGAATGCACTATTGGCACACAATTCACACCCACGCCCGCACCCACGCCGACGGATGCGCCTAACGCGCCCACCCGCACGCCCGTCACACCCGTCCCGCCGACCCCGACGGAGACACTCATCCCTACGCCGACCTTGACGCCCACGCCGCCCTTTGTCAAAGTCGAGCCGCTGCCGACGGCCACTTCGCCCGGTCTGCCCATGTCACAAGTGCCGGTGAGTTTGTTGACCTATTATGATGCCAATAACAGCAACAAGTACGATCCCGGCGAAGGCATCGTGGGCATTTCGGCGCGCGTGATCGATTTGACCACGGGCAAACTGCTGGCCCAAGGGTTGACGGATGAAACCGGGCGTGTCGCCTTTACGGTCAGCGCGCCGGGCGCCGTCCAGCTGGTGGTGCCCTATCTGAGTTTCAGCGACATTATCTTGCCATCGGGCAAAGCGGTTACCGTTCGTGTCAGCGGACGTGATCTGCCTCGTGCTATCCCGTAAGTTGGAGTTACTTCTGCATGTCTATCCCGCCCCCTTCGGGCAGTGGTAATGCGGCTGGGCCGCTGCCGCCTGCGCCGCGTCCCGTTCAATCAACCAGTCTGATCGATCGTTTGAAATCCTCATGGGGCGATTCCTCCAAACGGCCTATGCTGATTTTTGGTTTTGCCGCCGTGGGTGTTGCCGTAGTTCTGTTGCTCGTCTCGGTGCTGCAGCTCGTCGCTCCAGCCGAACCAATGCCGCCAGTCCCCACCCCGACCGTAGATTATGGCGTAAATGTCCCACCGCCGCAGCCAGCGGCCAGTGTTCCCAGGAAACTCTACGTGCGCGATCGCACCTTTGAGGTTACGCCCGTGGCCGTGCCAAAAGGGAATTGGACGGCGACGGCCAGTGATGGCAATGTCGAGTGGGTGTTTGGCTCGCTCGTGAATTACTTGATCGGTTTGCCGGGATCGCAGGAAAACAAAGACCTGCTGCAGGCATTGAGCGAGGCGGACAAGATCACCATCGAAAAGTCAGATGGGCAAACGTTGGAGTTTAAGTTCGGTGAACGAAAATCGGTTTCACCGCAAAGCAAAGAAGTCTTTGCGCAGCAACGCCCCGGTTTGACCCTGGTTTTATTGGGCGCTGATGGCGAGCAGCGCCTGGTCGTCACAGCCGAATATGACGCCGGAAGCGAAGCGAATAAGTCGGTTCCCAGCAAGACGGTCGCCATCAACACGCCGATAGAAATCGGGCCGGTGCGCGTGAAAGTGCTCAACGGTCGGCTGGTGGAAAACGCGCCCGGCATTCCCGTGGGCAGTGCTTTCTACCTGGTCGATTTCACCGTCGAAAACATGGGCAACGATACGATCAATGTGGCCGACTTCGTATTTGAATTGCGCGACTATGCCGGGCAGAAATACAAATTATCTAACACCGCCAGCAAGCTGGGTCCCAATCCGCCGCCGATCGGTCAGCTGCTGCCCGGTCTCAGTTCAACCTTCATGTCGGGTTTTGAAGTCCCCAGCAATATCACCGGGCCGGTTTTGACTTGGGGCTTCAAGCCGGAGGCTTCCTTTGGCGGGCAAGCCACCGTGGCCGTTCCGCTCGTCGGTTCCACGCCCACGCCCGATCCGCGTTCGCAAACGCACGTGCAGATCACGCAGGCCTACTTCTCGCCCGATCAAACTGAGTTAATCATCGCGGGTGGTATTGGCAATCCGACCAATGCGCTCGTCCTGGTCAATCCATCCGACATCGTTCTGAGTACACCCGATGGCGTCCTGGCCACGTTGATGCGTGCCGAGCCGGCACTGCCCTGGCGTATCGGCCCCACCGACAGTGTGAATTTCACACTCCACTTCAGCCGCTTGCCATCCAACCAGAGCATTCTCAAAATACTCAACAACTCGTTTAAGTTGTCCTTCTAGTCAATACACCGGCCGGGTTTCGATCAGAGACCCGGTTGTGCTAACAGGAGGTGGAACATGACTTGGTACGCGCGCCTATGGCTGATCGGGTTGATATGGAGCGTTACCGCGTGTGCGAGCAACCCACCTCCACCAACGATTGAAACTGTTCCGGTGTCGAGCCCAACACCGAGCGCTACGGCCACTTTCACCCGATCGCCTGTGCCGTCCCCGGCGGTTGCTGCAACCAGCCTGCCGACCTTGCCGCCAGTCACGGCGACTCAGCCGCTCGCTACACCGACTCCACGCCCGATCGTTTCGTCGCCCACCCCGTCGATCAAAGTCTCGCCGACTTCCACGCCGTTGACCTGCCCACCCTGGCCTACTCCAACAGCGATCGATACCCCGGCGGCCGTACAACATTTCGAACGTGGGCTGATGTTCTGGCTGCAAGCCAGGAATGAAATCTGGGCGCTGCTCAATTCTCCGACGGAAAAACAATTTTATTGGCGCACATTGCCTAATCTATGGGTTGAGGGCACGCCGGAAATTCCTGCTAACGGCCTCACACCACCAGTCAAACGTTACGTGCCGGTGCGCGGTTTTGGTCAAGCCTGGTTTGCCGGCGGCGGGCTTGCCTCACAGCCACTGCGTGATGATTTAGGCTGGGCCATTGACGAAGAAGCCGGATTCAGCACCACGCTGACTTACTACCCGCAGGGCTTCTATACACCCGATTGTACGTGGGAGCCGAAATCGGGCATCTACGAATTGAAGGACAATCACGGTCAGGTGTTTCAATTCGTCGGGGCGGGCGGTATCGCCAAACTAATGAACAATGATCAATGATCAATTCACAATGAGGGATGAAGAGTACGATGATCCATGCTCACGTTCTTGAAGACTTCGACGATCAGACTATTGCAAAGTTGCGCTCAAATCTGATGGCGTCTGTCCAGCTAACGAATGGTTCAGAGATTCCCCCAGGCATTCACATTTTGATTGGCGGTCGACCTACGCGTGAGCAGCTCGCCGCCTGTCCCAACTTGCGGGCCATCATCGTGCCGTGGGCGGGTGTGCCGGAAAACACACGCGACTTGCTGCATGACTTTCCGCAGGTGACCGTGCACAACTTGCATCACAACGCGGCCGCCACGGCCGAGATGGCGCTGGCCCTGTTATTCGCGGCGGCGAAGTTCATCGTTCCGCTCGATCAGAAGTTGCGCGCGAATGATTGGACACCCCGTTACGCGCCCTCCCGATCGATCGGGCTGGACGGCAAGACGGCGTTGATTATCGGCTACGGGCAGATCGGGCAGCGGGTCGGTCGGGTGTGTCGGGCGTTGGGCATGAGCGTGATCGCCACGCGGCGTCAGCAGCTTGAATCAGATGATGTCGCTGAAGTTCATTCAACATCGGACTTGCCGCAACTGCTGCCGCGCGCGCAGGTGCTGATCATCACTGCGCCATTGACCCCCGAGACGAGGGGCTTGATCGGAGAAAAGGAACTCGCAGCCTTGCCGCGCGGAGCGGTGCTAGTGAATGTGGGCCGCGGCACGATCGTCGATGAAGCCGCGTTGTATCAAGCCTTGAAGAATGGGCCGTTGGCTGCAGCTGGTCTTGATGTCTGGTACAACTATCCCAAGGATGAAGCCTCACAGGCCAACACACCCCCGTCACAGTATCCCTTCGGCGAACTCGATAACGTCGTGCTGAGTCCGCATCGCGGCGGCGACGAGATGGATATCGATATGGCGCGCATGCAGCATCTGGCTGATCTGCTCAACGCGGCGGCCCGTGGGGATGAGATGCCCAATCGGGTGAACATTGAAGCGGGATATTGATTAGGGTGCAGTTGCTCTCTTCTCCCAGTTTTTGCCAACTATTGAACCAGTCCATAGCTGGGCAGAGGAGCAGGCTGAGTACATTTCAGCGATAGATTGGTTCGTTGTTGCTGGGCCTGCGCTTGAGTGCGATCATGCACGAATTGGATAAAAGCGTCCCAGTCCTCATTCACTTCAATACAGCGGAGTTGCAGCAGATGTTCAGCCCGTTCCTTAATCCAGCGCATGCCACCGCAATCAAATCGCCGGGCGATGACGTAATTCACCGCGCCTTCAACGGCTCCCGACGAAATCTCCAGGTCTTGCTTCCGCAGCCAGTGGTACTTCATCATGTTCACGCGCTTGTGCAGGTAGTCCCGAATCTGTTGCCAGCGCGTCCGGGCCGCCCGTTTGCCACGGGGCCAGTGCGCCAGCCGCTGGTCGAGCTCGGCGACAATCTTCGCCGCCCGCCCTTTGTACAGCAGGTCCTTTTGAACTTCGACCCAGGCGGTCAGTTCGAGACTCCCTTCGGCATAGAGACACCCCCCGGCCTCCCAGAGATATTCGGTCACATGGTACACATCCAGCGTGTGGATCGCTTCCGGGAAAAGCTCGGCGATATAGAAGGCCAGATCCGCATCCCCATCGGTCACCAGCTGGATGAGTTGGCCGCTCGTCGGCCTGAACCCGCGCTTATCGGCCTCGCGGCGAGCAATGGCGACGGCGTGCCGTTTGGGCGCGTAGGAGGCATACCCCTTCTTGTTAAGCGGCCCCTCCAACTGGCCATCGGCACTCCGGCGCAACGTATACCTTGTCACAATCGTGGCCATCTTGCCGTTCTTCGCTTTGTCGCCTTTCTGCCGGCGTTTCTGGGAACCGCGGCGTTGTCGCGCGGCGCGGCCGCGATGGCGTTGCGAGCCGGGATGGGAATTCGGCGGCCGCGGGCCACGCCGTTTTTTCAGTTCGGCTTCGGTGGCGGTCGGCGTGGCCTTGCTGTCAATCTGGATGATCAGCACCTCGCCATCCCCGGTCGGGGCCGGGGCATTTGCAAACCACGCGGCGGTGTGCTGTCCCAGCCCCAGAACCATCTCTTCCAGACTGTCCTGAGCAGGGGCCCAACCCAGGAACCCACTCAAAATCAAGGCGGCCTGCGCATAACTGACTTTGGTGGCCAACCGGCTGGCGTAACTGCGCACCCGCATGCTGAAGCCATCGCGAGTCAACCCCAGTTCGTTATCCAAGGGATAATAGCCGTGGCCCGCCTGATAGAAATAAGTGCGCGCATAGCGCACTTGGCCAAAGCAGGTCCCCAGTTCGCGCCCAAAAGGCCCCTGGCGTTTATACCCCGGGGTGGCCTGAGGGTGCTGGGCCTCGAAGCGTTCATGCCGCAACACCAGAAAGAGTTGCACCAAGAGCACGCCCAGCGCCAGAACCTTGGGCCCCAATTGGGTTTCGAAGTCAAAGAAAGTGAGCGTCTGACAACTCTCAACCCAGACCATCAACGTTTGCAGTTCTTGGACAAGTTGGGCTTTAATTGCTGGGCCAGTGGGACAGGCAGCTGCCTCCGCCGTGATTTCTTCGGACGAAACCGACGCGCCTTTTTCTGACATGGGGCCTCCTCCTAACACTTGGAAAGCCCATTATGCCACACGTTGCGCTATCGAAATGCTAGAAAACTGGTAGAAAAGAGCGGTTGCAACCTATTGATTATGCCCCTTCTGCCAGCCACAAGTGGCGCAGGGCTATTCGTCGGCATGGATCGGACAGCAGGTCCACATTGTCGCTGAATTGATCGATGCTGCCGATTAAAGGCAGGTCCGCTAGATGGCGCACAACTGGATCAGTGATTTGAGCACAGAGGGCGTGGCTGAACTTCTCGCCCCAGATCACGCGAAAAGGACGGCCAAAGAAAGAGGTAGTTTTCTCCGGCAGCGCTTCGGTAATGCCCAGCTGGTTATGATGAGCGGCAACGTATTCGAAGGCCGTGCCTAGATGTTCTTGTCGTTCTTGCCAGTTGTTAACCGACAGCGCCTGTTGCAAAATTGGCGTCAGAGTTGTGGCGGAATTCAACTGCTGGAAGGCTGTGCCGAACCATTTGGGGTAGGGCGCGTACTGCCGCTCCATCAGGAAGCATAGGCGCATGATGTCACGCACCAGCCGTGCGCCGATCAAGGCTGCGCCGATTTCATCTCCCACATATCCCGCCCGTCCCATCAAATGTTCTTCCTGCCCGATGCGCGCCCAGCCCGCTGCCAGCACATACAGCCATACGTCGTGCGGATAGTACACAAACCGATCGCGCACGGCTTGCAACTCGATTTGATCGTGAAAGACGGCGCCCGATACCAGCGTTCGCAATTTTTGTTCGGGAAAAGTCAGCCAATCGATCGGCTCGATTTCGCAGTCGATGTCGAAGTTCAAGTAGTCCAGCCAGAAACCGCGCACAGTGAGAATCTCGACGCGATGATTGATCGGGCCAGACTCTGACACCTGCAGAAGCTGCACTCCGCTATCTTCGGGATTGGGCGGCGTGAAATTGGTGGGATAACCGTGAAAGGTGCGCGGCAGTTGCCGGCTGAGCGCCTGACGCAGCGCAGCGTGATACTGTGCATGATCGGCAGCACGCAGGAAGATCATCACCCGCGGCCCCCAGTGATGATCGCTCGACATCGCGGTGTCGAAGCCCAATACCTCGGATCCGCTGCCGATGAGAGCGGCACTGTGCGGTACGTCTGGAAAATCCGCCGCCAGAATAGGCGCGACTGCTTCTCGATAGAACTCTGCGCTCAACTGTAATCCGGGGACAAAATTAGACATGTTTCTCCTGCTCTGCAGCAAAGACCCGGCAGTGTCATCTGACAGCCGCCGGGTCTTGTGTCTGTACTTTCGTACTTCAACGTTTACGCACTACGCAACACGCACCACGCCACGATCTCAACGGTGTCTCCGACCTTAATCTCCCCGCCTTCGATCACCTTGAACAACGTGCCGCGCTTGCCTTCCATCGCGGCGCGCAGACCGGGGCGCTGGTCTTCGATGAACTGGCACGGGGCGCAATCGAGGGTGGCTTCCAGCAGCGCCTGCCCCACGCGCACTTGCGTCCCGGCGGCCATCCCGGCTAGTCGAATGCCCTGCACGGTGATGTTCTCGCGCACGTCGCCGACGGGGAGTTGAAATTCGTCCAGCAGTTCGCGCTCGATGAGCAGCACCTGCCGTTTGCTGCGTCCCGCATTGGCGTCATCGCGCAAGCCGTGATTTGCGATCGCCTCGGCAGACGTTACGACTTTCATCGGCGCACCCTCGGCGGGCTTGAGTTGAAGGTGAATGACTTTCGCAATGGATGACACGCTCTCCTCCCTAAACTGATAAGTGACGAGTGAAGAGTGAATTGCCGAGAATGCTTTTTCGCATTTCACTCATCACTTTTCACTCGTCATTCCTCGCGTTGAAGATTCACAGTGTTGTCTGTAGCGGGACTATGAATTGGCTATGCTGTTTCTAAGTACCGCTCCAACTCCCATTGCGATACGCGGATGCGATAGTCGTCCCATTCTCCCCGCTTGACGCGCATGTAGTCTTCATACGAATGCTCGCCCAGCACGCTGCGGACTACCTCGTCCTGCTCCAACTCCATTAAGGCTTCTTCCAGCGTGCCCGGCAGCACGCCGATGCCGCGCTCTTTCAATTCGGCCGGCGTGAAGTGATACACGTCGATGTTGTTGACGTTGGGCGGCGGCGTCAGCTTCTGCTTGATGCCGTCCAGCCCCGCGGCCAGGATCGCGGCGAAGGCCAGATACGGATTGCACGACGGATCGGGGAAGCGCAGCTCGATGCGCGTGGCCTGATCGTTGCCCGGAGTGTAGCGCGGAATACGGATCAACGCCGAGCGATTCATCTGCGCCCAGCAGACGTACACGGGTGCTTCGTAACCGGGCACCAGACGCTTGTACGAATTCACGGTCGGCGCGACGATGGCCGCCAGCGCGCGCGCATGCTTCAACTGCCCGGCCAGATACGAATAAGCGATCGGGGTGAGCTTGAACGCATCATTGGGATCGAAGAACATGTTCTTGCCATCCAGCGAGAACAGGCTTTGATGCGTGTGCATGCCCGATCCGTTGATGCCAAAGATCGGCTTGGGCATGAACGTCGCCAGCAGATCGTGCGCGTTGGCCACGGCTTTGACGACATACTTGAACGTGATCGAATTATCGGCGGTGCGCAGCGCGTCCGCATATTTGAAATCGATCTCGTGCTGGCCCAGCGCTACTTCGTGATGGCTCATCTCTACTTCCAGGCCCATCGCTTCCAGCGCCAGCACGATGGCATTGCGCACGCGCTGCGCTTCGTCGCTGGCCGAAAAGTCGAAGTAACTGCCCACGTCATGCGGCACTGCTTGCCCTGAGCCGCCGTTGGTTGGCCGCAGCAGGAAGAACTCTAGCTCGGGGCCGACGTTGAAGGAGTAGCCCATGTCTTTGGCGCGCGCCAGCTGCTTCTTCAGGATGTAACGCGGATCACCCTCGAAGGGCGTGCCATCGGTGTTGAAGATGTCGCACAACACGCGGGCGCGGCGGCGCTCCGGCACACTCCACGGCAGAATCTGGTAGGTGCTGGTATCCAGATGCAGCTGCATATCGCTTTCTTGAATGCGCGCGAACCCTTCCACCGACGAGCCGTCGAACCACACCCCTTGTTCCAGCGCGTCCGGCACGCGATGGGCTGGAATATCGACGCTCTTCACCGTGCCCAATAGATCGGTGAACTGTAACGACAGAAACTTCACGCCGTCCGCTTCCATTCGTTTGATCAAATCTTGTTCTGGCATGACCTCATCTCCCTGAAAAAAGGTAAACGCACCCACGGTCGAATTGCGAAACGCCATTCGTGGGTCCGGGGGTGCGTGGGCGCATTATACCGCCGATAGGGACTTTGTGTGAAGTTGAAGTCAAAACAAGCTCTGTTGATTAGCCGTGCTTGAAGTATTCGAGTTGCATTCTCAGGCGCTCACTTGACGCAAAAATAAACCGTGGTATAATCCTATGTGACCAAAAAAGTTTTACGGTCATATAGATATAGGAGGCGCGTCTTGCCAAAAGGATTCACGGAACACGAGAAGGATTTGATCCGGAAGCGGCTTCTCAAAGAGGGGTACAAGCAGTTTTCCGCTTATGGCTTGAAAAAGACCAACATTGAAGAACTCGCGCAAGCGGCCAGGATCTCTAAAGGGGCGTTCTACCTTTTCTATGAATCCAAAGAAGCGCTCTTCATGGATGTCGCCGAAGTGGCTGAACAACGCTATCGCCAGGAGATATTAGCCACGATTGATTTGCCGGGGCCTTCGCAGCGCGCTCGTTTGCAGGCCGTTTTCCAGAAGGCGTTTTCCCTGCTGAAAACGATCCCGGTTTTGCAGCTTTTCACGGGCAGCGATTTTGATCTGCTCTTCCGCAAAATCCCGGCAGAAAAACTTCAGGAGCACCTGACCAGCGATCAGATGTTCTTCAAAAAATTGGTCACTCACTGCCAGAATGCAGGTATCCTCATCCGGGTGCAGCCCGAAGAGATCAGCCGCCTATTGTATCCACTCGTTCTGGCTAGCCTGCATGAGGATGATATGAATCTGGACAACTTCAACGACAGTATCGATTTGCTACTCGG
>Ga0182021_10008072_pt1 | contig 12484 bp, 15 predicted proteins | sample 612E3MmetaG_FD_120493 | JGI IMG/M metagenome (GOLD analysis project Ga0182021, IMG submission 120493) | Permafrost microbial communities from Stordalen Mire, Sweden - 612E3M metaG (Illumina Assembly) | ecosystem: Environmental > Terrestrial > Soil > Wetlands > Permafrost | place: Sweden... | reverse complement strand
TAAAGTTTATTGACAGGAAAAAATATTATGAAGCGTTCAGAGAATTTGACGCGAAAGGCGCGACTGCCGTTATGGAAGAAATAGTTGGAAAGGCATTGACGAACAGCTATCACAAGCGATTGGCCTATTTAGAAAGCAAAAAAATAATTACCCTTGCCGAATATGCGAAAAAAAATAAACTCTCGCATTCCAACCTTATCAACAAAGCCGGCAGGCAAACCGTCGAAGCCTTTTTGGAAAAAAATGTTTGGAAGATCGGAACAGATTGAAATAATTTATTCAACTCAATTTTTATGCCAAAACCAACCGATCCGGAAAAGCAAAAATATATGTTTGCGGATGACATAAAATTTTTGCAAAAAGCAATCGTGTTCCATTCGGAAAAGGAGGGACTTTTTCTCGCGCTCAAGCGTCCGGCTGATGCGCTTTCGCGGCCGAACGATTGGGATTTGCCGGGCGGCAACGTTTTGTTTGGTGAATTGCATGAAGATTCGCTTCGGAAAGAAATAGAGGAAGAAACAAATTTAGAGGTTGGCACTTTTACGCCTGTTCAAGTAATCACAAATTACGAAAAGGAAAAAGAAATTTATTACATCTTCGCAGGATTTCGTTGCCAGGCAAAAGATGAGGAAGTAAAAATTTCAGAAGAACATTCCGAATTCCGATGGGTGACAAGAGAAGATTTCTCCAACTTAAAACCAGCCCAATATCTCGTCGATCTAGTAATTGCTGTATTTGAAGGCGATTTTCTCCAATATTGAAGATCGAGTCGGGACTTCATCCCCCAAAGAAATCGTTGAAAAATACGGATGGAAGGAGAAGCAGAAGCTGGTCGTCAAAGACAAAGGAAATGGCAAAGTCGAAATCAGCGATTGGCGGAAGAAATAAGCTTTGGAAATAATTTATGAAGAACACCAACAGACAAATCGCAATTTATCAGGCGCCAAGCGGAGCGGTAGAAGTGCGTTTTGACGCGGGCAAGGAAACGATTTTTTTGACTCAACAGCAAGTGGGAGCGCTTTTCAATGTGCAAAAAGCGGCCATTTCCAAGCATGTTAAAAATATTTTTGATACCGGCGAACTGGACAAAAAAGCAACTGTTTCCATTTCGGAAACAGTTCAAACAGAAGGAAAAAGAACGGTCAAAAGAAAGGTGGAATACTATAACTTAGATCTCATCCTTTCCATCGGTTATCGGGTCAATTCCGCCAATGCCACCAGATTCCGCCAATGGGCGACCAAAATTTTGAAGCAATATTTGATCAAAGGCTATGTCTTAAACGAAAAACGGCTTTTGGAGGCGCAAAACAAATTTCAGGAGTTGCAAGAATCGGTTTTGTTTTTGCAGAAACAGTCGAAAAAGAAATTGCTGAAAGGCCAGGAAATGGAAATTTTGAATTTACTTTCTGATTATTCCAAGACTCTTTCTCTGCTGGAAAAATATGACAATGAAAAATTGAGCAGTCCGAAAGGCGCAAAAACAAAATTTGTTTTGAAATATGCCGATTGCGTGAAAATCGTTGGAAAGCTCAAAAAAGAGCTCATCGCCAAAAAAGAAGCCGGCGATCTGTTTGGGTGCGAAAGAGACGGAAGCTTTGAGGGAATTGTCAAGGGGCTGTATCAAACCTTCGGCAAAAAAGAACTTTATCCGACGATTGAGGACAAAGCTTCGCACTTGCTCTATTTCATAATCAAAGATCACCCATTCTCCGACGGCAACAAACGCTCAGCGGCGTTTTTGTTCGTTTATTTCTTGGACAAGGCGAACTACCTTTTCAAAAAATCATGCGAACGGAAAATCAATGACAATGCGCTCACCGCTTTGTCGCTTCTCACTGCCGAAAGCAATCCGAAAGATAAAGATGTTTTGATAAAAATTATTACCAACCTTTTGGGTGATTGATATGTTTTGCGAAAAACAATATAGAAGCTTCCATAGAGGCCTCTACGCAACATACGGCTGTCCTCTTGAAAAGCTTGATACATTTTGTCGGTAGGCATACTATTTGAATGTAAGTAATTTGCAACAATAATGATCAAATTATTCGCCGATTGGCTGACTTATGCAATTTTCCATATTGCCCCCAAGACGCTTCTCGGAGAAGCCGTCAATTTTTTTGTCTATGACACGATCAAGATTTTTTTGCTGCTGGTCGTCATCATTTTCTCCGTCTCGATCGTCCGCTCTTTCCTTCCGCCGAAGAAAATCCGAAAGATTTTGTCCCATGAGAAAAAATATTTTGGCAATGTCTTGGCCGCATTGCTCGGGATTGTCACACCTTTTTGCACATGCAGCGCCATCCCGCTTTTTTTGGGATTTTTGGAAGCGGGTGTGCCGCTCGGCGCGACTTTTTCCTTTCTTGTTGCTTCTCCAATGATCAACGAAGTGGCTTTGGTTTTGCTCTTCGGACTGTTTGGCTGGAAAATTGCCCTGCTCTATGTAGCGAGCGGCTTGGTCATCGCTATTCTTTCAGGAATCGTCATCGGACAGCTGAAAGTGGAAAATCTGGTTGAAGAATTTTCCCGAAAAGAAGATGACGGCGGCCTGGTCAAATCGTCTGAAGTGAGCTGGAAGCGAAGAGCGGATTATGCCAAAGAATATACCAAGTCGATCATCAAAAAAGTCTGGATTTATCTCCTCGTCGGAATCGGCATTGGAGCGTTCATTCACGGCTATGTGCCGACGGATTTTCTGGCGCAATATGCCGGAAGCGGCAAATGGTACGCCGTGCCGCTGGCCGTTCTCATTGGAATTCCTCTCTATTCAAACGCCGCTGGAATTATTCCGCTTGTGAGCGTGCTCACGGAAAAAGGTGTGAGTCTTGGAACAACGCTGGCTTTCATGATGGCGGTCACTGGACTTTCACTGCCGGAGTTCATGATTTTGAAAAAAGTGATGAAGCCGAAACTCATCGTCATCTTCGCCGCAATTGTGGGGATAGGGATCATTTTCACCGGATATCTGTTCAATCTTGTTTTGGGGAAGTGACGCATTTTTTTTAACAACAAAATTTCAGTTTTCTTGAGTAATTGTCGGATTAATGATAAAGTGGAAGGATAAAAGATCGAATATATGCCAAAGATTACCCAAAAATCAAAATTTTCCAATAATTTCGTCAACAAAATTATTTGCGGTGATTGTCTTGACATTTTGCAAAAAATACCGGACAGTAGCATTCATTTGGTGATAACTTCACCCCCATACAATCTTAAAAATTCAACTGGCAATGGAATGAAGGATGGCCGCGGCGGAAAGTGGGCGAATGCGGCTTTGCAAAACGGTTATGCCAACCACGACGATTGCATGCCTCATGATAAATACGTGAAATGGCAAAGAGATTGCTTGAATGAAATGATGAGAATAATTCCCGACGATGGTGCGATTTTCTATAATCACAAATGGCGGGTTCAAGCCGGTCTCTTGCAGGATCGACAGGACATCATTAGTGGATTTCCGGTTCGTCAAATTATCATCTGGAAACGTGCGGGCGGTCTTAATTTCAATGCTGGCTATTTCCTTCCGACTTATGAAGTTATTTATTTCATTGCGAAATCAAAATTCAAACTTTCGCCGAAAGCAAACGCGTATGGCGATGTCTGGGAATTCCCACAAGAAATGAAAAACGGCCACCCAGCTCCTTTTCCAGTGAGTTTAATCGATAGGATTATTGCTTCAACAGATGCCAAAATAATTTTGGATCCCTTTATGGGTTCCGGCACAACCGCGATTTCAGCGCTTAATTTCAAGCGGGATTATATAGGAATTGATATTTCACCAGAATATTGCAAAGCGGCCGAGGAACGGATAAAAAGACACAAAGCGCAAACTAAGCTTTTATAATTTCAGTATGGAAAAACAAATTATCTACACAAAGAAAGCACTGATCAAAAAATTAAAAGAAATTTCGAAGATGGATTGGATCCCGAATGCCCGCAGAGGAAACCATGGCGGTATTGGCAACACACTTGAAGATTTGCTGGGCATAAAAGAAAACAATTTGCCAATTCCGAATGCGTCCGAATGGGAATTGAAAACACAGCGTCTTGATTCTTCTTCTCTCACAACCTTATTTCATATTGAGCCATCGCCGCGCGCCATTCGCTTTGTGCCCCAAATCCTGCTTCAAGAATACGGCTGGAAACACCAGGAAGCAGGCGCGAAATACTCCAAGAAAGAAATGAGTTTTCGACAAACTATTCACGGTATTGCGCCAAGCGACCGGGGGTTCATGGTTCAAATTGATCGCAAAAATAAAAAAATTCTGATTTCATTTGATTCGACAAAAATTGCCAGAAAACATTTGAAATGGAAAAATTTGGTCAAGAAAAAAATTGGATTGGGGGAATTGAATCCGCAGCCCTATTGGGGTTTTGATGATTTGGAGCATAAAGCCGGAACGAAACTTTTGAATTGCTTTTATGTTCAGGCAGAAGTGAAAAAGATTAGGAGTAAAGAATATTATAAATATTCGCAAATTATGATGCTTCAAAAATTCAGCTTTGAAGGATTCTTGAAAGCAATCGAAGAAGCGAAAATTCTTGTCGATTTTGATGCGCGAACTGGACATAATCATGGTACAAAGTTTCGGATGAGGCAGAATAGCTTGCCGATGTTATACGGAAAAATCACAAAAATCATTTAACATCTTAACCTTACTAGGTACTAGTAAACTTTTATGAAAAAATATTTTGTAAGTTTAGCTGCTAAAGTACCTTGCAATTATGAAGTGGAGATCAAGGCTAGTTCAGAAAAGCAAGCGCTCAAAAAAGCCCTGGAAAAATGGGAAAATAAAAAAAGTTGTGAAAGCCTAACTGAGCCAGATTGGGAACATACGGAGTTAAACATAAGCATATCAAAAAAATTGAACGAAGTCGGCAATGGCGTATGTATTTCTAAGACGTAATAAGCAGAACTATTTTATTAATACAGCCGGATTCAAGAGGCTCTTTTCCGGGTAAAATTAAAAATGCAAATCGAAAAAGTTATTAAATATTTTCCAGCTCGAAGGGGTTGGTTTTTTCTTTGCTCTTTTCAAATTCGCAAAAGCGATGTATAATCAGAATTCAGTGCGTAAACGAAAAAATATGGCCAATGATGATGTCGCGGTGAGGTTCAACAAGGTAACGTTCGAATACGGGCACAAAAAACTCATTTTGGACGAGGTTTCTTTTGCGCTGCGGCGGGGGATGAAATTCACGATCATGGGGCAAAACGGCGCCGGAAAAAGCACGATCTTGAATTTGATCACCGGTGCGCTCAAAGAAAATGACGGTTCGATCTATGTCGATCCGCGGCTCAAGATCGCCTACGCCAAGCAAGTCATTCCGCGCGAGCAGATGGAGCTCACGCTCAAAGACTTTTTCGGGCAATTTTTTCAAGAAGCCGCCTTCGCGGATGCTTCGGCGAGCCGAAGAAAGATATATAACATCGATCCCAAGATCGACAGCGTGCTCGAACTCGTGAATCTCAAGGCGCCTCATGAGAAAATAATCAAAGAATTTTCCGGGGGACAGCAGTCGCGGCTTCTTTTGGCTTCGGCTTTGGTCCAGGATCCGGATCTTTTGATTTTGGACGAGCCGACGAACAATTTAGACGCGGCGGGAATCGCGCATCTCACCGAATTTTTGATGAATTATCGCAAAACTTGCATTGTCATTTCCCACGACGCGAATTTCTTGAACTGCTTCACCGACGGAGTGCTCTATCTGGACATCTTCACGCACAAAATTGAGCAATATCTGGGAGACTATTATGTCGTGGTGGCGGAAATTGCCGATCGCATCGAAAAAGAGAAAAGAAAGAACGCGCAATACGAAAAAGAAATCATCGCCAACAAGGAAAAGGCCAATTTCTTCGCGAACAAAGGAGGAAAGATGCGCCTGGTGGCGAGAAAAATGAGAAACAAAGCGGCAGAGATGGAAGAAGCAAAAGTCGATGTGAGAAAAGAAGACAAAGCGATCCGCAATTTTTTCATTCCGGCGCAAGAAGAACTTGTGGGAGAAATTTTGAACATATCTTCGCTCACGGTCATGAAAAATCACGAGCCGGAAGAAAAAGCCGCGAAAGTTTCGCTCAAGAAAAACAACCATCTTTTGCTCTCGGGTCCCAACGGAATCGGAAAGACGACTTTGCTCGAATCTCTGGCCTCCGGAAAGGCGAAAGGAGCCAAGATCGCGGACGGCGTCCGGGTGGGATACTATCGCCAGGATTTTTCCACGCTCAACTTCGAGGACTCGGTTCATGATTCGCTGGCCGGTGCCATGCTCGAAAACGACGAAGAAAAATTGCGCTCGGTCGCGGCGGGATTTTTGATCGACAAAATGATCATCAACGAAAAAATTGGTGCGCTTTCAGAAGGGCAAAAAGGGTTAGTCGCTTTTGCGCGCCTCGTCCTTGAAGAGCCGGGGCTGCTCATCCTCGATGAACCAACCAACCACATCAATTTCCGCCATCTGCCCGTGATCGCCAAAGCTCTGGATGGCTACAAAGGCGCCATGATCCTCGTCAGCCACGTCCCCGAATTCGTCGACCAAATTCGCATCGACGAGACGCTGGATTTGGAAAAATAGCGGCCGTTTTTTATGCGGCGGCTATTTGACAGAATTCATCCAATATTGCAGACTATTGATACCACTAAAAATTGAATAGCAAATTTATGGAACTGGAAAATAAAATCAAAGAAATAATTTTCGGATTATTCGGATCCATCATTGCCAGCTTCGGGGTGTCTTTGGGCGCTTCTTTTTTGACTTCCGACCATCTGACCATATTGCTGGCTGGTTTGATTGTGGGCGTTGCCAGCAGTTTTGCCAATGCTTTCGGCCCGTTGGTTTCAAGTTCTCAAATGCTTACCCGCCAAACCTATTCCAAGCAGGATTTTCAACAAGCCGTCGGATCTTCTGTGCTCACTTTTGTCATTGTCGGGTTGCCTCTTGTTTCCTATGTCCTGATCAGTGATTTGGGCATTGCGAGAATAATTTCGGTGATAACCGGTCTGGTGCTTCTCTTCATTTTCGGAGTTCATCAAGCCCAACTGGAACACAAATCTCCATTGGGATACGGCTTTACGATGGCTTTGGTTGGTATTATTTGCGCAGGCATTTTTTATTTTCTCGCTGTTTTGTTTAGATGATCCATCCCAACATTGAATGTTGGGGTATTTGAAAAATATGGAGCTAAAACCACAAACAAAATTTGGCAAATGGTCTGTGCGACTAAATGCCTTTTTTTTGATAACAATTGCTATTTCTATTATTTTAGTCAATATGCTTGGCATACTCTCTTATGATGATCACTGGTGGGACGCGACTGTTCCAATTGTATTCTTTGCGAGTATTGTCGCTTTTGTTTTTGGGATAATAGCTATAATAAAAAACAAAGAACAATCCGTTCTTGTTTATGTATCAGTCGCTATAGGATTGCTTGCCATTCTCTTTATTCCTTTGCATAGCTTGTTTATTAATGATTAAATACAAAAAAATGGAAGAAATGAACCATCAAAATATTCCAACCCAATCAAGTACGAATGTTCCTCCACCAGCAAAATCATCATCCATGACTTGGATCATTTCGATTATCCTGCTCTTCGCAATTTTGTTCTTGGGCTATTTCGCCCGGCAATTGCAAAAGAAAAACAATGAGTTGGCTGCCAATCTGAAAAATATAAACGATCAAACAAAAACAAAAGAAGGTGCGAATGCAAAGAACAGCAGTATGCTTAAAGTTGTTTCTCCAAAGGGAGGCGATGTTCTTTGTCTCGATCAGCCAAACGAAATTTCCTGGAATGCACCGCCAGAGCTGCAAACGGTTGTCGTCAGCCTGGACACATCTGTGACTTTCAACAGATTGGGTGAATTTCCAGCTGTCCAGCAAACCGAAAATGGTGTCGACATAGGCAAGACAATGTGGAACATGAAGAATGAGGCGGGCTTTGAAGTTCCCGAAAGCGAAGTGTATAGAATCTCATTATCGGGAAATCTCAACGACCAGCAATTGAGCACGACAAGCGATCAAATATTCGCAGTCAAAAAATGCCAGACGCAAAACAACCCCCTGGTATATATAAACACCGATTATGGTTTTCAGATAACTTTTCCGGCTGGCTGGGAAAATTATAAGGTTGACATTGACAACAAGCAGGTGGCCACAACAGGCTCTGTCTATATCCACTTTTTGCTTCCCACCACTGACAACACTTATCCGGCGGCTATTTTGCGGAGCGGCGACAAACTGAATGGATACGTGGATGTAATTGCCGTTACGGCTTGGAACAAAAACGAATGGGACAAAGAAATAAACTCCACGGAATGCAAAACCAATCCCAATCCGGGTTGCCCCTTTGAAGGTTCCAAGCTAGGCGCGAACGCTAAATATGTTTTTGATATCAGCCATGGCAACGGTGTTTTCCCGGATGATATTATGGGCAAAGTTGACAGTTTATTCAAGAAAACCGGCAGTGAAACGATCGGCCAGTCAGTCGCCAGCAAGCTTGATTTCCAGCTGAAATAATTGAATTCCCCGAAATGCAAGGTTCTGACCACAATATCTTTGTGCCCGGTCTGGTTGCAGGCCATTTTATTCAGGCTTTAAATAAAACTGTTTTTTTATCCTATAGGACACCAGAACCTCTTGTGATAAAATTAAAATATAAAAATTAAAGCAAATAAAAAATGGAAACTAAGCGTATTCCTAATCCTCGCATTACTGAGCGCAAAAAATCCGGTCCGCATCTTACCAAAGATGAGCATGTTGGATTCAATGGCCGACTCGCTGTGTTAATAACAAACTCAGTCAGTACGATGTGGTGTGCTTATCTTTTTGCCGTGATCGCGCTAATCAGCCTTCCATCAGCAATTCGAGGAGGAACAGCTCCATTGGTGTCATGGGTAGCTCAAACCTTTTTGCAGTTGGTCCTTCTATCAGTTATTATGGTAGGCCAAAAGGTCGCCGCCGCAGCCTCCGACAAACAGGCGTTGCAGACATTTGATGATACCGAAGCGGTCTTGAAGATGCAAGATGAGATCCACAGATTAATTGAGATCAACAATGAACTGACTCAAGAAATACATGCCAGTGTTCTTAAGAAAGAAAAATAGATTGCCTATAAAATATTCCCCGAAATACAAGGTTCTGACTACAATATGATTATATTATATTTCAAAAAATCGCCAAATGATTGGCGGTTTTTGTATTGAAAGTTGTTACGCAGCAAGTTACGTAACAAAAACTATTTTTGCTTCTCCCACGAATACGCTTGGAACGTCCAATCGATCGCCGTGCGGATGTCTTGCCAGCGGTAGGGGTCATCGAGCAGAACGACGATGATGCGGTGCAGATGGGTCGCGTCCGATACACCCATCAAAAGGGAATATCCGGCGGCCGGCGTGAAACCGGTTTTGCCGCCGAGGCAGTTGGGGATGTCGTTGAGAAGGATATCGCTGTTGATGAGCGTGTGCGCCACTTGTCCGTCGCAGGAAGTGATTTGCGAATTGTTTGGGTAGCCGAACATTTTCCAAATTTCGTCGAAGCGCATTGAATAGGCGGCGATGCGGGCGATGTCAGATGCGGAAGAATAGCATTCGCTTTCGCGGCCATCCGGCTCGAGCCCGGAAGGTGTGCAAAAATGGGTGTTCGTGAGTCCCATCTGCTTCGCTTTTTGGTTCATGAGAACAGCAAAAGCGTCTTGCGATCCGGCGATGTGTTTTCCAAGAGCGATGGCCGCATCATTGGCGCTGTTCATCAGCATCGCCTGAAGGAGGCTCTTGGCGGAAACTTTCTCCCCGATTTTGAGCCGGGGACTGATGCAATATCCGCTGCGCGGGCAGCCGATTTTTGTTCCTTCGATATATACTTCTTCGTCGCCAATGTTGACTGGATCATCCAGATTCGGAATTTTTTCCATGACCAGAATGGCGGTCATCATTTTCGTGAGCGAAGCAATCTGCCGCTGGTCCGCTTCGTGATTGCCGGCGAGTATTTTTCCTGTGTCGGCGTCGATTACTGCAAAAGCGTGGGCGGCCGGAATTGCAAGATCCGGAATTTTTTCATCGCGCACGACTTGATATTCCGGATTGTCGGATGCTTGGGCTAAGATTCGATCGGGTTTTTTCGCGATTGCCAACGGAGCGGCGTTTTGTTGCACGCTAACATTGATTTGATTAGCGTGCGACTCGCGATATTGATTTACTATAAAAGCCGCGTCCCCAATGATGATGGCGATAAGCAACCACAAAAGAAAACCAGGTCTTGGTTTTCGAGGAGGTGGATCAGGTGCGTATCTTTTTGGCTGGTAATAGTATATGTCGCGCACGTTGAAATTTTAGCAAATGAATCGCGTCGGCGCAACCGGTATTTTTTTGCTTGGAGCCAAAATATTTTATATAATACAATTATGGAAAAGATAAAAATCGAAAATCACAGCTTCTCGGCGTTTTCCTGGTTTGCGGGCTGGCTGTTCACGATCGGATTTTTGCACCTGGCTTTCTGGCAGGGTGTGCTGGCGATTGTCCTCTGGCCGTACTTCATCGGCTTGGCGGCGAGCAATTTCGTCGGACGCTAAGGTACTGAAAAATATAATTTTGTTATCCTAACATTCAATGTTAGGATAGTTTGTCGCTCAATATTATGCCGAAAAAATTTGCCATTTTTGATCTTGGATCGGGAAGCGTGAAGTCTTTGATTGTGGAAACAGATGAAAAAGGAGACTTCAAAATCATTGAAAGTGAAAGAGTCGAACCTTGCCCTCCGGGAAAAGGTTTGCTGGATGTTTCGCAAACGGTTCTCGAAGAACCCCTTCTCAAAAACATTGAGACGCTCAAATACTTTTTGAAAAAAGCGCTCCAGCATGGAGCGGACGAGGCTCATATAATTTCAACTGAAGCTCTGCGCAAAGCGGAAAACAAAGACGAGGTGATTGCAAAAATTTCCCAAGCGACCGGGATTACGCCTTTCGTCATTTCGCAAAAGCAGGAAGCCGAACTTTTTTGGAAAGGAGTCACAGCTGATTTTCCGGAAGGTATGGAGGTGGCCGCGATTGACATAGGCGGGGGGACAATTCAGTTTATGTATGGGACAAAAAATTCATTGCGCGGTCACAAGCTTCTTTCGACCGGTGTTTTTCGCCTCAAAGAAAAATTTCAAACAGGTGATCCGTTTTCGGAGGATGATATATCCCGCGTCGAGAGCGCTATTCGGGATGAAATCGCGGATCTTGATGTTCAATTTTCTCCCCAGACACCATACATCCACGGCTCAAGTGCCGTCATTGATTTCTATCAGGCTGTCGGACTTCCGTTGGAGACTTTTGAACATTCAAAATCCCATCCCTTCAAAGTGAATTTGGAATTGACCCGGCGGTTCTATGAAAAAAGTCAGAAAATGACCGAAGCGCAGCGTCTCAAACTTTCCCCGGATCTTCCCGGATTTGCTTCCGCGGCTGTCATCGGATTGGCCAATGTTCTTCTGCTCGCTGAAAAAACAGGACTCAAATACGAACTTCCCAGCAACCACAATATCACTCAGGGGATAGTGAGAGCGATCATGGAGGGGGAATTGTGAACGGTTCTTGAATATCCAATCCTGCAATGCATCCAGCTCTCCGATATGCTAAAATAAAACCAACCGATGGAAAAAACAAAATCTCGCCTTCGCCCAGCTTCGGCGAAGCAAGCAAAAAACAAAACCCATACCCTCATCATTTCCGATTTGCATCTTGGATCGAGAGTGAGCCGCGCGCGGGAAGCAACGGAATTTTTGAAAAACTTCGAGTTCAAGAAATTGATCTTGCTCGGGGATATTTTTGAAGATCTCAATTTCAATCGTCTGCATAGCGATGATTGGAAATTTCTCTCTCTCATCACGCATTTTTCCAAAACGAGAAAAGTGCGCTGGGTCGCGGGAAACCATGACAAGGACCTCGCGAAAATTTTGGCTGCCCTCACCGGGGCAAAAGTATACAATGTCTATACTTGGCGGTACGGGCGCAAAAAATTTCTGGCCATTCATGGGCATCAGTTCGATAACTTTCTCACCAACAATCCTGTTTTGAGCGTGATCGCCCCTCAAATATACAATTTCATTCAGCTCGTTGATTTTTCTGACAAGCGGATCAGTCGCTATGTCAAAAGAGAAAGCAAGATGTGGATGCGCAATTCTGAAAAGGTTGCGGCGCGGGCATTCCTTTACGCGCGTCTGCGAAGAGTTGATTATATTTTCTGCGGACATACCCACAAGGCGCTGCAGGAGCGAAGGGGAAAAATCCACTATTTCAACTCAGGCTGCTGGACGGAAATTCCGTCGACGTATATCACCATCGATGGAAAAAAGATCGAGATTTGCAAATATCAATAAAACTTATAAAAACAGCCCCGACGTCACATCGGGGCTGTTTTTTGCGCAAAATATTCTATTCAATAAACGTCAGCGCTTTGCCTTTTTTGGTTCCGCGTCCCGTGCGGCCGATGCGGTGGATATAGTCGTCATAGG
>Ga0182021_10008071_pt1 | contig 12484 bp, 10 predicted proteins | sample 612E3MmetaG_FD_120493 | JGI IMG/M metagenome (GOLD analysis project Ga0182021, IMG submission 120493) | Permafrost microbial communities from Stordalen Mire, Sweden - 612E3M metaG (Illumina Assembly) | ecosystem: Environmental > Terrestrial > Soil > Wetlands > Permafrost | place: Sweden... | reverse complement strand
CTGATAAGTGTAAGGAGAAGAACCCGTCGTCACCAAAGACGAAGTCAAACTACTAGTCTGACCCAGACTAACCAAACCCAAAGAAGCAGAAACAGACGGAGCCACCAAAACAGAATTCACCGTTATCGGCACTGCAGAAGAAGTGACTGTGGGCCCTGATGGATCAGCTACATCCACAGTAAGCGAATGAGGACCCGAAGAAGCAGGAGAATAAGAATAATCCAAACTGTTAGATCCAACCGTAAACCCATCCAATTTCCATACATAAGACATAGGAGCAGAACCTGAAGCAGATGCAGTGAATGTCTTAGACTGCCCCACATCCATTGTCCAGGAAGACGGCGACACGGAAACATTCGAAACATCAGCTCTGACTTGCATACTCAAAAATGAGCATATTGACAACGAAATTAGAAGTATGATTGTTAGGATGCACAGTTTGTTCATGTTTCTTCATCATATGTTTCTTGTTGACTTGGATTTGGATTAATTGTTTATAAAGACAACGGGTTTACTATCTTTAATATTTACCTAATCTTGTGCTTACAGAGTTGAATATTCATCTACTGTAGGAAGTTGAGATTATGCTAAATAGGTTAGTACAATGCTCACCAAAAATAATACGCCAAGCACTATCGCTATGTTCCGCAGTTTCTTCACGTCTGAAACTAACGTCTTTTCTCCAAATATGTAAGGTAAAAGTTCAGCGGTAATAAGGAGAAGAATCGCACTCACCGCTAGAAGAATACTCAGATCTTGACCAGTTATGGGGGGAAGTAACATGGTTATAGTTCTTCTATTCGATAATCTATTTTCAGAATTTTGGTTTCGGGGTCTAGTGTATCTTTTTGGATTGTTATTGGCTTCTCCGAGGCTTTAGCAAATGCGCATGCGAATGCGCTAGCTATAATGCATCCAATTTGGGCATGCGTTCGAGGTTGATTGGTACTGGTTTCGGAGCAAAGCGTGTTGAATATGCTACTAGTTATTTCTACGGTAATTGTTCTATCTTTGATTAGAACCTGAACATCTTCCGCAAATTTCAAGTTGCGGAATAGTTTCTTAATTATATCTTGCATTTGAGGAAGAGTAATTTTTCTGAAAGATAAGCCGAGTTCTTTTTCAAACATTAGGGAAAGAGCAAGTCCTGGAGGAGTGAAGAACAAGCCGGTTTTCGCCTGATTGAACAACTTATCAGTTGTTTCAATAGACGTAGGCAGAGCGGTTCCTGGCGTTTTAGGTACAAAGATGAGGCTAGAGTCAAAATTTTTGAGGTTTTGAGGGGGCAAATATATTCCTTTTTCAACCAAATTGAACTCGTTTAGGAAGCGATCAATGCTGCTTCCACTTGCACTGGCAGAAGCCTTCAACAAAGAGAGAAACGCCTGTTTCGGGGGAGTGAAGAAAAGAAGCAAGATGCTCCAGAAGGCTACAGACACACCCACGACAGCCAGAAACGATGAATTATTCAGTGCTGACAAAACTATCAGGACTACGCCTGTTAAAAGAGCTATCCCTATCATCAGCACTGTAAAAATATCTTGATTAACGTTGGTTTTCTTGACTTTAAGCATTCAGTTACCCTTGTTCAAACTTCAATTAATATCTTATTCTATAGCAGGAATTACTCTTCAGAATTTAAATTTTGTAGTTCACGATTTTTCTCAGTTAAGTACAAGCAGAAATGCTCTGCCGACTTTTCCAGAATATTACTGAAATAGGAATATCGCTTTTATGCTGAAGAAGTCATAAGTCTTAAATGTCGAGATGCTTACAATGGCAATTCTAGAATTACAGCGAATAAAAGAACTTAACGACTTTGAAACAGATTGGAATCAACTCCTTTCCCAAAGTTTAGACAACAACCCATTCTTAACGTATGAGTGGCTCACTTTATGGTGGAAGCAATTCGGAAAAGGACGAACACTAAAACTTTTCACTGCAAACAACAGTAAAGGATTGACTTCGCTTATAGCTCCTATAATGTATTCATCATACAAAAGATTCGGAATGAAACTAACAAAAGCAGAATTCGTTGCTTCTCCAGATTCGGACTATAACACTTTTCTATTAACTAACTATCTGGAAGCTACCAAATCCATCAACCCAATTATTAAGAGCATAATGGAAGATCTAAACGACATAGATTCTTTCAGCCTCACGGATGTCCCAGAAGATTCCTACACCGCCAAATTACTTCAAAATGTCAACATAGAAGCAGGTGAAATCAACCCTTTAATAAGCAACACCTGCCCATACATCACACTTCCAAAAGAAAACGAATTGTTCCTTCAAACTCTCGGTCAGGGTATGAGAAGCGGCTTGAAGAGATACGAAAGAAAAGCGTTAAAAGATCACAAAGTAGAATTCGTAAAATATGATAAAATGGGAACCACAAAAAAAGCAATGGAGATTTTTTTTGACCTCCATCAGAAACGCCAAAAACAAAAAGGTAAAGCAGGTGTGTTTGCTGAAAGCGCAAACCGAAGTTTCCATTTGGATTTGGCAAAAGCTTTCTCTGAGAAGGGCTGGCTGTCGCTCTTTTTCCTAAATTTTGATGATGAGCCGGTTTCAAGTATTTATTGTTATGAGTACAACAAGAAATTATACTTCTACCTCTCAGGATTCGATCCAAAATATGAAGCATATCGACCAGGTTACCTGACCTTCAAGAATATTATCAAATATGGAATAGAAAAAGGATTGAAGGAATTCGATTTCTTGCGAGGAAACGAAACTTACAAATCACTGTGGGGAACAAAAATAAGAAAAAATATTCAATTCAGGATTCCTAAAAAATCTCTCGGAGCTAAACTCTACAACTGGACTGCAAATAACAGCACTTTACCACATCTCTATGAGACAATAGCGCACCCCGATCGATTTCTAAAATGGAACACCCAGGCGCACTAAAACCTTGAATAAACTTTTTAGCAAACGGAATTAGACCATGAAAATAAAAACAATAATATGTACGGATGCAAGGGAACTAAACAAAATGAAAAATGACTTAGACCCTTTCTTAAGCGGCCACAGCAAAAATCCCTTCATTTTATATCCATTCATCGAAACCTACATGCAAAGTAATTGTCAAGACTCTATACCGATAATTTTAGTGGCTATCGTTAACGAGAAAATTGTTGGGTTAGCTCCACTCCAACTAAGAAAAAACCGAATTTTTCAAACAATAAATTTTCTATTTCCATATTTTGTCTCACCAGACTTTGTTGTTGCTGATGAGTACCGAGAACAGGTTTTACGCATTTTTCTACAGACTATTGTTAAAAAAATAAAATGCGAAACAATAGTTCTAGATTTGCCCGGTGAGTCCCAAAATCTACCTATTCTAGAAAAGGTTTCCAAAGACTTCAAACTAACTTTTGAAAAACAATTAGCAGATTCAATGAGTCAATGCAAAATTTCACTTCAAGGTTCTTTAATTGATTTTGAGAACGCTCAAGGAGGTCAATTTAAGAGAAAATTTAGACGAATTTCCCGAAATCTAGACGAAAATGGCGAATGGAAAATCATTGTCAAAGAAAACGTTCAAAATGAACAAAACATCCAAGAAACATTTGACAAAATAATGGCGATAGAAAAAAATAGTTGGAAAGGAAATTGGCGAATAGAAAACGGGTGCACTATTGACAAAGATTTGCTATGGATTTGGAATGCATCTCTTTTAGAGACTAAGTCCAATCCTGATTTCAAATGCAAGATTTGGTTTCTAGAGCTTAACAATCAAACAATTGCATACCACTTAGTTATCGAGTATTTAGGAACAACCTTCATAACAAAGACCTCTTTTGCTGAGAAATACAGGAACTTTAGTCCAGGGATTTTCGTTCACCAAGCAATAATAACAGAACAAATTAGAAGCAAAGAAACCAACACAATCGATTTCCTAACGAACCTGCCTTTTATGAAAACTTGGAAAGTTAAATGTTATCCTAGAGTCACATTTACATTAAAAAGAAGTTTAATCTCAGACTTGTTCGTTAGAAAAACAATCGATTTAGCATACAAACTCAGTCATACTACAAAAGTCGTAAAAATTTAGTCTTGCGTATCGAAATCTTCATTCAATAATAATTTAGAGAAGGATCAAGAAAATTCAGGCACGAATCCATTCCTCCAAATGCATTACAAGATTCGTTTTGATTATTGCAGCGAAATGCGGAAAAACTCGAAAGTCGCCCAATAATGCTATATATTCAAGGTGATAGCGGAAATTAGGTGCTAATAAATTAATAAGTTCTTTAGCACTAAACTAAGGGTTAATGAATAATTCAGGCTCTGAGAAGTAAGCATAAGCATTATCTTACAGGCTTCTTCCTTCAAACCAAGCAACCATCGTATCAATCTGTACAGGATTACATGACATCGCATAATGAAAAGAAGCATCTGTTGTAACGTAGGTATAGTATGTTGAAGACACAATGAAATCCCATTGAATCAACGTCCAATCAGACACCCAAGGAACACGCACAACATTACCGTTAACTTGTGACAAGCCAGCAACCTCATTAATGCTGTAACCACAAGTTCCCACGACCCAACCCCTTTCTAAAATAGTAGGATACCCCGCTTGAGTGCCATCGCTGGAAATATCAACAATCGATAAAGAACCAGGAGCAGCACTAGAAGCCGTGGTTTCAAAATACCACCCAAAACACGCACCTCTCTGAGGGTCAGTGCTCGAGGAGCAAGCATCAGTTTTCACCCAAACACTCAATAACTATATGATCACCGGAATGAATACGTATCCATGCACCGTCAACTTCTCTTGTGCCTCGAATATAGTCTGGTCCAGTTCGAAGGGTTGGATTTCCTTTGTGCGTTACTGTATCACTAAGAGAAGAGTATGAAGAAGCCGCACCGTTCATATCCGGATAGAACACACTAAGAGGCTCCAAATTTGTAGTAGATGGAGTTGTTGTTGGGATTGATGCGGGTGTGATTAGTGGAGTTGGGAATTTCTGAGGTGTCGGAACAGAATTTTGCTTAGCCCATTGACATTTATGTCGTTTGTGTCAGGTGAATGTACTGGAACATAACCTTCAACGTTTGCCTGGGTATAGCGATTGTGACGTAAACAAGGCTACTCCAACAGTTAAGCCCATGTCATTAACGCTTATGCCACTGGAACTCATGATGTAAACAACCATGCTCTTACCTGATGGCAATGTGATATCGCTTGTAGCTGTTATCATTGTTATAGTTCCCACGGTATGTGCTGTCAATAAAATAGCTTCAGCATTATTGTGTGATTCATCCATCCCAGGTACGGATACAAGATCAGATAATACATAACTACACCAGAATAGACCTGTGTCCATGGATTGTGATTTTGTTTATAGCTTCGTCTCGACCACCTGTATTAATTATGTAAAATTCTGCTTCAGCGAGATATTGACTTGGTGGGACAGCGCTTGCAGATTGTGGCCACCAAACATGCAGCGTTGAAACTTGTAGGCTTTGTTGTTGAAAAAGGACGTTGGTAGTGTTGATAGCAAAGTAAGTAACGACGCCTAAGAGACTCACTGAAACCACCAGAATAATTAAAGAAGTAACAACTGTAGCTAACGCACGCATAATAGATAAAATTTGAACCAATCTACTGATATATTGATTTTTCAATCTTTTGTCTAAGACTAAAATCTAATTTCAACATTAGTAAATTTGTGCGTACTTGATAAGACAACGAAGCAACTTATTTTGCGCTTCCAAATGATTAAAAAAATATTCTAAAGACCTACAATATTTTCTGATCCAGAAATTAACTTTATTTTCTTAAAATATTTGATATTTGTTTAATTGAGCCTTAAAGTTTGATCATTTCTTTCTGCTCTTTCGATCTAAAGATGGAGCTTTAAAAAATAAAAGAGGGAAGAAGAATTACTTTATGCTTTTTCTTCTCAAGAGCATAATTGCGGTTATGATTCCAATTATGACTATTGCAATTACACCGGCATAGATGTATAGATTGTTAGCGGAGTTTCCAGTGGAATCAGACGATGTTGGAGTAGGTGTTGGAGATGAAGTGTGTGAAGGGCTTGGAGAGGGAGTTGGTGCGGGTGTATGTGTTGGTGCAGCAGTTGGAGTAGCTGTAGGATGAGCGGTAGGTGCGGGTGTATGTGTTGGTGCAGCAGTTGGAGCCGGTGTGGGGGTAGCTGAAGCGTCATACCAGTTCCAAGTAATAGTTGAAGGCGAAGTAATCGTAAATGTCGTAGCTGATGAGCTGCCTGAAGATGGAACACTGCCCGTGCCTGACCAGCCTGAACAAGTGTATCCGGATGCTGGAGATGAAACAAAGGCAGTTATGCTTGTGTTGTTATCATACCATCTGCTTGTTGGCGAAGGCGAATCGTACTGTGAGGAGACAGTCAAGTAGTATTGCGTTGAATAGGTTGCGGTTAATGTTGTGGGTGCTGCAACAGTTATGGACGTTGCGGAGGTGTTGCCGGTTACTCCAGTAAGCAGGTATTTGGTCGTAGTATCGCTAACTATCGCTATAGGTGTGTAGCTAAATGTGTATCCGGAGTTTGCATTTGCCCAAGTCGAGTAGCCATTCGCATTATAAGCATTTCCATTGACAATAATCAAGTTGCCAGTGTAATCTGAACCTACGCCAGATTGTGTTAAGGTCAAGTTGTATTGAGTTTGCCAAACCGTTGAAGCTGTCTTGGGACTATTCATGGTTATTGCATTTGAAGTTAAAGCAATACCAGAAGCGTCAGTTGCCCAACCGGTGAAAGCATATTGGACACCTGTTGTCCCAGGGTAAGTTGTCGCACCGAGTGTAGCTGTTGCTACAGTTTCAGCGTTGTACCAGCCTGATCCAGTGACAGTACCATGCGTTGTAGTTGTAGTCAAGAAATACTGAGTTGTCCAAGTTGCTGTAGCTGTCTTAGGCGCATTCATAGTTATGGTATTAGATGTTAGAGCAGAACCTGAGGCATCACCAGTCCAACCTGAGAAAACATATTGTGTACCTGTTGAGCCAGCCACAGTGCCAGTTGTTAGCGTCGCAGCCGCAGTAGTACCCGCGTCATACCAAGTATTGTTACCGGTAACTGTACCTTGAGGCGAAAATATGGTCAACTGATATTGGTGTTCCCATGTGGCTGTTTCAGTTATAGCGCTACCCATCGTTACTTGTGCTTGCAAATTAGGGCCTGTATAGGAGCCAGTTCCTGTGCCAACCCACCCATTGAATACATATCGCTCGCCCGGAATAGTTGAGGGTTGAGTTGCAGTAATTGTAACTGTAGAGCTTTCATTATAAAGACCGTTAGCTGGAGAAACTGTACCGGCATTATTGTTCATAGTCAGTTGGTACTGAATTTGTGGAATGTAAGTGCTATCTACTGCAACGTCATCAATATAGTAATTCCAAGTGGCGCTTGAATCAGCAACAGTTTGACTCCCGCCAATAACAACATTCACAGGTGATCTGTCTTGGTTGTGGGGATTGACATCTACAACAAGATTACCATTTATATACAATCTTTCTTCGCCCAGATGGCTATAGTCTGCGCCTGTGTAATGCATGAGCTCAAGACAAGTCCAGCCTATTGAAACGGGAATCGCACTATCTGTATCATTGTCAGTACTAATCGAATGTCCAAATCCGTTAGAAACTGGGGTGTCACGATAATAGAGCCCCCAATAAAGGGTTCCGCCGACGTTAAATACGCATATTTCGCCATCACCTAAGTTTGGAGTGGGAGAAGAGGAAAATCCGCCGACCTCATAGTAATCACCCGAAGCTGAAGGGATAGATGTACTGGTTACGTAGACATATTCTCTTAAGTAAATGGGGTTTGTTGGAGAGCTTCCTAACGGATGATAGTACAAGTTCTCGTTATTTGGGGGAGCTATTGAGTTTACGACGGTGTTGTTAACACTATTGGGACCCGTATTTGAATAGGATATTTGATTGTTCAATGTAAGCGTACCGTACCAAGAAGTCCATGCGCTTAAGCCAGTGCTATCAAAGTTGTCGCTGAATGCGTTCATTGCCCTTGCAGTATTAATAGCATTCAATGAAAAAACCAATGCAATAATTGATAAGAATGCAATCGTTAATAGGAATACTCTTTTCTTCATTTTTAACACTATCCATATTGAATGATAAATAATGTTTACAATCAGACCACTTTTAAAGTTTATTGATTACACGTATGCTTTCCTAACTTAGTACGCACACCAATTACCTATAAGAAATGGAGTATCTATTTTTCTTCAAAGCAGAAATATCAACCGTGCTTTGAAAATCGCACTTTACGAAACTTATTTAAGAAAAATATCAAATTCGGGTCTACTCTTTTGGAGAATTTTAATGATTTTCTCTTAGAATAATGCGTCTTAAACTCAAACTTTTAAATAATTTATTGAATAATCGGTTTTACTCGTGATTCTCGAGCCATTGCGATGGTTGCAAAAACCGTTGTAAGAGCTAGCAAACTCAGGGTTATAGAAGTTAGACCAATGCCAAGAGGGGTATAATATAATAACAAACCCACCATGATCGTGAGGGCTATACTTAATCCGATGCTCAAAACCACGCGTTCGATGGTGTCGAAACTTTCTGAAGATGTTTTGATCGGAACCTTCTTTTGGAAAATAGCTTTTGCGAAGGCGTATCCGGGCAAAAAGAGCACAAATATTACTCCCAAGGTATTGCGAATGTATACTATGGGATACAAATCTTGTGGAATAACGAAAACCGTTAAAGTAGTTACTAAAGCTATAGCTATTATTATCCAGTACCATGCTGCCTTGAAACTAAAGAGGTAAGTTCCAAACGAAGTGGATTTTTCTGGTTTTATGTTGAATTGGATTTTGTTTTCGGCTTGCAGTTGATTTAGCACTTCGATAATTTCGTTTTCTGATAATTTAGTGGTCTTTTGAATAAGGTCTACGAGTTGTCTTGTTGTTTGGGGTTTTTGCTCGTTTATAGTTTTGGCTATTATGTTTTCTGTCGAGTCTTTGATGTCTTGTTTTTTGGACAATTCAATGCACGCCCATCGATGTTTGCTACACCATGGTTTTAGTGGTTACGTAATTATCCATTGCTATTAAATGTATTTTTTTGAGTTAAGTGAGTTTTTAGGCTTTTTTTGGGACTTCTTTTTTGGTCCCTTGGCAGAACAGGGGTACCCGTATGTTTATTTGTAACTGTTTTGGTAATGTTGTTTGGTAACATTTATGAAGATGCAGACGGGTATACGTGTTGAGGCTAAGGTTTGGCAAGCCTATAGAGGCCTTTGTAGTCGGGAACATCTTCGTCCGAGCATGCCTATTGAAGATTTCCTCCAACTAGTTTTAGAGAAAGGTTCTGCTTTAACATTACTTAGTTTAGTGCAAGGCGCAGCAAAAACGCAATCGGAAGGAGTTAATGCTTATGCTCGTGTTCTGTTGAATTGGTACATGCACGGGAAATATTTCTTCCATGCAATGGGTCAAGATGAAGCTCCTGTTGAAGGTTTGCTGTTGGAGTGTTTGAAGGTGATTACGGATGTGGAGCTTTGTCGGCAGATTGAAGAAGCACTTTTGCGCAAGCCATGATAGAGGCAACTTCGAAATAAGGTTGGTTAGACGACTGTGGTTTGGGAGAGATTTGACGTATTGAGATAAGGGTTTTAGGGGATGATGTATACGTGGGAAGATAAAAATTGAGAACCATAAATAAATCAAGCTTCGAGAAAGACCAATATTTCAAGAAATAGCTATTGGACTTAGCTGCAGATTGAATTATTTAATCCAGAAAAAGAGGTGTAAATGCAAGAAAAGATCAGAGATTTTTAACTCTGTCACAAATCCAGAATTCAGTCTTATGCAAAACGGGGATTATCATACTTCGCTAATTAATTTTGAAACACATGTGCCCCAAAAAAATTGAAACTCTACCAAAGAAAAATAGAGTGGATAAGGAAAATTGTTAATCTAAAGTGATTAGTATTAGATTAGGCATATAATAAAATTAACTCAATATCCTTTTTTGGAAACTGACAACAAATATGTAAAAATAGTTCTTTAGTGTTAAAGTTGCTATTGGTGTTTTACTCATATGAGCTTCTGGTATCGTGTGGTAGCGGTGACTTGCACGATTTTTCTTTTTAGTTTAGTTTTGATTCCGCTTACGTCTGCGGAATGGATTATGTTCCGCTCGGACCCGTCTCACAGTGGCGTAGGCACAGGCAATCCAGCGGTTACTCCAGCGTTGCTCTGGAGCTACAATACGTCTTCTGATGGGATAGGGCATGTGTATTCATCTCCTACCATTGCTAATGGCATTGTCTACATAAGCTCATGGATTTTCAACATCGTAAACAAAGTAATGTCCCCAAATTATGGCAGCGTTTATGCTTTAAACGCTGTTACCGGTGCTAAACTGTGGAACCAAACTATTGGTCCAGTTGAAATGTCATCTCCAGCAGTTGTCAATGGCGTAGTCTACTTGGGCGATTCAAACGGTAACATTTACGCTCTGAACGCTGTTAACGGGGCAAAAATCTGGAATTATAAAACTGGTGCTTCGGTTGATTCATCCCCAACTGTCGTAAACGGTGTTGTATATATAGGCTCCAATGACGGGAACATTTATGCTTTAAATGCTAATAACGGAGCAAAAATCTGGGATTATACAACTGGTGCTTTAGTTGATTCGTCTCCTGCTGTGGTAAATGGGATAGTCTACATAGGTTCTGGTGACGGCAACATCTACGCTTTGAGTGCCACAAATGGCGATAAACTCTGGAACTATAGTACAGGCAACTCTGTTCACTCGTCTCCCGCTGTAGACAACGGCGTAATCTACATAGGCTCAGATGATCACAACGTTTATGCATTGAATGCGACAAATGGCAAACAACTCTGGAGAGACCATACTGGTGGAAGTATTGCTGGCTCTCCTGCAATAGCTAACAGTGTAGTGTACGTTGGCGTCTCAGACGGAAGCATTTATGCTTTAGATGCTAATAACGGTGTATTAGTCTGGAATTACAGCGTAGGTCAGATTGGCTGGTCATCGCCCGCCATAGTCGGTGGCGTTGTGTATATTGGCTCATGGGATGGTAACCTTTATGCTCTGAATTCGGCTGATGGCAACAAACTCTGGAATTATCCAATAAGTAGCTACAACGTTCAGCTCGATTCGTCTCCTGCTGTTGTAGATGGCGTTGTCTATGTAGGTTTTGGGAATGAAGTCTATGCTTTAGGTAACTCTCCAACGTCAAATCCTACCCCAACTCCAACGTCAAATCCTACCCCAACTCCAACGTCAAATCCTACCCCAACCCCTGTTTCCTCAGCAACACTAACTCCTACATCTACTTCAACTCAAAAGCCAACTCCTACACACACTCCCTCTTCAACGCCAACGCCATCTTCTACATCGACTTCAACTCAAACGCCCTCGCCCGATCCAACTCCGTCTCCCACATCTGAACAAGGAGTTCCATTGATCTATGTGGGTATAGTGGCAATTATTGCAGTGACTATAATGGCAGTCCTGATAGTGCTCAAATTTGTTAGAAAAAGACCACAACTTCAGTGACGAGTAAAGTTAAAAGGTTAAAACAGTGTTATCGAGGGACAATGGGCAAATTCTGTTAATACGTTGCAGCCCCCAAGAGCAAAAAGGAAACACCGCGAGGAACTTTCCGCTAATTCAACATCTTAAACTGAATTGAGCATTTTCTACTAGTCATTAAGGTGGGCTATTATTTTGTTTGATAGAGAAGTACATTCTTGAGGTTTTATTCCTTGAATTTATTTTAGCCGAAGTGGTAACGCATTAGGCTACAAGCAAGAATGATAATAATCGGGTCTTACCTTTTGAAGCAGACGGACTTTTTATGTAAAAAACAAATACAATTCTTTCCCAATACAACGATTGGACTTAATAGCTAAAACTTCAGAGATAACTTATCATAGCGCCTTAGTTGTCCACGCAGTTCTCTTCAGGTTTGAGCACTCGACATCATCTGACAGCGATAAATGCTTTAATCGTCGGTTTTCACTCGAGGATTTGTTGCTCAATGGAATTTGGCGACTAAACCTCGGTGAATTCCATATCGCTAAGCCAAGATTCTGCAATCAGTGCATGACCAGCAGGTGTTGGATGAATCCCATCCTTTGACCAAAACTCAGGCCCCTTTACCTTCGCAGCCTCAGCAAACACTGAATCCAGTTGAACTAATCCAGTTTCGAACTCTTTTGCCAACTTTCTCACGACTTTAATTCGCGCATCAATGTCATGTCTCAAAATCGTTTGCTCTTTTGATAAAGGCAATAGAAATGGCTCTAACAAAACTATTTGTGCATCGAGGTTTTTGCGAGTTAAATTCAAAATGCTCAAGTAATCCTCTTCAAAGCTTTCGATGGATGTCAGCTCTCCCCAAAAAAACTCTCCCAACGTGTCATTTACACCAATCAAAATCGAAACAACGTCGGGTTTAAGGTTCAGGCAATCCTT
>Ga0182021_10008070_pt1 | contig 12486 bp, 8 predicted proteins | sample 612E3MmetaG_FD_120493 | JGI IMG/M metagenome (GOLD analysis project Ga0182021, IMG submission 120493) | Permafrost microbial communities from Stordalen Mire, Sweden - 612E3M metaG (Illumina Assembly) | ecosystem: Environmental > Terrestrial > Soil > Wetlands > Permafrost | place: Sweden... | reverse complement strand
TCATTTCATAACCGAACATCGACTTTGCTTGATTCAGCGGAAGGGAGATAGATTGTTTTTGTCCATACTTCCCGGAAGCGATAATACCCAGGAAAAGAATTGCAAGCCCAGCATGCGCAAAAGTTCCTCCGATAAAACGCGGTTGTTCCTTTGCAATGCGATATCCTTGTTCTACACTGACGAAGAAAGCAAAAAGCGATGTTAATACGAGAAGCGCAGCAAGCATGTCGTGCAAACCCAGAACTATAAAAACAATAAGAACAACAATTGACAGAAAAACCGGTAGTACCAATTTCTTCAGGAATAAAGGCAGTTCCTCTCTATTCCACTTCGTGCGCAAACTGAGTCCAAGCAACAACGTCATGATAGCAGCAAGGGGAAGATTCGTACTGTTATAGAACGATGGTTCAACGGTGGAAGAAGAAAACAGAGGCTTGCTGGTTCCAAAGAGGATCACTGCAGCGCAGACCCCCATGACAATAGTGGCGATAGTAAGCATCGATTCACGTGCGAGCCAGGGACTCGGTGGTGTTTGAATGTTCAGCTCCTTCCGCCGCAAGAGAATCATTCCAAATCCACCTAGAGTGGCCGCTGTAAGCCAAAGAATGAGCAGAGTGTACGCAAGCATGCCAGCGTCGACAAAAGAATGTACCGACGCGTTAGCAAGTATACCACTACGCGTCAAGAATGTGCTATAAATGACCAATAGGTATACCAGCACAGCAAGGATGAAATTTGTCCGTACGAGCTTGCTGGTCAATATCTGAATAACCATCGTATGAACGAGAATAATTGCAGTGATCCAAGGGATAAGAGAAGAATTTTCCACAGGATCCCAGCCCCACCACCCACCCCAGCCGAGGACACCGTACGCCCAATAACCGCCAAGCATAAGACCTGCGCCAAGAGAAAGTGCACTGAAGAGCACCCACGGGAGTGCAACCTGCATCCAAAGAGTATATTTTTTTTGCCAGAGAGCGGCAACAGCAAAAACGAAGGGAACTGCAAGAGAGGCAAATCCGGTAAATAAAATCGGTGGATGAATAATCATCCAGAAATTTTGAAGGAGAGGATTCAAACCCCGGCCATCCTGAGGAATAAATCCTTTCTGGATATTGTTTGCTGCCACATCCCAAACATATTGAAATGGTGATTTAATAGCGATGAGCAGCAAGAGAAAAGTAATGACCAGCGAGTACACCGTCATTACCTCACATTCCATGTTTTTACGCTGCGAATAGCGTTGAAGAAAGAAACCAATGACCGCACTCAGAAGCGCCCAAAGTAAAAAACTTCCTTCCTGACCAGCCCAAAAAGTAGTTATTAATAGCGCGGTTGGTAGGTCGCGAGAACTATAATTTGCAATATAATTATATTCAAACCGATGCTGTAAGATATAGAGCATTAATAACGATGAGACCGTGATAACACCAAGGATGGAGAAATAGAAACTGTTACGCGCTACCAGTACCACGTTCTGTTTTTTTACAGACACAAAGTACAAGAATGCTGATAGAAACGCCGCAGCAAATGATATCCAAATAATGATAGAGCCGATCATATTTCTCCTTGAACTAAAATGGTTGTTAAATAAAAGGACGGCTTATGCCGTCCAAGTTGTTCCTTTTCTAATGAAAAACAGAATAAATATTGTTGCTTTGCTATTCAATACTTCCTTAAACCATTAAAAGCCCTGTTCGGTTCCAAACCAACTCAACGTTCCATTCATATGACGCGCTATATCTGTAATAGTCCACTGCCCATTCGTATAGACTGCTGTCGGTTGTTTTCCCACATAATGACAATCCTGGCATATATCACCGTCGGCATAGTATTGGTGAGGTCCGGTTACTGGTTTTGGACTTCCTGTGAGCGGATTACCATGACAACTACCGCATTTCTTTTGTGATCCATCTACAATATTCCATACTGGAGCATTTGTGAGATTTCCATTTTTGAAATAACCATGACAATAGCTATTATTACATTTACCATTGGATGAGTTATAAGATGGATTTGGAATCACGACACCGTTGTTCGTTTGTAAAGAAGCCAGCGAACCGCTAAACACAACCTTGGCAGGTGATGCACCTAAATGTCCTGATGCAGAAACTGTAGCCGGAACTATGTGGCACTCCATGCAAGCCACTTTATTCCCGGAGACTATGATTGCATTTGCAAGATGTTGTTGATGTGCACCTATACCGCGTATCGATGTAGAAGAATCATTGGAAAGAGACTTCGGTGGTGCCCATGACAGAGTATCGCTTGCGGCCGCAAGGAAATTTCCATGACAAGTGTTGCATGCTTCCGGTGATTTTAGATTACCACTCCCATCTACGTGACAGCCTGATCGTTCGCAGGAAACATTCACAGCGCTCCCGCCGGTATAATTGGCTCCGTGACAACTTTGACATTCTGCAAGAGGATAATTCGCTACACGGAGAGATACCGGATGACCAGTGATATTTGCGTACCCTGCCGGATGCGGATATTGAGAATGACAGGTAAAGCACGATATTTCGCTTGTTCCACCCTTAAATGTTGTGGAATGGCAACTGGCGCAATTGTCATTTGACCAGCCCGCTGCCTTAAGGAATTGACCGTGAAAATCCCCGCTCGCTGGGTCATTCCATCCTGTATCATGGATTTTTGTTTCTGAGCTCATGGCTGTCGGCAAATCTTTCTTCAAATCACTGCATGACATGAGAAAAAGCGCTAGTATGATAATTGGAAAAATCGAAATACTATATTGTCTCTTCATAGTCCATCCACTCCATTATCGGTGGCAATAGCCGCAGAATTTTTGTCCTTTGATACCGCCCGGTCGCGCATTCGAATCTGTGTGACACAAGAAGCAATTTGCGCCCGGATCATTGTGCCAATACCCATGGTTGTCCGACATAAAACCGGGATCATGGGTCTTCGGGTCAGTTCCTTTTCTTCCATCAGCATCAGTATGACATGTAATACATACGGGATCAGCTCCTTCCGGACTGTGACATGCTGCACACGATTCAATATCTCGTTTCGCAAGCCGTGCATGCTCACCGCCGCCGCTGCCGACACCAAGTGTTGTAAATCCAGCGAGTAGATGCGATGCCGGTTTAAATGCGCCCTGATTTACATTCCCTCCAGCTTCGTGGCACGTTGTGCAAAATTTTTCAGCATCATGGCAGGTTTGACATTCCAATAATTTACCTTTTGCAGCAATACCATGAGTGAAACGGAAATTCAAATCATGTACCTTTGTTAACCGCATCCCTTCTCCACGATCATTTGCTGTAAGACGTGGTGAACGTTGTGAAGTAAGATCGCGTCCCGGTACATTTACTTTCATTAATTCAGTTCCATTATGGCAATCGATACAGGTTTCTTGCGAATGGCAAACACCGCACTTGGCATCGCCAAGCCGGGCCAGTCGTTTATGTTCATGGACAAAATCTGTACGATTGTGTTCACTGGGTCGCAGTGAGGCAAAATTTGTATGGCATTTCTCACACACACTTGTTGCTTTTTTGTCGTTGTGGCAATTGGCACAGATGGACATTGCTGGCACGAGTTCTCCGGTGGATGCACCAGCTTTATCGAGAACAGTGTGGCATGTTTCACAATTTACTTTTTGATCTTCCACATGCTGCTGGTGAGAAAACATCAACTCGCGTACCGGATTTGGTGTAGCAGTATACGCTGTAGAATCGGCACTCAAATGGCAATACGTACAATTGCTCTTCATCGGCTCTTCATGACAACCCTTGCAAGCTTCCATCTTCGCGAGAAGATTGTCGGATGACTTCGTGCTCTTCGCTGCATCGGTATGGCAATCTGCACAAGCTACTCCAGCCTCGCTCACATGAAATTGATGTGAAAATTTTACGTGTTTTGGTTGTGTATCACCCATGGTTTGTCCATGGGATATTACCGCAACGGTGGAAAAGAGAAGCAATATCGGCACCACACAGAGAAGAAGAAAGCCATGCTTCATAATTATTGATATAGTTATTCTATTTGTATGCATGGTGATCTCAGAAAATGTTCAAGTGTTCGCCTACATAGTAACTGACTCGTAGAAATAGGCGCATATCATTATTGTAAATTTTGTTTTGAATCCACTGTACTTGAGCATCCAACGAGAGAATTGGAATCGGACGGTAGACTGCACCGACCGCCCCGCTCAGGGCATCTGATATTGGCGCATTGCTGTTCAACTTATAATGTGCATACCCTATGACGATTGTAGGAGTAAGTTGATTATTAAAAAACGGATAGCCTGCGTTTGCCGAGAACGCCGCCAATTCTCCGCCATAGCCTGTGTTCCAGCTGAAACTCGCCGAAGCGTATTTCATACTGCCACCGAATGTCACCTGGTTGGAATTATCATCGCCATAGGAAACAGAACCGAACTTCCCAAACACCTGCCAATCTTTACATAGTGCGTATTCAGCACCAAGATCATATTCACTGATTGTATTATAAGCGAATACCCAGAATATGGAATTATATAGAAGTCGGGGTTCGCGGTGAATATACTCGCCAGTTAATGAAAGCGGCTCCAGTACCTTTACTCGTGTAAAAAGTTGAACGCGAGAAAATTTTTCCTGGTTCATATCATAATCACTGCGAGCATATGCAGAGAGTATATCATAGTCGACGTTCACATCACCGCTGAGATATTGTTCTGCTGTTGCACTCGGAGAAATCTCTGTTGTAACGGGATTGAAAAGAGAATCTTTTCTGATTGCCCAGTACGTTTCAGGTTTGATGGATTTCTGCATATAACTTAATGACACGCGAGCAAAGTCTGTTGGCACGCCAATTACTTGAGCACCGAACATAGTATTGTCTTTCTGATCACCTATCATTTCAAACTTTTCTCCGGGAGACGGCAGCGCGCCGTAATAGCCGAGCACTTTCAACCTTGAATCCAGCAAGCGGACAGAAGCAATTCCGCCATCGATTGTACCGTTGCCAACACCCGCAAAGATCGCTTGACGACCGAGACTCAAATCGACCATGTCAAATAAGTTCGTATACTTAAAATAAAAATTATAAAACCGTATTATACTTTCGTTCTTCAAAGGACCTGAAAAATCGTTGAATCCTTGCAGGTACGTATGAAAAGAAAGATGCTCACCTGCCAGCGAAAGTTGTGCAGTTTGATATCCAAACAGATGATTGGATGATTGGCCTATTGTATCTTGCTGCTGCCACGCAGAGGCGGAAGAGACAAGTCGCAACTGAAAAAATTGAGCCGGTGACTTTTCGAACAGAAAAATAACCACCGCCAATGGAATCAGCATGCTACGTCGTAGTAAACAGTTCATTGGTTGTCTATCGTTATTTGTGATCGCCAGTATGCTTCATGTGAAGAGTGAAGCGCCTCGCCTTTATTTCCTTCGAGGCGCTCCCTTGAATAATCAGAAAATTTACTACGGCTCTTATCCTTTTGGAATCGAATGCTTAATCTTTGGCCACATTTCGTCAAGTTTGAACGCTTTGTGGGTTGGACTCTTTTCATTGTGACATGTCTTGCACACTGCTTCAATTGCAGCTTTATCCTTGAAATCAGTCAAGCCAGCAGCAATTGCTTTTGCTTTATCTTTCATAAGCATCTTATAGGCTGAACCAGCGCCATGGCAAGATTCACATTGCACCCCATCGGGGGTGAGCTTTGGATCAGCAGTAATGGCATGGCACCCGAGACACTCGGGTGATTCATTCGCTGCTTTTTTTAATCCCTTTGCTTTGGCAATTTCTGCTGCTTTCGCCCCTGTTAAGGTTTTATAAGCTTCAGCGTGCTTACTCTTCTGCCACGTTTCTAACTGTAAGCCCTTCTTTTCGCCCTTATGGCACATTCCGCACATTTTCGCGCCGACATACTTATTTTCAGCAAGCACAGAAAATGAAATCAGGAATAAAGACGCTAGAAGAAAACTCATTATCTTCTGCATATGGTACCCTCCTTATTGTTTAGTGTGTTATGATTGATTCACTTAGCTATGATACAATCGCTTTATTTACGCTCAAGACGCCGTACGTATAAGTATAAGGACATTGCCAAAATAGTGATGATCAAAGTTGAAATCACCAATCCCAATCTCCGAAAATAATATTCATGAATTGCCGATTTGGATTCTTCAGCTATCAAACCAGAAATCTTAATCCCTTTATCAACAACATCCCTGAACTTTTCTTCATTAAATGCATGGACCATTGTTCGCGACTGTAATCGCGCTTGACGAACATCCCGCAGTTTAAATTTTGCTTCACTGATTTCCATTCCTTTCTGCTCAGCCTCGTCCACGAGTTTCCGGACCGTCTGTTCCTCGGATTCCAGACTATCTATCAATCCGCGCATCGTCTTTGCAACCTGATATCCCTTGACGTTTTGACGTTCGCTATGGCATCTGCTGCACACCGCCTCGGGATTGACTCCTAGCAATTGATTCGTAGCGGCGATAATTTCATGCTTGCCATGACACGTTTCGCATTCGGGAAGCTGCCGTTCATCGTACGCCTTTTTGTGAGGGCTTGATGAAAAAAGTTCAGCATTCAACACATGACAAGTCCCGCAAACTTTTGATATGGATTCCACTCCTGGCGGCATGGCACCGTGATTTCCGTGGCAGCTATTACAAGCTGGAGCACCCAGGTCATGCTTTTGGAGCAAAGCAATACCATGAACGCTCTTTGCATACTTTTCATACTGATCTATTGGAATTTTATAGGGCTTCATGTAGTCAGCATTGCTGTGGCAGACCGCACAAGTTCCTGGTAAATTGGAAGCGTACACTTTTGACTTCACATCCTTTGCAGAACGGATATCGTGACTCCCATGACAGTTTGCACACTCGGCTGTTTTCGTATCGCCCTTCGCGTTGCGCATTCCATGAATACTGGTACGATATTTTTCCAGTTGATCCACCGGAAGAGATGGATTATAAGATCGCATCAATGCTATGTCTGCATGACATTTTGTGCAGGTTTTCACAATATTCAAAGGATACACGGGAGATGACGGGCTCTTTACCGGTACAATGCCGTGAGCGTTGTGACAGGTAATACATTGAACAATGTGTTCTTTCCCTTTTAATGATGGTCTCGCATGCACACTGGATTGCAGAAACTCCCATTGATTTGTCGGAATGGTCGAACCAAATGATTTCATTTTCTCCGGAGAAGAATGACATGCTGCGCAAGCCCTTGAAATATCGTCGCCTTTCGGTACGCCAATAAAACCGGCCTTCTTATCCATTGCCTGTTCCATCTCTTCGGCATTTGTATTGCCGCCATGGCACCCGGCGCAGCTCACTCCTCTTCGAGAATGAATATCGTGCTTAAACAATTCTGAAGGTTTGTCACCCGCTGTTTGATGACAATCAAAACAAGTATCTTTGGCAAATGCAGTTTCATTTGGAATGAGAGCAATGACCATAGCGGCGGCAACAAGAAGAATATACTGTTTCATGCAAGCCATCCGATAATAGTGAAGAGGATGATATACATCACTGCAAACAATCCAAGATAATTCACAAGACGATTCTGTTCACCCCGTGAACTCTTCTGATCCCAAACAGGTACAATTGTCCACAGGAATCCTGCAATTCCAAAAAGAGCAATACCTAATACTTCACCATCTAAAAACCATAATTTCCCGGGAATATATTTTAACGTCTGGAACATGTACAAGAAGTACCATTCCGGTTTTATTCCGGCAGGTGCAGATGCAAATGGATCTGCTTTTTTCCCTAAATCCCAGGGAAAGAATACAGCAAGAATGGCAAGAAGATTGAGTACGAGAAGCCACAGAGTCAGATCGCGCAAAATAAAATTAGGGAAGAAAGGCATTGATTTACGTTCGGACTCTTCTTTGATATGTAAGGGCTCGCTCATTCCCTGTCGTTGCACAAGAAGAAGATGAATACCTAGAAACACCGTGAAAAGCCCTGGCAGTACTGCTACATGAAAACCAAAGAAACGAGAAAGCGTTGCACCTGTGACTTCGTTTCCACCCCGGAGGAAGATCATCAATGGTTTACCAATAACGGGAACGATGCCGGCAATGTCCGTACCGACTTTTGTAGCAAAGAAGGCAAGTTCATTCCAGGGTAAGAGATATCCGCTAAATCCAAATCCTAATAAAAGAAAAAACATCAGCATCCCGGTTACCCATGTAATCTCTCGCGGTTTTCGGTACGCTTTCTCGAAATAAACGCTGAACATATGAATCATTGCTGAAAGGATAAACAGATTAGCCGTCCAGCTATGGACGGAACGGATGAGCCAGCCGAATTGAACTTTGGACATAATAAAATTGATACTCTCAAAGGCGAGTTCTTCACCGCTCTTATAATAGAGCAGCAGCAGTATTCCTGTCACCACCTGGATAATAAAGAGAAAGAGTGAAACGCCTCCAAAATAGTACCACACAGAATGCGGATGTACGGGAACATATTTTTTTCCCATATAATCAACTAATCCTTTAAGTTCGACGCGCTCGTCGACCCAGGTGTAGACTCGTTTGAGAATTGGTTTCATGTCTTTTTTGAAATTAGTATATCGTCGCCCTGGATCACCACACGGAGCTCATCAAGAGGACGAGGTGGCGGACCAGAAATGTTTCTGCCATGTAAATCGTACTTCCCATTGTGACAAGCACACCAGATCGTGCCAAAATCTTTCCGGTATTGCACAGTGCAGTCAAGATGGGTACACGTAGCAGAGAAGGCACGCAAGTCGCCCTCGGCAGATCGTATCAAGATCACAGGCTTGGCGCCAAACTTAATAATTTTGCCGCTGTCTTTTTCAATCTCGCTCAACTTTCCGGCTTTCACACTAGAGACTTCAACCTCTGCCTGTTGAGGCGGAACGAGATACTCTAGGATTGGATACAGCACCGCACCAATGAAAGCGATCACTCCGCCAGAGAGTATGAACTTGAGAAAATCTCTTTTGGTTTGTTGCTGTGGAATCTCAGGTTGTTGATTCATGAAGAACTATCTCGCTATTGAGAATTATGGCAATCACTGCAATTCATTTCCTTCCATGCATTACCGATATCAACAGGATGTTTGTATTCGACACCGCTTAATGACAAACGCAATCCTTCCTTCTCAAATTGCTGGGCAAGGATTGTATGGCATACGTCGCAATCCCGGGGAAGAACCTTTCCCTCCTCTGAAACATGTTTTCCATCGTGACAACGGAAACATCCGGGATAGTACATGTGGCCTATATTATCGGGAAAATTTTTCCAACTAACATGCATTTCAGGAAAATAGTTACGGTTAAATATTTTTTGAACCTCTGATACAACTTTCGCTATACTATCTTGTTTGGCTTTCGCAAGTTCAGGATAATTGGTTTGATAGCATTCTTCAATTGCCAATTTAATACTGTCGAGCCCAAGCTGTTTTGTCGAATAGGAAGTTTCGAGCGCTTTGATAGAAACACTCTTCACGTTCGGGAGACTCGGATCGATCCAGCCCAATGACATCACGTGATTAATAGATCGTGCCGGTGGATGGTAAATATGAGTAGGTCGGTTGTGACAATCAATACAATCCATTCGACGGGTTTTCAGTGTACGAATCTGCTCATCTGTCAGCGAGTTTTCTGTGCTTTGATAGACAACAACTTTTCCATCTGGATTTTTTGAGCGTATCCACGGTATGTTCTGCCGCTGTGAATCTATTGCAATATAGGTTAGCTCGTTGGCAATATTCATGTGCCAATGGATTCCCGATGTTGGTCCTTCCTCTATATTCCCTCCGCCGATTTTTACGAGGAGATCCAATGTCCAGCGAGTATTTTTTTCATCTGATAAGAAATATGTATTCTTATGTAATTTCTCGCTGAAAAAATGTTTAGGCCAATGACACTGCTCGCATGTTTCTTGGGCAGGACGCAGGTTCTCAATCGGCGTCGGTATTGGTCTGGGATACTTGTTGAAGACCGTTGCATAGACTTGATAGGCACCGGAAAGTTTTGACCGCACAAACCAACCGGCTCCGGGCCCAATATGACATTTTACGCAGCCGACACGTGCATGCGGTGAGTATTGATATGCCGTATATTCGGAATTCATAACGGTGTGGCACATGGTTCCACAAAATTGATCGGAGTCAGTATATTCATATGCCTTGAAACTGCCAAACGCGGAAAAAATCAAGAGCATTAACCCGCCGAGCGCAATCCAGAAAAATGCATTTCGCTGTCGTGGATCGTTTAAATCAAAACGCGGCAATTTGAGTTCGTGCGGCAATCCCTGCTTTTCACGTTTGTGTTCACGCCATGTACCATAAAACACCAGCACCAATCCGACGAGAATAAATATTGGAAGAATGATAAATGTGAGAATGCCGACGTACGGTTTTTGCTCTCCAGCGAACAGATCAAGAACAGTCAGGAAAAGTACAAGGCCAAAACTCACCGATGCTATCGTCGCACCGATCAATGTTCGGAGATTGTAAAACGCCTGCGGAAAAATACGCTTCATTATTCGAGCACCTCGCCCCGTTGAATGAAATTACAAAAAAGATAAATCAATACATAAAAATAATATTTAAATTCAAATTATGTTTTAGTAGCGGACGGATCTTCACTGGTCTGGCTTTCATCAGGCTTGTCTTCATCAATTTCCGCGAGCCTGATTTCATTTCGTTTAATCTCTTCCAGCTCGAGTGGGTGTTCTTCTTCCATTTCCTCTTCTGTCAGAGTCCCTTTCCAGAAAGCTAGATTCAAGGGATAAATATCCGGGTTGAAAATAATGAAATAAAAATGCCAAACGATGATTGCGAGTGTGGCTAGCCACGCTTCATAATAATGAATTGTCCGTGCAACATCCCACCCGAGTTTTGTGATAAGACCTAAGAATGTATTGTCAAACCAGAGAATGACACCGGTTACCGCCATCACCATCGTACCCCAGACGAGAGCCCAGTATTCGCTCTTTTCGATATAACTGAACCGCGCAAACCTTGGTTTGACTCTCGAGAAACCGAGATTGTATTTCATCACCCCGGCCGCATCCGTCACATCCTTCCAGACCGGCAGAAGATCCCTGATCAGTTCCTTCCCGCGCTCGGTGAACAAGATATAATAGAGATGATAGACGCTTGCCATTACTAAAATTACAGCTGCAATACGATGGAGAATCCCTCGCAATTCGAACATCACGGGACTGATGCTACTAATCCCGGAAACCCACCAGGCATCCGGGAATCGCAATGCGAAACCCGTGAGAACAAGGGTAAAGAAACTTAAAAGCAATGTTCCATGTTGTATCCTTTCCTCCAGCGTCATACGCAGATATAAACGGTGACCCGGATACGTTCGCGGAAGAAGACCACGGCGATACATAAGCTGGCGCTTGGATTTCTTGATGAAATCCAACAGGTTGTGAATTACCATGCCACCAATAACAACCGCAATGAGAATAATATATATTGTGGTCACAAAATAGAGAATATCGTCCTGTCCTGTTTCCGCGATGACATGCACAGATCCTTTAGTAAAGTTTTCATTTGCACCTGGATGGCACTTCCCGCATGTTTTGACCAGATTATTTTTGCTGATGCGCGAAGTTGAATCAGATGACGGCTTAATATCATGAACTCCATGACAACTGGCGCAGTTAGCGACTTCAACCGAACCATGCTTTCCAGCTAACCCATGATAACTATTTGCGAAGCTTTGATATCGATCACTCGTGAATCCATATTTCTGGCTGAGCTTCACAGAAGAATGGCAAGGAGAACAGACCTGCAACGAGACGTTTCCCGCTGCGACAGGAGATTTTGGATCTGTATGCTTAAGAATATTATGCTCGCCATGGCAATTCGTGCACGTTGGTGCCTCGGTTACTCCTTTTAGAAGGGCCACTCCATGGATACTTGATTGAAAAGCCGTCGCTATCGTTGCATGGCACTTACCGCACGTTTGAGTAATATTTTGTTTGTTCACACGTGACGTCGGATTTGATCCCTTATTCATTTCATGGCTGCCATGGCAATCGACACAATTTGCTGCTTTACCATTGCCACGAGCAATAGCAAAACCATGGACACTGGCATCATAGGAAGCAATGAATCCGGCTGTCTGAGATGTCCGCGCTTTAACATTTGGATCATCTAAGTGACAGGAGAGACAGACTTTTTCCTGTGCACGCTTGAATTGTGCAGTATCAATACCCGTAGAAATTTTAGAAATCGGATACCGATGACAAGTAATACAATCCGGTGCACCTGCAATACTACCAGCGAGTGCCTTCCCATGCTCTGAAGCAACAAATGTTTCCTTTACCTTCGTATGACATGCACCACATATCTCGATAAGGTGTGCACCTCTTTGCTTTGCATCCGTTGACTTCACAGCGACCACATTGTGAGTTCCATGACATTGTTTGCAAGCAGCGACAAGTTCACCCCCCTGCCCCTTTGCCTTCAGGACGGGACCATGGAATGCATGCCGTGTAACTGCATCTTT
>Ga0182021_10008069_pt1 | contig 12487 bp, 11 predicted proteins | sample 612E3MmetaG_FD_120493 | JGI IMG/M metagenome (GOLD analysis project Ga0182021, IMG submission 120493) | Permafrost microbial communities from Stordalen Mire, Sweden - 612E3M metaG (Illumina Assembly) | ecosystem: Environmental > Terrestrial > Soil > Wetlands > Permafrost | place: Sweden... | reverse complement strand
GAGGAGGGTGGGTGGCACAAAGTTAGGCCAGAACCGGCGGGCGAGCCGACAAGCACAGCCCGCCGATTCCGTGGACCAAAACAGTCCAAGACCATCATTCCACATGGCGGCGGCTAGGTAAGGGATACCAATTTATGCGGGAACGGGGGGTTATCCCCAGGGCAATTCAGGGTGTGAACGCAAATAGAGAGCCGCAATGGGCTCTCTTGCTGTATCTGGCTGTGGATAACTAACTCTTCAGCTTCGAGTTGGTATCACTTACCGCGCCGGCCGCATGTGGGACGATAGGGGTGGAGTAGAGCTGGTCAGTTCAGATCAGCCCGCCCCCTTTCCATGAACTCGCCATCTTGCTACAATGCAACATCGCCATTGGGGCCTGGCCTACTCGGCCATTCCCAGCGCGGCGCTGATCCTGAACAACCAGCTTCATTCAAACGAACTGATTCACGCAGTTCGGACCGGGCCGGCCGGCCGCCACTCGTCACCATCGAGGATGTCGCCGCCCGCCTCGCCATCTCGAAGACCGGCGTCTATCGCTTGGTCGCGCGCCACGCGATTCCCTTCCACCGGGTGGGCGGCCTCCTGCGCTTCGACGTCGACGAGATCGAAGCGCACCTCCGGGAGAACCGCGTGAGTTCATAAACAACCACACCACATATGAGTGCCAGAAAATTTAGAAATTCATGGTGGGTGGACTTTCAGTTCAATGGAATCCGATATCGTAAGCGCAGTCCGGTCAACACCGAACCCGATGCTCGCATGTACGAATCGCTGCTGCGCCAACGGCTGCTCCGTGGTGAGCCCGTGTTGTCGAAGCCAATCGCGGCGCCCACCCTGGCCGAGTTCGCCCAGGAATGGCTCGCTACCTACGTCCGAACGCGTACCAAACCATCAGTGCAGAACGGGTACAGGCAAGTGATGACTACCCACCTGTTGCCCACCTTCGGCAGCAAGCGTCTCGACGGCATCAAGAGGGCGGACATCGTGAAGTACCAACTGTGCAAGCTCCAAGATGGGTTGACGGCAAGAACGGTGAACACCCACGTTGGCGTGCTCATGAAGTGCCTACGAACGGCGGTCGACTGGGAAAGAATCGCGGCCTGTCCCTCGGTGAAGCCGCTCAAGACGACGACTCCACCCTTTGATTTTCTGACTACCGATGAAGGCGAGAGACTGATCGCGGCCGCCGCTTCCGATCCGCACTACTACTCGATGGTGTTGGTGGCGCTCCGAACCGGCATGCGCCTCGGCGAACTCCTCGCCCTGGCATGGGAGGACATGAGCTTCGAAAACCGCACGATAACAGTCTGCCGCTCCATCACGAGAGGCATCGTGGGAACGCCCAAGAGCCACAAGATCCGGCACATCCCGATGACTGACGATGTGTTTGCCACGCTCTCGCAAATGCGAAAACCTTCGGGAAAAGTCTGGCCCGGGCGCGGCGGCACATTCCACGACTACAAGGCGGTCTATGCAGCACTCAATCGCGTGAGCGAGCGAGCCGGCGTGAGGCACATCGGCTGGCACGTTTTGCGCCATAGCTTCGCATCACAACTCGCCGCCGCCGGTGTTCCGGTCATGGCTATCAAGGACCTGCTGGGCCACTCGGACATCAACATGACCATGCGGTACTCGCACATGTCTCCGTCGGTTTTGCGTTCAGCCGTCGCAGTGCTCGGCCAGCCGGATCGCACCTCGTGGCCGCACGGCAACCTGTCGGCATCAGCTCCACTCGCTCCGTCGACGACAATCCTTTGCCAGCCGCAAGAATGAGGCAACGCCACACGCGAAAACCCTAGGAACAGAGCCAGCAATCGCGCGATCACGTTTCATGATTCTGTCCTACCAGGACGCCGGCTTCTCGCTCGGAGTAGACGGCTTCAAATCCGGTTGGGGCTATTTCGTAAACTGCCAGCAAGCACTGACAAATTGGCTCAACTGTGGCAAGGCATCGGATTCCATCTGTTGCCAACCATGGCCGCGGATCTTCAGGTTTCGCCACCGCTATGGCAACCTGCTGTCAACTGCTCGAACTGACGTCACCACCAACAAGAACACCGTCGACCATGCTGTCGGCGGTGTTCTTGAGCATATGCGACGCTGGGTCAAGGGGATGGGCAGCAATCGTTTGCTAGTATGCCCGGGTTCCGCTACAGCCTGTCGTGCTGTGGGCGGTTGCGACAGGCGAGTATCCGATCCACCAAGCGTCGCCACCAGAGCTTGCGGCGAGGGGACCCTACCACTTGCCCAGACAAATCCAATTTTGGGGAAACATTACTCTTCTCGCGCAGGTGGCGCACATCGAACGCCGGATCACCTCTCTCGTCATCGGGGTAATGCAAGCAGGTCCGACCAACAACCTCAGCCACGCAGTTACTGACGGTCACGGTCTTCCGATTCCCGTCATATTCTAGGTAAATGAACCCCTCCGTCCTTCTGCGCCACGGCGTTAAGAGCTCGACGACAATCCCCACGGCGATCGATGCAAGAATGCCGTTGGACCAGACGACCTGAGGTCGCCCGCCGGCTGCGCCGTATTTCTCGGCCTCACGCTCCAAGCGCTCCTCCGTGATGAAATTGCAGCACCTAAGGCAGGGCTCACCTGGGCTCGAGAGGATGACCTGTCCGCTGATCAGGAAATCGCCCTCGCGGCACTTCAGCACGTCCATCCCGATATCGACGTACGGGATCAGGTATCGTCGGGCGAAGCGTTCAAGTTCATCGCGGGCGCCGTAGGAGTCGACAGCGCCGACAATGACATCGCAGCCCTTCAGCTCGTCCAGTGCGGACTCCCACCGGGCTTGGATCGATTTGACATCGCCGTCGGTTTGGAGGCCCCGGATCAAGCGTTCAGCAATTTGGACCTTGGCCCGATGGGCCGCCACGTCGGCAAGGGTACCGCCGACCAGCCGATTCGTGTTGCCCAGATCGATCACATCCGGATCGACCAGGACGAAACCGCCAATGCCCAGATGTGCGAACTGCTGGACGAGGTGAGAACCGCCGCCTCCAAGACCGACCAGACCCACTTTTGTGTTTGCCAGCACCTGATCGCTGTTAGGTCCCAAGAAGCTTTGGCGCTCAAGACGTCTCACTGCATCCCCCATTTTCTGAGTGGGGCACCGACCTCAACGAAGTTGCTGATTCGCTCGGGGGCACGAGCGCCGGCCGTCCAGATAACGCCCGCTCCCGCGCAGTCACTGAGAACAAGTGCTCCATGAATATTCTGCGGAGCAACCTTCAAGAAGTCCGGGACGAACTTGGCGTGCTCCCGACGGTCGATGGAGCTGAAGGCCGGAACGCCGCGACCACCATGGCTATGTACATGAAAGACGGCATCTCTCTTCAAGAGCCCCAACTCCATGGCTTTTCGGATCGCCTCGGGTCCCATCATTGCGCCAACCGCGGTACTATCGAGGTAGTCCTCATCGGCCACCGGGTGGTAGTTCCGCGCGAGAATCAGCACCGAGCTGCCAGACCAAGCCAGGCCCGCCGAGATGAATCCAACGCGTTCTGATGCGAACAAATGCGGCCGGCGGAGATCTTTGCGGATTTGGCTTAGAAGGGCAGACGTGATTCTGAACTGTGTCCTCATTCCACGGCCTTCAGATGGTTGGCCAACATGCTGGGCCATGACTGGTTCGGCTGAACATCCTTCCACGATGGCGCCCACCATTGTTCTCCGCAAACTGCGTGTACGCTCCAATTAGCGCCGCGACCCAGCTGCTGCCGAAAGAATAGGCGCGTCACGTAACCGGAGTGTTGATGTGGGCATAGGAGCAAGTCCATAGTCGATACCTGGCCGCCGGACTTCACCTGGAACTCCGGCAGGAATATGAGGGGCTTGCCGCCTTCATAGCGCAGGGCTGCCCTGGGCCAGAGGAGGCATAGCCCGGCAAGCTCCTCTTCGCAGGTCACTACGATGACCCTCCCCCGGGCACCTGGGAAAAGAATCGCATGTCTGTCTTCACCCGGATCCTTTCACCGGGCTTCAGCGTGCGAAGGCCATCCTTCTCGGCGAGGTTGAGAAGGTAGCCCGGCTCGACGCCAAGGACGTCTATCAGCTGCTCTGTCGTGTAGACGCCGCGAGGAATCTCTTTCGGGTTGTTGGGGCCGTTGAGAAAGACCGTGACCATTCGTGACTCTGTCCGCAGGTGCTCGGCACCAGCAGAACTGAGCTGCACCGTGTCGCTGGCGGCGAGGATGCGCGGTTCTTCGTCCTCGCGCTCCTGGAACAATATATCCGCGTCCGACACGCGACCGAGTTCACGAAGTTCGGGCTCCGAGATGCCACTCCTTCCCCACTCGTACCCATGTTCGTTGATGGTGAACATGAAGACATCACCGGTACGAAAGACGTAGAAGCGAGGGCCGTCCTCGCCGTCAAGTCGGACCCTCTCGTCTAGGCTTATCAACCTGGAGCCGACCTTTGCCCTTTCGACGAGAACGTGCTCGTCGACGGGCTCGAAACCGGCTTCGGCCAGGATCTGTGATCCTATCGGCTCACGATCCGCAATCCGGACCGGTTTCCCGTTGACGAAGATCTCGTGGTGGTCGCTGCTTTGGCGGCCGTGTGCGTTTGTGGTCATGACGACATCCTTTCTTGGGCTTCTTTCGGCCGACCCAGCGAGCTTTCCCCCCAGGTCGTGATGCCCTTTTTCCGCCATTCTGGTCCAAATGTCAATGTAGCAAAATATATATTATGCCAATGTCAATGATACTGACAAAAGGTTTCCATGCGTGACAAAATGTCAAGATGATTGACTTCGGCACGTGGCTGCTGTATTCGTCACGGGAGCTGATGGAGCGCCTCTATCGAGAATTCGGGCACATTCTGAGGAAGCGTCGCCAGGCTGCGGACCTGACCCAAGACGATGTTGCCAGTCGCGTGGGGTTGGCACGGACATCCATCACCAACATCGAACGGGGCCGCCAGCATGTATCGTTGCACTTGGTCTATGAACTCGCAAACGCCATCGGCATCGCTCCCCACGAACTGCTGCCGGGCAAAGCTGTCCTGCTTCAGCAGGATGCTGAGCTGGAGAAGACCCTCGGCAAGGAGTCATTAGCTGAGGACGCGAAGGATTGGATCCGCCGCGTTGTCTCCAAAGCAGATCAGGGGCAGAAAGGGAACCCATGACGAGAGCAACAGACCCCAAGCACGCCGCACGGCTCCTGCTGAAGCGGGCGCACGTGAGCTCAGCGCCGGTAGACGTTGACGCGATCGCGTTAGTCTGCGGCGCGGCGGTTTCGTATGAACCATTTGACGATGATCTCTCGGGCGTCCTCATTAAGCGGAAGACCAAAATCGTGATCGGAGTGAATTCGGCACACTCCAGAACCCGCCAGCGATTCACGATCGCCCATGAGTTGGGTCATCTCAAACTGGAACATCAGGGGGAAGTGTTCGTCGATCAGACCATGAGGTCAAAGTCTGTCGTCATGAAGCGCGACCAGACATCGTCGCAGGCAACCGACGCAAGAGAGATCCAGGCTAACCGTTTCGCTGCAGAGCTCTTGATGCCAGACAACCTCGTGCTCGATGCGTTCTCTCGAGTCGTTGAAAAGAAAGCGAAGGTTGATTCGTCCGAGCTGATTGCAGCGCTTGCCAGTGACTTCGGGGTCAGTGCTCAGGCCATGGAATACCGTCTCACGAACCTTGGCATGCTCATGCCAAGATGAGAAGCGGCCAGTAACCCTGGGATGACGAGTGGGTGGCTTGGGCCTGGGCTTCGCCGTCTGATCCGGTTCGAGTCATGAGTTGTGGCGGACCATTCAAGACCTTGTCCGAACCAAAGGTGATAGTGGAGGCGAGGAGTAGACCTGCCCGGCGGGAACTACAGGTACGCCGCCACGATAACGGTGCCTTGCGCGACATCCAGGACGAAGTCTGTCGTCGCCGCAGACCACTCCGTGCGCACGGACGATCCCTCACTGGTCGCGACATGGTAGCCGGCAATGTCCGTCCACTCGATTCCTCCAGTGTCCAGCTTCCGCGGAAGCACCCGGAGGCGCTGGCTCGTTAGGTACTGAGCTGGCGCGGACAAGCGAGCAGGGATGTTGAAGACTGCTTTGCTGCTGGCTGCATCGGGCTGGGACCGCCGCGACCTCGCGGCCTCCGCCCACGCACGGATACGGCCTGGGTCCAGAATCGCGTTGAAATCAGGTTCATTCCCCTGGGCGTCATAGTATTCGTGCGCGGTGGTGCGAGCCTCGGCACGCGTGATTGATCCTCCCCTCGCCAGCAGAAACGCGGCGACCGGGTCGAGCGTGCCCCACGTGAGCAGCTCCTTGAGCCAGAACGCTATCCAGGGCAGGCCACTCTTCGACCACTCAGCGAGGGACAGCGCAACCGGCATAGAACCGTCGCGGATCCCGTCGAGCACGAGGGCCGTCACGCTGCCCATAGCCCAATTTGCCTTATAGGCGAAGTTGGCGGCAGCGTACTCGTGCCATGATCCAACTCGGTCGGGAGCTGGCGTCTTGCTGGCGCCGTCTGGGTCGAGCCACCACCGGAGGACGATCCGCCAGTCAACCATGGCCCGTCCCGCCTTCTTGCTTGGCGCAAAGCGCGGAACTGCTGACACCAATTCCAGGGTACCTTCAACAAACTGGAATCTCTCCTCGGCAGACCATGTCGCGTAGGTGGAGCCCCCTTTCAGGTGCGACACGATTGAAGGAATGCGTGCCAAAAGATCCCGCGCGGACAGTGGGGGCAGGCTCGTCTTGTAAATCCGCCGGCGTTCGCCGGGGTTGGGATAGAGATTCGGAATTGCCTTCCCACGCTGCAGGAAGACACGGGCAAGGAATGCCTCATCGGCCGCGGTAACCTTGGCGAGGCTCCTGCCCCAAATCCCGCGAAGCCCATCCTCGATTTCCGAGGGTTCCTGAGTGGTGGTGGACGATCGCAGTTGCTCCAGTTCTTCCATCCCAGCAAGGAGGATTGCGTCAAGCGTGTCAAGGCATACGATTGCGGGCGCTGGTTCTCCATTGGGGGGCATCATTACCGGCGTGGCTTCGAGCCAATTCATGAATTCCTGCTCGGTTGCGTCGCCGGTCAGCTTCTGCCACTCCGCCCGCAGTAGAAGGAGAAGCTCAGCCAGGGGGCTAGTGGCTTTGAGGGATGCGACATCAGCGTCAGTCCTTTGAATGCTATTGATCGCCTCCCAATATCCGTTGATGAGACGCCGGTCACTCCCGGCCGCTCGTGTCCTCGAAGAACCAGGGTTCGGAGGGACAAGTACCAGGGTGCGGCCTTCGGTGGCGAAACCGGGCCGACCGGCCCTGCCGACGAGGTTCATGAACTCCTGCGGTGACAATACTCCGTTCAGACGGTGTACGTCGGGAAGCAGGATGTACTCGACGGGCAGATTGACACCCTCCGAAAGGGTGGATGTCGCCATGACGACCCGCACGATCCCTTCCTCGATAACCTGCTTGAGGCGCCGCGCAAGCAATGCCGGCATTTTTCCATGGTGGACGACGATTCCGTGCTTGAGCAGGCGATATTCGGGGGAGGCTTCAGTGAAGTAATCTCTTGAGGTGCTGAGGCACTCGGTCCAGATACGAAGCGCCCGTTCGTCGATCGGTGGCGTGAAGAATGCAGGCAGCTTCGTGTCTCTCCAGTCTGCCTCAATCAGCGTGAGCAGACTTTTCGCGTACCCAGTGATGTTGCTCGTAATCGAGATCAACACAGAGTGTGAGCGCCCATTCGCGTCGGCTTGAGCGAGTTGGAACGCCGCCCATGCGAGATATGGACGCAGGCGAACGAGGGGGCCTTCATTGACGAAACTCGGCGCTGGCGGGTGTCGTGGGAAGGGGTTGGGGACGAAAGGCGTGTCGTGCGCACCCTCGAATGTGAGCCTCGCACGGTCGAGGAGGTCATACTGAATCCTGAATTCGCCGTTCGCGAGGCACTCAAGCCGCCCCACGAGTTGCCGCGTACTGCGGTGGTCAGAGCGCGCGGGCGTGGCATCCTGGCCCACAAGCCATTGCGCCAGACTGCCTTCGAGTCCGGCTGTGACCGCAGAAAGCGCGAGCAGGCGGTACCGGCATCCATCGAGTGCCCGGAGGAGCCGGATCGCGAGAATTTCCAACCTGAGCGCGCGGCTGTCGGCGGACATCAAGGAAGCGGTCTTGCCGTCAAATTGGACCGAATGAGCCTCATCGATGATCACGGATCGCACGCGCTTCATGAAGAGCGGACCAAGGAAGCGGAGGAGGGCCTCGGCCTTCTCGTAGGTGCATACAAGGATGGTCGGGGCTGTCGACGTCAGCCATGCATCGGTCGGCCCCCAGTCCGTACCGCCGTACAAGCCCGTCACCACGACTCGGTGGTCACCGATATCGGCGAGATCGTTCTCCAAACACCGCTCCACCTCGGCAGCGAGCGCCCGTGACGGAACAAGATAGAGGGCGAGAGCGCCATCATCATCTTCCCCGGAGGTCGCCCTACCTAACGGGCTGCTGACACGACCAAAGAGACTCCCGATAAGAGCCAGTTCCGCCACCGTGGTCTTGCCAGAACCCGTGGGCGTGCAGAGGACAAAGGATTCCCCGGCGAGCAGCCGCTGGATTCCGACCTCCTGTGATCTCCATGTCAGACTCCTGGCCTTCAAGAATGCCTTGCGGCCAAAATGTTCGTACGCGGTGGCGGCCACCTCGCCGTCTTTGGCGCCAAGGCTCCTAAGCCCTTGCCAAAGGCGCGTCTCCGAATACTGCCGGGCGACAAGCGCGCAAAGCTGCGCCACGATGCCCGAGTGCAGAACCTGGCTGTGTCGAGCAAGGGCGGCAATTGACTGGAGCTTTTCGACGGCGAGTGAGAGGCGATCCTCATCGCCCCACCGCATGGCAGCAGCAATCACCGCGAGCGAGCGAAGTGTCTCGGTAACGATGGCGTGGTCGATTCGATCTCCTGCCTCGCGCCCGGGGCGCGGGTTGAACACCAACTCACCGATTGCCCGATTAGCCTCGATCAGCAATTCTGGGAATTGCGCGCCCAGGAACAGACGGATGATCGTCGAGGTACCCGGGGCGGGCTCGGTCGTTATTATGAGGCCGCGAGCAAGCGCCGGGTACCCAGCGATCTGATAAGCAGCGGCCGCGAGGATGGCTGAAGGGAATTCGTCACCAACCGTCCCGCCTTTGGCCAACCACTCAAGAAGTTCACCCGCGCGTTTTACGGAACTTCGCCACTCACTGCCGGTACCACCCTCGCGTTCTGCGAGGGCCGCATCGAGCAACAACTGCGCTTCTTCCAGACGCGCGCGAGCGTCGGCGAGCCCGAAGGATTGTAGGCCTGGCCGGCCGAGTCCCAGGCGGACGTGTTGACTGTAAAGCTTCGCCTGTGCGGGGGTTAAACGGAGCGCCGCCAACCGCTCGCGCAACCCGCGCGCCAGTGCCATTGTTCTTGGGTCAGGAACAACCATAGATCAATGCGTGGTCCGATAGAGAGCTTTCACGAACGACATGGGATCATCAAGGTGGACTTCGACAACCTCAAGCGGCCGATTTCCCGCGTAGTCGGGTGACGGCTCCGAGAGGGAAAGCCACGCAACCCGTCCCCCGCGACCTGTGGGCTTGTCGCCGGTCGCATAGAAGAGCATGTCTGATCTGGACACTTTCCGGCTGGGGTCGAAGTAGAAACGACGGAGCCTATCGCGCCATTCCCTGGACTCATCGGTATCGTAGTCGTTGAGAATCTCGATAATCTCTCTCACTCCGGAGGGACAGCGTGCCGGTGTGCTGAGCTGTTCGTGTGCCTTCTTTGCCTTGGCTGCCTGGTGTTTGGAGAGGCATTTCGCCTCGCAGACAAGAATGCCACTCAAGTCCCCGTCCGCGGCAAGAAGAAAGGCCAGTACATCGTTTCCCGTTCGTCCAGGGATGATCGAATCGTCAGGGTCCAGCTGCGCGGGCGTCAATCCTTGGGTGAGCATATCTCGACGTTGTTCGAGCTTCTGAAACGCGACTTGATGGAACCGGAACAGGAAGGCCGGGATCCTCCACGGCTCATGGCCGTGCATGTCCTTGTGTTCCGCGATCAGGCCTGCCATCACTTCACCGAAGTACCCCATCAATGTCCGCTCGTGGAGATCCTGCGGATAGCCGGCGGCAGGATCAACCATCGGGCAGGTGAACGGCGAAAGTGTGGGCTCAAGAGCCTTCCGAAGTTTGAGCCGTCCATCCTCGTGTGCCTCCTGGACGCAGCTCGCGAGTTCGTCCCACACGCTTTCGCGACCAACCAGCTCCTCTTGGAGGAGACGATGGGTATACCGACCGTCAGGGGAGCGGGTCAAACTCTCCTTCAGCCAGGCGTTTAGGTTTTCGGGGCGGATTCGGCGGTGGCGGATCATAGGATAGGCGCAAGCCCCCAGAAAGGCGGGGGTCTCAATTTCAGAGTACGCGCTTGTTGTGAACGGTCAAGACGTGCTGGCGCTCGTAGCCGCCATTGTCTGCGGCAGCCCCGCCCTGAACTGGCGCTGTGTGAGGCCGGACTTGCGCGGTAGTTTAACGGGTACCCGGCGTCGCTCCAGATCGATCCGCGCGCAGTCGGGGATCGGCCGCCTCAGGCCCACTTCCAGGTCGCGCGTGTGGACCCGGGCCTCCAGGGCTGTGTCGTCCAGGGCTTCGACCGTTGGCCAGTCCAGCCCAGCCTTCTTGGCCCGATCCACCACCAACCACACCCCGTCCAGACTTACATCGACGCTATTGGCTACGTCCCGGTACCCCAGCCCCAGCACCCATTTGTGTCGCAGGATTTCTCGTGTCTTTCGCATGGACAGTCTTTCCGTGGCCATTGGCTCTCCTCACGGAGGCCGGGTGGCCTGCAAGACCATCTAGCGTCACTTCCTTCCGGCCTTCCCTGTCTGCCGCAAGTCCCTTCTCCCCCGCTTCGCGCACGCAATCACTGGCGTTCACGATGGCCGATCTTCGCGTTCACGATGGTCCGAATTTCGCATGATTCCGAAGTGGGACCCTCCGAACCCGCTGGCGACACTGAACATGTCCACAGTAGGAGCCTGTAGGGAATCCCGCAAATCGGCTATACTGGAAGACACCACTACCGGCTCAATCGCGGCCAGACGATCTGGCGAGGCAACCGCTCATTATAGGAAGAGCCGAGTCGTCTCCCTGTTGCTGCTCGTTGGCAGTACGAGCACACAGACATTGGCCCCAGGTAATTCACCTCCTAACCAATAGCTTGATGATTCACTCCCAGAGAATACTCACCCATGCCGGCCGGACTTCTGGCGAGGCGCCAACCAGCATTGGAAATCAACAGCCAGCACAAGACAGCACCGTGCCAGGCAAGCCGTTCGTCAAATGGGTGGGCGGGAAGCGTTCGATCCTGCCCCAACTTTTGGCCCGCATGCCGAAGGAGTACGGCGACTATGTGGAGCCGTTCGTCGGCGGGGGCGCGCTATTCTTTGCCGTCCGGCCGAAGCGAGCTTTCCTCTCCGACGTCAATCTGCATCTTGTTGTCGCATACGCGGCCGTCAGGGACAATGTGGAGGAAGTCATCATGCTCTTGAAAAGGCACCAGGACAGGCATTCTAAGGCGTACTACCTACAGGCTCGCAGGCGCCTAGCCAAGGAACCGGACCCAGCCGTCATTGCCTCGCTGCTCATCTATCTAAACAAGACCGGCTACAACGGCCTCTATCGAGTCAATGGCGCCGGCGAGTACAATGTCCCAATCGGCGACTACGTTTCCCCGAACATTCTTGATGAAGGGACCCTCCGGGCTGACAGCCGGCTGTTGACGAATGCGTCCATTGAGCAGGGGGACTTCTCGCAACTTCGCCCGCGCAAGAATGCTTTCTATTACCTCGATCCCCCGTACCACGAGACGTATGACGGCTATTCGGGCGCCGGCTTTGATGACGACAAGCACCGCGAGCTTGCCCAGTTTTGCAACAAGATAGATGAAAGGGGGGGGTGGTTCATGCTTTCCAACTCCGACACCTCTCTTGTGCGGGCATTGTGGGGCAAGTACCATATCGAAGAGATACAGTCCACCCGCTCTGTATCCTGTAAATCATATAGTCGGGGAAAAGCAAATGAACTCGTCATCAGAAACTACCGATAGTACCGAGGTGAGAAAGGCCGTGGAAGAGGCGGCAACCGAGGTGGCAGAAGTCTCGGGAACGCGGGCTAACCGGACAGGAGGAAGCTTCGAGCAATTTGTGGAAAATGCCCTCAAACAGAGGGGGTATGTGGAGTTTTGGGACCACAAGGAACAGGTTTTCGCGAACCGCGCTAGCATAGGCGGAAAGCAGTTTGCAAAGCAGGTTGTCATCGGCACAACGATTTACGGAACGAAGCGCCGGTGTGACTTTTTGGTGTTGAATAGGGAGAAGTTTCCAGACGGCTTGGTCATTGAGTGCAAATGGCAGGAGTCGGGTGGCTCGGTAGATGAAAAATATCCATTCCTTCTCTTCAACATCGCGAAGATAGGCGTTCCTACGGTCGTCCTCTTGGACGGCGG
>Ga0182021_10008068_pt1 | contig 12487 bp, 8 predicted proteins | sample 612E3MmetaG_FD_120493 | JGI IMG/M metagenome (GOLD analysis project Ga0182021, IMG submission 120493) | Permafrost microbial communities from Stordalen Mire, Sweden - 612E3M metaG (Illumina Assembly) | ecosystem: Environmental > Terrestrial > Soil > Wetlands > Permafrost | place: Sweden... | reverse complement strand
GCTTGGACCTGCCGCAGTCGATCTTGGATCGTATTGGGCAGCGCGCGAAATAGTTGACTACCCGCTGCGCGCAGCGGCTCAATCTCTTGTTCTGATATAGCCAGGCCCGTAGCCGTGCGCTGCCGTTTCAAGTAGCCACGATAGAGGGTCCTGATAGCCCGGATTTGTGTGTCGTCCAAGCCGTGTGGAGTAAGCGGCCCACCCCAGCCGCGCCCGGGCGCTTTGACGACCTCGATTTGATAACTTTCGAGCGCTTCAGCGTGCGAGATTTGCTGGCGAAACAGCAGGCTAACCGGGATCGGGGCAAGTCTCATTTTTCACCACTCGTGCTCAGCGGCCAAACAGATCGCCGCCGGGTAAATGAGTATAAAGCCAGACTCCACAAGAAGATGGTTCCTAACACCCCTGCTCCAAATGCGGCCAGCGCGTTAGATGGTTCGGTCAGTAATTGGGTCAGGGCAACGGTGAAGCCGGTGTAAGGCCACAGCCACAATAACGGTTGGTTACTGGTCATTAGAATTGCCACGGCCAATATCACAAGGCCACTGCCCCATCCGGCCCAGCGTCCCCACCCAGGACGATGAACCAAACCGCTTACGACGACGGCTACTGCCAGTGAGTCTAGTGTAAGTAACCACCAGTAAAGCACACTGGCAGTGAGCCATACTGGATCTGTGGTCAGAGTGGTTAGCACGCTTGCCCAGATCAAGAGAAAAACAAGCGTGTGACTCAGCAAGATCAGCCATTGTCCGCCGATTAAGCCGAGCAGGACATTTCTCCGCCCAATCTTTGAAAGATCGTATAAAGCCAGCAACGAGCCGGGGCGATCCGGACCAATCGAGCGCGCCGATTGAAATAGAGTTTCTGCCTCGGCGACGTTAGACAAGCGGCTTAGCGACTCAGTTGCGAAGCCCAAACCGATGCCGGAAGAAAACAGCAGGAGCATGGGTCCCCAGGTCATCCAGCGTTCTGTGCTAAAAACTTGCAGCGCGACCAGCAGTAAAGACAATAACAACAAACTGGAGAAAAGCACATTGCCCGCTTTCCAGAATTGTCGGAAGTGGGTTTGCCATTCGGCCTGAGCCAGCCGGGCAATTGCTACCCACGACATGGATCGATTCTTCACTACCGATTCTAGCGGCAAGAGTTGACTGGGATTGATTGCGCTATCGGTATGCGAACTGGGGCGTAAAGCCACATCTCCCATCGATAGTTGGATAAGGGTCAAGTCAATTTCTTGTGGCAAAGCCTGAAAATCCAGCAAAGCGCGGCCGGCCAGTTGCAACAACCACAGCAATCGTGACGGATGATCGACGAGTACCTGGACCGTGCGTGCGTCTAATTGTCGATACGTTCGCACAAAGTCTGGTTGTGTGGCCAGACCGGCGCAGAACATTTCTGCGGCGCGGCTGGTGTTCAAGGTGATACGGTAAGCAGCTGTCTTCAGTACCTCTGTTGGCGCTGTACCTGGCGGCCATTGAGCACGAACCGTTTTCCCATCGAATAGCCAGACTTCACCACTGAGTGCCTGGGCCGTTTGCAGACTCGCTGTGGCAAATAAAACCGTTCGTGGGTGTCGGCGTTGTTCCGCATGGAGGATATGGCAGAGCTGGCGGCTGGCGGGCCGGCTTAACCCCTGTGTCACATCGTCGATGAGCAGCAGGTCAGGCTGGGGCAGCAGCGCCACCAATAAATTCAAGACACGGCCGAGGTGTTGTGGCAGGTGGTAAACGAGTTGATCGGCCTGTGCGGACAGATCGCCTAGTTGAAGCAGCTCGTCAATGCGCTCAGGCTCAGTCAAGCCATGCAGCACGCCCATCAACCGCATGTTCTCGCGCACCGTCAGGCGGCTGGATAGCAAGCGCTGCTGCGGGCAGAGGCTGATGTAGGTTGAATTTTGCGCTACCGCCTTGAGTGTGTCATCCATCACGAAAGACGGATATAGACCGGCTAGAGCGAGAAGGGCTTGGAACCTTCCTGTACCAAGCGGGCCGAGGAGGATGATTAGCCTACCGGATGGTTGAATGGCGCGAGGATTTGACAACGTCTGCACTCTATCTCGCTTTTGCAGAGTTATTTTCCGTAGCAGCTGTTAACGGTGCCAGCGGGTGACCAATACGTTGAATTGCCCTCCACAACAACCACTTCTTGCAACAAGACCTTGCCGTCAACCGCAATCGTTACTTGCCAGGCGCCGGAATACAAACCGCCAGGCTCTTTAAGCGTTACTTTATCTACGCCCGATTCCGCCCCTTGCCAGGTGCAATCATATTTGATCCACGACTGGCCGTTCATGGTCCATTCACGGATGTAGTGCGCGCCAGCCGGGATGTTCTCATAATTCTATTGAGCATACAGCCGGGTTATGCCTTCTGGAAAAGTCCTGGTGGCGTTGGAGCTACTATCGGCGCATGGTTCCGCGCAGCTCATGAATTTAAACATACGCGCCGGGGCTGGGTCGCGAACTTGCCCCGGTGGAGTATTTTTACTCAAGGTACTGGTTGGAGGCGGCGCAGAATGCGTCGGCAGAGATGGCTGTGGTGAAGAAGTCGGCGCTACGACCGCCGACGGCGCGGCGCTGGCTGGTCGTGGCTGCGAGACGGGCTGGGGCGTTTCCGGCGGTAGCGCCGATTGCCTGACGAAGAAGACACCAGCGACAACCGCGGCCAGCAGCCCAGCTAAGAGCAACCACACCTTGTTGCTTCTCGGGCGCGTCGGGCCTGCCCCGGTCGGGCTGTTTCCTGGCATTACTTGTGTTTTACTCCTGCCTCCCATGACCGGAATGCCGGATAGCAACGCTTGCTTAAATTCAGCCGCCGTCTGGAAACGATCAGCAGGGCGCAGTTGGATAGCTTTCTGGATTACCGTTTCAAGTGCCGGAGGGATGTTGGAGTTGAGGCTACGCACTGGTGGCAGGTTGAAAGGCGCAGCCGCCGGATCGTGGCCGGTCAACAATTGGTGCAAGACGACGCCAAGACTGTAAATGTCGGAACGCACATCGGTGCCTCCGCTTAGACTGCCGTGCTCGGGTGATGCGTAGCCGGGCGTTCCAAGATTTACGGTGTTTCGAGTCTGTCCGGGTCTGAAAAAGCGCGCAATACCAAAGTCGATCAGTTTGATCTCGCCGCTAGGGGTGACCATGATATTGCCCGGTTTAAGATCTCGAAAGATCACCGCGGGCTGTTGGCTGTGGAGATATTCCAACACGTTGCAGATCTGAAGCGTGTAGTTTACAGAGACATCAATGGGCACACCCCGCGGTGCTTGTCCCACAATCTGCTCCAAGGTTTGACCCGGGACATAGTCCATGACCAGGTACCAGTTGCCGCGTTCCGAGAAATAGTTACTGACACGCACAAGGCCAGGGTGATTCAGCCTCGCCAGCATTTCGGCTTCCTGCTTGAACGCAGGAATAGCCCAGCCCAGATCCTGCGGCTGCAACTGGTTCGGCGACAGCTCTTTGACCGCACACGGTTGTGTGCCCAAGCGGCTGTCTTCAGCCAGGTAAACCGTGCCCTGGCCGCCCCCGCCGAGTTCTTGGATGATTCGATATCGATTGTCAAGCCAGGTATTGACCGGTAGCATCGTTGCACCTCGTTCATGTCAGCGCCAATCTTGATAGCCCAGCGCGATCATCCACGCACAGATAATCGGTCCGCCCTGCCGATCAGGTTGCGGCCCGCCATGTTCAGGTGGCACACCGTTAAGGCCGCGCAAGTAGCCTTCTGGCCCGTCGATTTGCCGGCGCGCCGGTTCGGATAGTTCACGATCGCCAACGGCGATCGCGTGAATGTGAAGGGGCGTGGGCGGGTTGAGATCGTTGGGCAAGCGTAACCAGGCCGCAAAACCTGCCTGACGCAGCGCGCTGACCAGTTCTTCCATTTCCGCGCGGTTCAGCACAACTGAAGCGTTGTCTTTCACTAATACGCTGATATCGACTGCACCGCCACCGGCGTGCGTCCCGAAGCTTGCCGCTACGTTATCGGCATAAGAGCCTTGTACAATTGCCAGCGGATCGCCGCGCCCGGTGTACAAAGTTTTGGCCAGATTCAACATCCACAGCGTGCGCGCGTTTACAATTTGATCGCCTATATTTATCCGGCTGTAATCGTCGGGGGGCTGCTGGCAAGGTTGAGCTCCAGCGGCAGGCGCAAACGGGAGTGTGGCAGTGGAGGTCGGCAGCGCAGGAGGTAAAAGCGTGGAAGTTGGAAGCGGGGTAACCGTGAAGCGGCGCGTCGCCGTTGGAGGCAAGGTATGTGTGGCCGTTGGGAGTGAACGTGTTTCGATCAACCGTGCAGGCGTAATAGGGACCGGCGTTGGCTGGCAGTCGATCAACATCGCGATTAGGGGGATAGCGATCAGAAGGCGTAAGCACATTCAGGTAATTGTGACCTTGCTGGTCACCCGGTTGCGCGCTTCGCGCAACGGGTTGCACGTTATGGGCTGGGAATGATCAGCACTTGCCCAAGGGTAATACTGTTGATATCGACAATATTATTCGCTTGAGCAATGGCCTCAACTGATACATCGTATTTTACGGAAATCGCCGATAAGGTATCGCCAGATTGAACCGTGTGAGTTATCGAGGTGACGCCCGGCGGTGGCGGTGAAGACGCGACGGCTGGCGCCGCAGTCTCAGGCAGATTCCATTTCAAAAAGGCTTCCAGCCCACGCAGGTTTTGTTTCCAATCAATGTCCTGATGCGTGGTCAGTTCAACTTCGATTGCATTGACGCCTTCAACCGTTAGCCAATCGATCGCATCGCCCGTGGTGATCTGTCCGGGCACGCCTTCCGGCGCATAGCGATAGCCGGTTGCCTGTGCGAGCAATTTCGCTAATTCGACTGTCTGCGAAGTTGTAATCCCCGCTCCCTGGAAAACAGCGGTAAAGGCGCTATGGTAAAAGATAACGTCTTGAATCTCATAGTCGTGGATGAAGTCACGCAGTGCGCGTGTCTCAGGCTCAGAGAAAGCCGCCGTGCCCGCCGACACTGGGCGCGTGCCGTGTGTAGCCGTTATCTGCCATTGATAGTCCCAATTGCGATTCAAGTCGACCTGGTTGGCATTGACCCGGCCATGGATCGCATCGCGTCCGGCCGCGTACCCATCGGGGTTGGCTAACGGCAGAATGTACAAAGTCACTTCGGACGGGATCAAATCAGGATAGCGCCCTAAGTAGTCAAGCGTTTTGGTCATCAAATCGACCGTGTTCCACTCGTAGCCGCCGTGAATCGCACCGATCAGGGCGCGTTTGCGCGGCCCATACCCCAGGCGATAAACTAGTAGCGGGCGGCCACCTGCCGACTGCCCGATGGCCATGGGCGCGCTGATGAACGGCTCGGCTGGCGGAATGGCGGTGGGTGCCTCACTTGCCGCCGCCACAGGCAGCACCGTCGGCGCGAGCGGAGTTAATGTCGGCAGCGGTGTCTGAGTCGCGTGTGCCACAACCGCTGGCGTGGTCGGTTCAACAGTCGCGACGACAGCCAGCGTCTGAGTGGCCGAACCGGTGCGATCTCTTAACACGTGAATCGTCAAGACGCTCAATAACAGCACTGCCGCGATTACCGCGCCGAAAAAAACAATCCACCACGGAAAGGGTTTCGTACGTTGCACCGATACCCGCTCATCAACTATCAGATCAGGGTCACTCTTTGATGGCTGGCTGACAGGTGGCAAAGGGGCTGTAGGCTCGGTCACTGGGCTAACTCCCATCAGAAAGATCACTAACGCAGGATTTCTTCAAGTACACTAATCATCGCCGAACGCGCCGGCCCGTTGTTTTTTAGCGGTACGATATCCACCGCAGGAATGCCCTGCTCGGCGGCCCAGGCAATCGCTTCGCCCGTCGTATCATAGCTCCACGCCGTATTATACCGGTAGCCGAGCAGATTCCCTACTCGCTGCGTCAATGCTTTGGAGGCGTCGTGAATGCTGGCCGAGGTATATCCCGGAAAGACTTGATCGCGCGAGCCGGAATTCACCGTCGAGTGCAGAGTGAGCAAATAGACCGTTCGTCCTGAACTATAAAACTGATTCAGCAGATCGCGCAGCGCGCGCGTCTCCGGCTCGGAAAATGGAGCAGAACCTCCGGCTCCAGGTTTGCCTTTGGGATAGCCGGGCACAACGGCATCACGAACCCAGTTGCCAGAATCCCAATTGCGATTGAGATCCACTTCGTTGGCATTGAAGCGGGAATTGCGGGCATTGCCATCAGGACAAAGGCTGGGAATCAGGTACAGCAGGCCGCCGTTGGGAACCTGATCCGGGCGTGAGCGGTACCAATCCATGAGTTGCCGAACGGTGTCGGAGGTGTCCGCTTGATCGCCTTCAATGCTGCCCACCAGAACGACCACCGGCCCATCGGGATTGCCGACTTCCAGCACCGGGATCGAGCGTCCCCCCGCCGAACTGCCAAGCTCGCGATCTTGAGCGATAAATCTGCTGGGCTGCGGCGGCTGCGGCGTGATCGTGGACGGTGCGCTTGGGGTAATGCCTACCGGCGGCGGAACGACTGGCTCAACCGTGACTGGGTCAGGTCGTGAAGGAGATGGTGATGAGGGTATGCTCGTCAGGCCCCCGCCTAGCGCAGGTGAGGCAGGCGGGGCCGGAGTGGCAGGAGGTTTCGGAGTGATGGCAGGCAGCGCGATCAAGACCAATAGCAAGAGCAAGATCACGCCCGCCACGGCCCCGATCCATTTGGGAAGCGTTGATGATTTGGGCGGCGCTCCCCCCTGAGGTGGCATGATGGTCGTCGGCGTATGGGTGGACGTTGGATACGGCGTCGTGGCGGAAACGGGCGGCGGCACAGGAGCACGCAAGGCTTGTCGAAATTCGGCCACGGTCTGAAAGCGCAGCGCCGGAGTCATCTGTGTGGCGCGACGGACCGCATCTTCAATGACTGGCGGTGCCTGAGGGTTTAGGCTGCGCACGGGAGGCAGCAGGTATGGCACTTGCGCCAAAGTAGGATCGTAACCCGTCACCAACTGCAAGAGCAGTACGCCCAGGCTGTAGATGTCTGAACGATTATCGGTCTGACCGCTGCCATGTTCCGGCGAGGCATACCCCGGCGTTCCCAGATTCACCGTATTGTGGGTTTGCCCCGGCTTGAAGAAGCGCGCGATGCCAAAGTCGATTAGCTTGATCTCGCCCGTCGGTTTGACCATGATGTTGCCGGGTTTCAGGTCGCGGAAAATCACCGGCGGGTTCTGGCGGTGGAGGTAGTCCAGCACCGCGCAGAGCTGATCCATATAGTTGACGGCCAGCGGGGTGGGGAAACTCTGAGGCCCCAGGTAAGATTCCAGCGTCTGTCCTTCGATGTATTCCATCACCAGATACCAATTGCCGTTTTCGGCAAAGTAATCCGAAACGCGGACAATGCCGGGGTGGTTGAGTGTGGACAGCATCTGGGCTTCCTGCTTGAAAGCGTTAATGGCCCAATTGCGATCCTGCGGCGGCACCTGGCCGGGCGACATTTCCTTGACCGCGCAGCGATAACCGGCCAAATGGGTATCTTCCGCCAGATAGACCGTGCCCATGCCGCCCGTGCCTATCTCGCGCAAAATACGGTACCGTGATTGAAGTAATGTACCCAGTGATGCCATTGAATTTCACCTCACAGCAATCTCCGCCGTCAAGGCGGGGACAGAGTCGTTGATAGATCCATGGGTAACCGTCCCGTTGGAACGAGCGAGCCGGTTAACGCCTCGACCACGGCGGCGACCTGAGCACGCGTGTCGCCATAGTCGGTCAAAACAGCCGCCAGCGGTGGGCTACGCAATATCGCGGCAGGGTTGTGCCACGCGATAACTATGAAATTGGAATTGAGCGTGCTCAATTCCGACATGAGCTGCGCTTGCCAGTGGTCTTGCGTGTTGATTTCACGCTTGATCAGTTCCCATTCGCCAAAGATGACGGCATCGTAGGCGGCGGCTTGAGCACGCGCCTGCGCGCGGATAGCGTCTCGGCTTGAACCAGCATCCAGATCAAGCTTTAATTCCGTGACCTCATAACCTTGTGCACGCAACAACTCGGCCAGCAGAGTGGAGTTGCCATCCGTTGAGGGTGGCAGATCGATCGGGCTGATAATCAACAACCGTTTCACAGAAGGGCCAAGCGGCAACAATTTTTGACTGTCACGCAGCACTGTGACCGATCGCCGCGCAATTTCATTAGCGGCAGCTTGATGCTCGGGCGAGCCGACTGCGCTTAGATCTCCAACGATAGGCTGATCAAACAAGCCAAATGCATGCTTGACGCGCAGAACTCTCAATACCGATTGATCGATCTGTTCAACCGGAATTTGGCCGCTTCTCACCGCCGCGACCAACGCACGAATAATGCCCAACTCTGCATCCAGTGGGCCTGTTGACAGCACGATGTCAGCCCCAGCCTGTACCGCTTCAACAGCGGCCTGGGGTTGTCCGCGCCCAGCCGAGACGGCACCCATACCCAACGAATCAGTCATGATCAAGCCGTCGAATTTCAAATCATGGCGCAATAGTCCGGTTAGAATCTGCGATGATAGGGTGGCCGGGCGTCCGCTTTCATCTAAGGCAGGTACGGCGATATGCGCCGTCATGATGGCAGCGACGCCTTGCTGAATTGCGGCCTTAAAAGGCCCCAGAGCACGGCGTTCCAGATCATCACGCGAGTCAGTGATTACCGGCAAGTCACCATGCGAATCAACCGCGACACTGCCGTGCCCGGGAAAATGCTTTGCAACGGCGATAACGCCAAAGTCTTGCGAGCCGCGCACGCTCATGCGGCTATATTCAGCCACCAGAACCGGGGTGGACCCAAACGATCGCGCACCAATGACGGGATTCAGCGGATTATCGTTAACATCGACCACGGGGGCCAGATTCATGTTGATGCCCATCGCGCGTAGTTCTTGTGCGGCATAGGCGGCCGCTACATTCGCATACTCTAACTGACCGGTGGCCGCCACCGCCATATTGCCCGGGAAACCGGTTACCCCATCGGAAATACGCACAACGATGCCGCCTTCATGATTGCTAGAGATGAAAAGCGGAATACGCGCTCCCGAAGTTGTCGCCAGCGCTTGCAGCTCGGTCGTCAGACGTTTAATCTGAACCGGATCGTGTGCATTAGGCTCCAACAGGATCACGCCGCCGACATGCTGCTGACCCACCATCAACTCCAACTCTGGTGATTCACCTACCGATTGTCCATTAAACCCGATAATGAGCAGCTGTGCAACCTTATCTTCAAGCGACATCACAGCAATAGCGGCTTGAAGTTCTGCATCGGGGGGCACACTTAAGCGTTGCCACGATGGCGTCGGCAATGCAATCGAGTTCAATGCCAGGCTCGTTGGCGGAACTGAGGACAATGATGGAGCGATAGTCATCACTGCCAGTGGAGGCGACGCGAGAGGCGGCCTAGTTGATGTTGAGGTCGCTTTCGCTTTCACAGCCGCCGGCAAAGCCGGCTCAGTTGGATCAGGCCAACGCCCCACAAACAGCCACGCACCAGTAAGAATGAGCACGATCATCAGCAGCGAGATCGCGATCAGCCACGGTGAATGGGTTAGCCCGGAGCGACGGTGAGTCACGCGGATCCTAGATGGGGAAGGACGGTCGGGGCGAGTTGTCATGCGTGCTCTCCAGAATCAACGGACATCGTAAACACACCGAAAGCCGACATCAAAATAGGCCATTTGCCCGGTCTGCCCCGACGCACTATCAGGCCATTCGGGCGTGCGATTTGCTGCACGAGTGGTCCAGATGCCCGTATTCCATGAACCACCGCGAATTTCATGGCGCGTCAAATCATACATACCATCGACCCACTCCATGACATTGCCGGCCATGCCTGCCACGCCATAGTAACTGATGTCCTGCACCAGGGAGGTGACTGGCCAAGCATTACCGCCGTTTAAAGCCGTATCTTTCTCATCAGCACTCGCATCGCCTGCATGGCGAAAGTTAGTTTCAGTGGTGGGCTTAGTGTTGCTCCAGGGCCAACGATTGCCGCTCGGCCCACGGGCTGCCTTCTCCCATTCAAGCCCCGTCGGAAGACGACCACCCGCCCATTGGCAATAGGTGCGCGCTTGTGTCCAAGTCACATAGACAACCGGGTAAGTATCGTAACGAGAATCCGCATAGTAGCCATGCCGCGGATTGTTGCCGTTCATGCTCGGACGTTGACACGCGCCCTGGGCAACGCATTGCTGATACTGTTCGCTGGTTACTTCATATTTGTCGATATCGAATTTACTCGATGAGTAAGTGCCATTGTTGGCTAGCTCATCCGCAAACCATTGTGAATCACATGATCTCTGCTGTGAGGCCGAATAGTCGAAACACAATTCAGCTTTGAGGCCGTCAATTTCTGCGAGGGTTGAACCCGCTCTAAACTCACCAGCGGGTATTTGAGCTCTTTCAATTGTAACAACTGGCGTCAACGACGCTTGGAAAGTCGCTGTTGCAATTGGTTTTGGTGTGGGTGTCATTGACGGCGTCAGCAGTGGAGATGGTGTTCGGGTTGGGGTCAAGGCTTTGGCGGGCGGCTGAATGGTTGATAGTGCGGCTGGAGATCGCGCACTAGAATAGGCTCCAAATACGCCTACCACAACGACTAGGACTAATCCTATCAGTATAATCAAGCGACGCTGCTTCGGCAAGTTCAAAGAACCAGAGATTGGAGACACGGGAGGATGCAATGCCCGTCGAAAATCTGCCACGGTCTGAAATCGCAGCGCCGGAGTCATCTGTGTGGCGCGGCGGACCGCATCTTCAATGACCGGCGGTGCCAGAGGGTTTAAGCTGCGGGCGGGCGGCAGCAAGTAAGGCACTTGCGCCAGAGTGGGATCGTAACCCGTCACCAACTGCAAGAGAAGTACGCCCAGACTGTAAATGTCTGAACGATTGTCAGTCTGCCCGCTGCCATGTTCCGGTGAGGCATACCCCGGTGTGCCCAGATTCACCGTGTTGTGAGTTTGCCCCGGCTTGAAGAACCGGGCGATGCCAAAATCGATGAGCTTGATCTCGCCCGTCGGTTTGACCATGATGTTGCCGGGTTTCAGGTCGCGGAAAATCACTGGCGGATTCTGGCGGTGCAGGTAGTCCAGCACTGCACAGAGCTGATCCATATAACTGACGGCCAGCTGCGTGGGCAAGCCCTGCCGGCCTAGGTAGGTTTCCAGCGTCTGCCCTTCGATGTATTCCATCACTAGATACCAATTGCTATTTTCGGCAAAGTAATCCGAGACACGGACGATGCCGGGATGGTTAAGCGTTGACAGCATGTGGGCTTCCTGCTTGAAAGCGCTAATGGCCCAGTTGCGATCCTGCGGCGGCACCTGGCTGGGGGACATTTCCTTGATGGCGCAGCGATAACCGTTTAAATGGATATCTTCAGCCAAATAAACCATCCCCATGCCGCCCGTGCCTATCTCGCGCAAGATACAGTAGCGGCTCTGTAAGATTGTGCCAGAGACTAACATGCTCGATTGCTCCGGTTGTTCATGGGCGCTGACTTGGGATCGATTGGAGTGAACACGTTTCACCTTCACGTCGATGATGAAAACGCTCCGCGCTCGCGCGCCGTTCCCGGGAAACACCCTCGCAGAGGGACACCCTCGGGGACGAGGACTGCGAGCATTTTCAGATCAGTTCTACGGATAAATATCTGCGCCCCAGTCCTGCACATTCGCCGTCAGTTGCCGTTCGACTGTGAAATTGCCGCCGTCTTCGCGCAACAGCCACATGCCGCCATTGACTTCATTCGCCACACACCAATGATTTTGCCCACAAGCCGGTCGCGCGAAATGCTGGCCGTTGGGGCTGACACCGTCCCACACAGTATTTTGGCGCGTGTCCAGGTCGAAAGTGTCCAGGGCAATCGTGTTGAAATTTTTATCCGTCACGTTGAACAACACACGGTTACTGTCGCCCAGCCAGTGCGGCATGCGGGCATGAACGCCCCCGGCTATCGAGCTCGGGAAAGGCAGTTGCTCTGAATTGGCGAAGGTGCCATCGCCGCGCGTCACCGCCACATAGGCGCGCCAGACAGTACCGGCTTGCTTCATGTAGGTGAGATAGCGGCCATCGGCCGACAATGCGGGCTGCCGCCCACTGAGACCCGTTGCGCGTTCATCGCTGCCGTCAGGCCGAACCGAGTAAATGCGACCGCCCGTTTGGGTGGTGCCCTTCACAAAATAGATGCGATCATCTCGGCCCCAATCGGGATCGATCGTGTTGCCGTCTTGGACGATCGGGACAGATCGCCCGTTGGCCAGCGTAAAGACAAACAACGCTTGGTCGCCATTGGCGCATGAACCCGAACTGGCGACAAACTGGCTGCCGTCGGGCGACCATGTGGGTTCGATGCTATTGTCATAGCCCCGATAAGTCGTCTCGACCCGAGTGTCCAGATCAAACGCGACAATCGTCGAACAGCCTACTTCACCGCGCGCAAAAACAATCCGCCGAGGCGCATTCGGATCAGGCGGCAAGTCAGTCGGG
>Ga0182021_10008067_pt1 | contig 12488 bp, 10 predicted proteins | sample 612E3MmetaG_FD_120493 | JGI IMG/M metagenome (GOLD analysis project Ga0182021, IMG submission 120493) | Permafrost microbial communities from Stordalen Mire, Sweden - 612E3M metaG (Illumina Assembly) | ecosystem: Environmental > Terrestrial > Soil > Wetlands > Permafrost | place: Sweden... | reverse complement strand
TTCTCGGCGTCGAGCTTGGCCTTGAAGCCCTCGAGCCCGCCCGCGAGCGGCTTGAACCCACCGAATTTCGGCAGCGCCGCGTCGTCGTCGCTCTTCTTCTTTTCCTTGTCGCGCTTCTTCGCCATCGCCGACCTCACTCGTCCTCGGGTTGGGGTGGCGGTACGGGCATCTGCCCGCGGTGCTTCAGCGCGCGCATCGCGCTGGTGACGCTCTTGATGCCGGTGAGGATTCCGTCGGCGTAGTGCCAGTCGGGGTCGTCGAGCTCGGGGAAGTCGTGCGGGTTCTGCACGTCCTCCATGGTGAGGCCTGGCTTCAACCGGCGCGCGAGATCGAGGACCTTCTGCGTCTGGAGCTCCTCGATCGCGAGCAGCTCGTGCTCGATGGCGTCCCACTCACTGCGCCCGCCTTCGAGGAGCGCTTCGACGTCGGCGAGCTCGACGTCCGAGAGGATCGGCTCCGTGCTCGGGTAGCGCGCGACGGTCGCGCCGCGCTTCGGACAGATGCCGAGGCAGTGCGTCTTGGTCACCCAGATCTCGGCGAAGCGCCGCCGGCTCGCGACGCCCGCCTTCAGCGCGTCGTAGAGCGCTTCGCCGCGGTCTCCACAGCCGGGTCCGAGCGGGGAGCCCTCGCGTCGGTTCGCACAGACGAAAAGGTGCAGTCGCGGTGAGGGCGCCACGCGCATGCGGAATTTCTTAGCACGGAATCGAATCCCACAGGGGCGCACATGAACCCCTAAGCCTATGAAACTCTACATGGATCCGGTCAATGGATCCGTTCGGATCCGACGGTCCGGTCGAACCGTCGTTTCGCGGGGTTTTGAGCGCTCCGCCGGCGGTGCGGTCGTTGCATCTCGAAGAATTGCTTCATGGCTGCTCCGACGTTGCTGCACCCTCGAGCCGACCTCATCGAGGTGGGTGATGGGAAGCGCGTGCGCCTTCTGCAGGTGCTGGGGCAGGGGGCTTCGTCGGTCGTCCACCAGGGTCTGCTCGAACAGCGAAGCGGCCTCCGCCGCCTCGTCGCGGTCAAGGTGTTCGCGAACGTTGCCAGCGAGGACGCCGAGCACGTGCTCGAGCTTGCCGCCCAGACGGCGAACCGGGCCGCGTGCATCCGCCATCCCAATGTGGTCGAGGTCTATGACTTCGGCCAGTGGCGTGGCCAACCCTACTTCATCAACGAGCTCGTCGAGGGCGTCAGCCTCCACGCGCTCCTCGAGCGCTATGCGGCCAAGTCGCTGCGCTTGCCGCTCGACCTGGCGCTCTTCATCGCGTGCGAGATCGGCGAGGCGCTCAGCGGCGCGCGCACCATGCGCGATCATCGTGGCGTGCAGGTGGGCATGCTCCATCTCGCGCTCGGCGCGCGAAAAGTGCTGCTCGGCTGGCGCGGCGAGGTGAAGGTCACCGACTTCGAGACGTCGATGACGCAGATGGCAGCGTCCAGCATCCGCAACCTGCGCGCGGTTGCCCATCGCACGAACACGATGGCCCCGGAGGTCGCCCACGGTCAGGTCGGAGACGGACGGTCCGACGTCTTCTCGCTGGGCGTCATGCTGCGGGAGCTCTTCGTGGGGCCACGGTTCGGCCGCGACGTGAAGAACGCCGACGCCGTGCGTCTCGCACGCGAGGGGTTCGTGCAGCCGATCTCGTTCCAGCCGCATCTGCCGGCGGCGCTCCTCCAGGTGATCGACCGGGCGCTGCAGATCGACCCCGTCGATCGCTACCCGAATGCGACGGCCATGGCATTCGAGCTGCGTCGTGTCGCGCTCGCGATGGGGGTCGGCGACGGACGACTCTTCCTCCGCCGCGCCCTCGATCGCGAATTCGGCAACGATGCGTCCGAGGTGACCGCCGAGCGGCCGTACAGCACGGCGCCGCCGCCGCCCGTTCCCGTTGCGACCCGAGGGTCGCAGTCGCGGCCGGTGCCGGCTCAGCCGTCTCCGGTGCGGCCGGACGACCTGGCCGAGCTGGCCGATCTCGACGGCGCGCCCACGATCGCGCGCGGCTGACGCGTTTGCCGGCGACCCGCCTTGACCCTGCGCGGTGGGGGTGAAAGCGTGATCGAGCGGTGTCCGACCTTCTTCCTGTCCTCGTTGCGGACCTGGTCGAGGAATCCGCCCGCGATTTTCTCGAGGAATGCGCGCGCGAGAACGAGGAGGCCTGGGTGCCGCTCATCTCCGCACCGGTCGACACGTCGCGGCATCTGCTCGAGGTCTACACGCCGACGTCGAGCGAGCCGCTGCGGCTCATTGCCGAGCCGATGGGGCCGCCGACCGAGCACGGTTTTCCGCTGCGACTCTCGCTGCTCTCGGACGACGCCGCCGAGTCGCTGCGTGTCCCCAACGTCGAGCACGTGGCGGTCGGTCTCGACGTGACGATCGCCGACAGCGCCGAGCCCGAGCCCGAGCACGCCCCTCGGCGGGCCGGAACGGCACGACGGCCGACGCCGCTTCACCTCAGCGACGCGCACAGCGCCGAGCTCGCGGGCGATCCTCCGCCGAACAGCGCACGGGGCCGCGACGCGCTGATCGGTCGCTCGCTCGCCGGCGGCAAGCTGCAGATCGAGTCCCTGGTCGGCACCGGGATGATGGGTGCAGTCTACAAAGCCCTCCATCGCGAGCTGCGCATCCCGGTGGCCGTGAAGGTGCTGCACGAGTCCTACCAGCACGACGTCGACTTTTGCCGCCGCTTCTACGACGAGGCGCTCGCGGCGAGCCGTCTCGATCACCCGAACCTCGTTCGCGTCTACGACTTCGGCCAGGAGCCGGACGGTCTCCTCTACTTGTCCATGGAGTTCGTGGCGGGTCGCTCGCTGCGGACCGTCCTCGGTCAAGAGGGCGCGATGTCCTCGAAGCGCGTCGCGGAGATCATGATGCAGGTGTGCGCTGGGCTCGGCCAGGCGCATGCGCGCGGCATCGTTCATCGCGACGTCAAGCCGGACAACATCGTGCTCGTCATGCGGCAGGACGACGACGGCAAGCCGTTCGAGCAGGTCAAGGTCTGCGACTTCGGTCTCGCGCTCCTCCGCGCGACCGATGCTGCGAAGGAGCGCTTCGCGGGGACTCCCGTCTACATGTCACCCGAGCAGTGCCGCGGCGGCGACGACCTCGACGCGCGAACGGACATCTATGCCTGCGGCGTGATGCTGTTCGAGCTCACGACCGGCACCGTGCCGTTTCTGTCCGACAAACCCATCGTCGTGATCAACCGACACCTCACGATGCAGCCGCCGACGCTCGCGTCGCTGCGGCCCGACGCGGACCAGCGGCTCGAGCCCATCGTGCAGAAGGCGCTCAAGAAGCTGCGCGATGACCGCCATCCGACGATCCGTGCCCTGCGCTCCGAGCTGAAGGCGCTCCTCGTGCCCCCGCCCGGCACGTTCGATCTCGAGCACGAGGCGTCGCAGGTCGCCGAGCAGGTCATGGAGGTCTCGCCGGAACCCTCGCCGGCCTCGGTGCCGCCTCCGAGCTCCGTGCCTACGGCCGCGACGCGCTCGTCGCGGCCTCCGCGCTCGGCCCCGTCGCTCGCTCCGCCGGTCACGCCGGTCACGCCGGCCACGCCGGCCACACCGGCCACCACGCCGGAGCCGGAGCCGGCGCCGGTCTCGGCGCGCTCGGCGCAGCCGGCATGGCTCGAGGACACCGCGGACAGCTACTCGAGCTTCCTCACCGGCATGGCGAGCGGAGAGAAGCGCGCGGCGGAGGTGTCGACCTCGCTCGCGCGTGACCCGAGGACGTGGCTCACCAAGCTGGTCGCCGAGCGCGACGCGCGCGTGCTCGACAAGATGCTCGGTGAGGTCGAAGGCGCAGCGCGCATCCTCGCCCAGCGTGCCGATGCGCGCGTGCTGCGCGCCGTCTCGACCACGATCCATGGAATTGCGACGGACGAGGAGCGGCACCCGGCCATCCGCGCGAGCGCCTCCGCCGTGATGCGTGTCTTCTCCGATCCAGCGTTGCTCGCCCCGATCGCCGAGCGTCTTCTCGCTCGCGAAGACGATCAGCGCGAGGCCGCGCGCGCCCTCGTCCTCGATGCGGGGGTGGCCGGCGCGTATGCGCTCTACGGCGCGCGCGTGAAGCTCGCGACGGAGCCGACCGTACGAGAGCCGTTCGTCGCCACGATGAAGGCGCTCGGCGAGTCGGCGTGGCCGGTGGTGCGAGCCGCGCTCGAGCGCATCCCGGCCGCGGCGCTCACCGGCGGTCACCCCGTTGCCGCGGTGCTCGCCGAGGACCTGCTCCTCTGCGTGCCGACGCTTCGCGACGAAGCGGCGGGGGCCCTCGTCGCGAAGTACGTCCACACGAAGGACGCCGCGCTGTGTCGCGCGGCAACGCAGGCGCTCGGGCGCGTATGGGCGGAGCGTGCCGCGCCATTGCTCCTCGCGCTGCTCGACGTCGCCGATGACGGCGTGCGCAGCGCCGCCATCGCCGGGCTACGCGAGATCGGCGCGGTGGACGAGCACGTCGTGCGTCGGCTCATCCCGATCCTCTCGAAGAAGGTGGCGGCAGGGAACGTGCTGCGGATCACCGCCGTCACCGCGCTCGAGTTCGTGACCGTCGATGCGCGAGCGGTCGCGGTGCCGATCCTCGTGCAGCTCGTGCGCGACAAGACGCAGGACGATCCCACCGCGTTCGCCGCTGCCCGCGCGCTGCTCAGCGTGATGGGCAACGAGGCGCGCGCCGTGGTCATCGAGCGCTCGGACTTCGCCGCCGAGCCACTGAAGTCGCACCTCCTCGTGCTGCTGCGCGATCCGAAGCTCCCCGAGATCGACGCGAAGGACCTCAAGGACCTCGTGTGACCGCGGCTGCGGTCGCGGCCGCGCCGGACCCGTACTTGCGCAGGTAGACCTCGACCGCCACGACGACGAGGGCGTGCGTGATCTCGTGCTCGTCGATCAGCTCCGCCAGCTCGCTCCTCGGCACGAGCACCGTCTCGAGGTCCTCGAGGTCGTCGAAGGCGGTCTGGCCGGTCGGCCGCGCCCCGCGCGCGAGGTAGGTGAAGCAGCGGTTCCCCTGGAGCGCGGGGTTCGGCTCGACCACCGACACGAGCTCGAACGACTCCGCTTCGTAGCCGGTCTCCTCGAGGAGCTCGCGGCGCGCGGCGTCGAGCGGGTCCTCGCCCGGATCGATGACGCCGCCCGGGATCTCGAGCGACAGCGCATCGGTCCCGAAGCGATACTGCCAGATCAGCACCAGCTCGCCCTCCGGCGTCTCGGCGAGCACGTTGCACCAGTCCGGGCACGCGAAGACGAAGATGTCTCGCGGGAGCGGGGTCTCCTCGTAGACGAGCCGCTCCACCTTGAACACGCCGTGATCGGCCACGAGATGCGCGCGCCTGCCGCGGAGCTTTTCGATCGTCTGGGGGCTTCGTCGCGTGCGAGCAGATGCCATGCGTGGGTCCACAATACTCCGAGAAGCCGAGGGCTCGCCCCACGTAGCGGTCGAGAAGCGGCAGCGGGAGTAGACCGGCGAGACCGGCGCCCATCTGCGGCAGAGAGGGAGTGACGCGGAACATTGCGCGTCGATCCCGTCCTGGACCACACATTCCGCCGGTCCCGCCGGTTTACTCTCGCTGCCGCTTCTTCTTCCTTGCGAAACGCGAGTCTGAATCCGATTCCCCACAGGCGTACTACGCTAAAGTCCCCGCTCTCGCGAACGACAAGACATGGCTGCGCCGAAGATCGAAAAAGACGACGCGATCGAGAAGATCATCATCAACAACCGCCGGGCCGCCTTCGACTACGCCGTCGAGGAGAAGTTCGAGGGCGGGCTGGTGCTCGTGGGCAGCGAGGTCAAGTCGATGCGCGCCGGCAAGGTCGAGATGGTCGACGCCTATGCGACGGTGGAGCACGGCGAGCTCTGGCTCAAGCAGCTCTACGTCGCGCCGTTCGAGCAGGCGAAGACCTTCCCGCACGAGCCGCGGCGCTCGCGCAAGGTGCTGGTGCGCCACTCCGAGATCGCGAAGATCGATCGGGCGCTCTCTCGCGAGGGCTACACGCTGGTGCCGCTGCGGCTCTACTGGCGGCGCGGTCACGTCAAGGTGGAGCTCGGCCTCGCCAAGGGCAAGAAGAGCCACGACAAGCGCGCCGACATCAAGGCGAAGACCGCCGACCGCGAGGCGAAGGTGGCCATGGGCCGCGCGCGCAAGGAGCGCGGCTGATCGTGAGCGAGCCGAGCCAGTCGAGCGACGAGGCCGCGGTGCACCTCGTGTGGGCCAAGGGCGGGACCGCGTCGCTCCTGACCATCGCGCAAGACACGGTGACGCTGCGCTCGACCATTCCCTCGCCGCCGGGCGCGCGCCTCGACGCCTCGCTGGCCGCGGACCCGTCGGTCACGCTGAAGATCAAGATCCACGGCAGCAAGCTGCAGCCCGACGGCTCGTTCACGCTGAAGGGTCGCGTGCTGGAGGCAACGCGCGCGCTCCGGGAGCGACTCGCGCTGCTCGTCGCGCCTGCGGAGTCGAGGTAAGGAGAAGCATGGCCAAGCGCAACGAGAGCAGCGAGCTCGACAACCGCCCGCCTCGCGCCGTGGACGCCGCCGTTCAGGGCGAGGAAGTGCGCTTCGAGCGCTCGCTACGGCCGAAGACCCTCGACGACTACATCGGCCAGACGAAGCACAAGGACAACCTCCGCGTCTTCGTCGAGGCCTCGCGCCGGCGAGGGGAGCCGCTCGATCATCTGCTCCTCTCCGGACCGCCTGGTCTCGGCAAGACCACCCTGGCGCAGATCCTCGCGCACGAGATGGGCGTCGAGCTCCACATGACCAACGGTCCGGTCGTCGAGCACAAGGGCGCGCTCGCCGGGCTCCTCACGAAGCTCGGAAAGAACGACATCCTCTTCATCGACGAGATCCATCGCCTCAACCCGGTAGTGGAGGAGAGCCTCTATCCCGCGATGGAGGACTTTCGCATCGACGTCATGACCGGCGACGGCGCATTCGCCTCGTCCATCCAGATCCCGGTGCAGCCGTTCACGCTCATCGGCGCGACGACGCGCACCGGCCTGCTCACGGCGCCGCTCCATTCGCGGTTCGGGCAGATCATCCGGCTCGATTTCTACCCCGTCGAGGACCTCGCGCGCATCGTCGAGCGGAGCGCGCACCTCCTCGGTGTCGAGGTGGCAAAGGGCGCCGCGCTCACCATCGCGGCGCGCTCCCGCGGCACACCGCGCATCGCCAACCGGCTCCTGCGCCGTGTCCGCGACTTCGCGGAGGTGCTCGGCTCGGGGAAGATCGACGAGGCCATCGTCGCCAAGTCTTGCGAGCGGCTCGACATCGACAGCGCCGGCTTCGACGAGATGGACCGGCGCCTGCTGCGCGTCATCATCGTGGACTACGACGGCGGTCCGGTCGGCGTCGAGACCCTGGCCGCCGCGCTCGGCGAGCCTCGCGACACGATCGAGGACGTCTACGAGCCTTACCTCCTGCAGCAGGGCTACCTCGGGCGAACCACCCGGGGCCGTGTGGCCACCCGGAAGGCCTACGAGCACCTCCGGGTGCCCTTCGTGGGCTCGGTCGCCGCGAAGCAGAAAGAGCTGTTCGACGAGTAGCCGCCGCCGAGCAGGTCGCTCGGCGGCATGCTCTCGGGGCTTCAGCTCCCCGCGGCGAACGACGCGGTGGCCTTGGCGAGCGCGCTCGTCGCGATGGCCGGGATGCCGGCGAGCTTCGCCTGGACGCCGCTCACCGACTTCATCACGTCGGCCTGCACCTGCTTGACGTTGTCGAGGTCCGCCTTGGCCTTCGCCTTGTCGTCGGCCTTGCCGAAGGGATTCGACGCGGTGACCGTCGCCGAGGCCGTGACCTTCGACACCAGCACCGGCACCTTCGCGGTCAACGACACCACCTTGGTGGTGAGCGCGGCGACCTTGTCGGGCGTCGCCTTGAGCGCGATCACGGCGTTGTTCAGCTTGGTGAGCGCGGCCTCGACGTCCGCCTTCGCCGCGGCTTACGTGGTTTTTTTCGGGGGTTGGGCGCTTTATCGCACCTCCGTGCCCGGGCGCGACGAGGGGCGTCGCAGGCCGCGCGCGCGGCCTGGTTCCATGCGGTTTCTCGCGGTTCCTCGCGGTTCCTCGCGGTTTCCCGCCGGTGCTGCCGGCGTCCGCCCGAACCGTGGATTTCCGAGGAAGACTCGGCCTTTCCGTTGCTTGACGCGAGCGCGGACCGATACACTTGACCGAGTGAGCGGCGGGCCCGTCTTGGTCGTCGACGATGACATGGTCTCGCGCCATGTCCTCGGGCAAGCGCTCGCCAGCGCGAAGCTCGAGCATGTCGCCGTGGGATCGGGCGCCGAGGCTCTCGCGCAGATCGAGAAGGTTCATCCCTCGATCGTCCTGCTCGACCTGGTGATGCCGGCGCCGGACGGTTACCAGATCCTCCGCATCCTCCGCGCGCGTCCCGAGACCCGAGACCTCCCGGTGGTCGTGCTCACCGCGCTCGACGGCGAGGACGAGATCGCCAAGGCCTTCGAGGCCGGCGCCGACGACTTCGTGCGAAAGCCGTTCAAGCCGGTCGAGCTCGTCGCGCGCGTGCGGGGCCAGCTCCGTCTCCGTGCCGCGATGGACGCGCTTGCCCGCAAGGAGAAGGACGCGAGCGTCGTCCTCGAGCTCACGCAGGCGCTCGCCTCGAACCTCGATTTTCGCGGGATCCTCTTCACCGTCGTGCAGCGCATCGCCGACGTCGCGAAGATCGATCGCGTCTCGATCGTCCTCGTGCGCGAGCAGGAGAACGTCGGCTACGTCGTCGCTGCCTCCGATGACGAGCAGCTCCGCGATCTGCCCATCGACCTGACCAAGTATCCCGAGATCCAGCAGGTGCTCTCGAGCGGCGAGCCGCTCGTGGTCGAGGACGCTGCGACGCATCCGCTGATGGAGATCGTGCGCACGACCACCGCCGGCAAGACGACGTTCGCGTCGCTCTCGATCCTGCCGATTCTCTACGAGGGCAAGCCGATGGGCGTGCTCTTCCTGCGCTCGCGGCGCGCCGGCGCTTTCGGCGAGCGCGAGGTGGGACTCTGCCAGACCATCGCGAGCGCGATGGCCATCGCGCTTCGCAATGCGCGCGTGCTCCAGTCGCTGCGCGATCAGACCCAGCAGGTCACCGTCGCGCGCTTCGAGGCCGAGCGGCGCATGCGCTCGCTCCAGCGCTACGCCGACTTCTTCGACAGCTCGGCGGACGGCATCGTCGTCATCGACGCCGAGGGCCGGCTCCTCTTCTCGAACCCCAAGGCCCGCGAGATCACCGGCTACGAGGAGCAGGACCTCCGCGGCCGCCGCCTCGGCGACATCTTCGCCAACGAGGAGAGCAAGCTCGCGCACGACCTCCGCGTCGGCTTCCTGAACGGCGAGTTCCCGAAGGACGTCGACATCAAGATCTCCACGCGCGACAAGCGCAGCTTGGTCGTCAACGTGAGCTTCGCGAGCGTCCTCCGCGAAGACGGCGCCGTCCTCTGCTCGTTCCGTGACGTCACGAAGCAGCGCGCCGTCGAGGCCGAGCTCGTCAAGACGAAGGACTTCCTCCAGCGCGTCATCGACTCCTCGGTCGACGCCATCATCAGCGCCGATCTGAAGGGCAGCGTCGTGCTCTTCAACCGCGCCGCCGAGCGCATCTACGGGCGCACGTCGAACGACGTCGTCGGCACCAACGTCCGCGCGCTCTATCCCGAAGGCACCGCGCAGAAGATCATGCGGATGATCCGGGCGGGCGGCGGTCGCATCGAGGGTCTCAAGGTCGACATCGTCGACGCGCAGGGCGGCCCGGTTCCGGTGTCGTTCTCCGGTGCGCTCATCTTCGAAGGCGAGACCGCGGTCGGCAGCGTCGGAATCTTCACCGACCTCCGCGAGAAGATGCGCATGGAGCAGCGCCTCCAGCAGGCGCAAGAGCAGATCCTCGCCCAGGAGCGACAGGCCATCGTGGCCGAGCTCGCCGGCGCAGCGGCACACGAGCTGAACCAGCCGCTCACGAGCGTCCTCAACTACGCAACGCTGCTGAAACGTCTACTCACCGCGGGAACGCCCGCGTCGGCTGCTGCGGAGGTCATCGAGGGGGAGGCCGAGCGCATGGCCGAGATCGTACGGAAGATCGGCAAGATCACGAAGTACGAGACGAAGAGCTACGTTGGCAAACAGAAGATCCTCGATCTCGATCGCGCGAGCGAAGAAGGCGTACCGGCTGCCGAGCCCGTCTCGCCGAGCGCGTCTCGTACGCCCGCGGCCGAGCCAACCACGCGTTCCTCTCTGCCGAGCGTTCCCACCGAGCGCGGGAGTGATCCATGAGTCGATCGGCAAACCTCGATCACGATGCGAGCGGCATCGTGCGGACCACCACCAGCATCCCGGTGAGTGAGACGTCCGACCGTGTGACGGTATCGTCGGTCCCGATCAGCCGCGAGTCGCTCGTGTCGATGACCGGCGCCGTCGATGTCGAGGCAGCGTGGCTCGATCGCCTCGTGGTCGCCGCGTGCGAGATGCCGGTCGCCGAGGGCGAGACCGCGATCGTCCAGTTCATGGTGCGCTCGCTCGGGGAGATCTTCCCGGAGTGCGGCGTCGGCGCGTGTCTCGTTCCGCCCACGCCCGAGGCGCCGCCGTCGTCGCCCGACGTCCGCCTGTCGCCGGTGCCCGTCGAGCAGCAGCTCTTCAAGTACGTGCCGGAGGGCGAGGAGCTCCGCGGCGTCGGCATGGATCCCACGCGGCTCTTCCCCGGCTTCGCGTACGAGCGGGTCCTCGACGTCGAGGCGGGCTCGACCCTCCATCTCGCGTGCGACGACCCGCAGCTCGAAGACGACGACTCTCCGATGATGCACGTCGTGCGGCGCGCGGCGCTCGCGATGGGCCGTGGTCTCGGGCTCGCTCGCGGACACGCCAAGGCGACCTCCGACGCGCGCGACCTCCGCGCGCTGAACTCGCACATGGTGCAGGCCGAGAAGCTCGCGAGCCTCGGGCAGATCGCCGCCGGGGTCGTCCACGAGCTGAACAACCCGCTCACCTCCATCGTCGCGTACACCGACTGGCTCATTCGAAAGCAGACCACGATTGCCGGAGGCGGCGACCCCGACAGCCTCGAGCGGCTGCGACGCATCGGCGAGTCGGCGAGTCGGATCCTGCGTTTCACGCGCGATCTCGTGGCCTATGCGCGGCCGTCGAGCGAGGTCCCGGTGCCCGTGTCGGTTCAAACGGTCATCGAGCAGGCGCTCGCGTTCTGCGAGCACGTGCTCGCGCAGCACGGCGCCCAGGTCGCGCGTCATTTCGCCGATGGCATGCCTCCGGTGCGAGGCATGCACGAGCAGCTCGTCCAGGTCTTCGTCAACCTCTTCACGAACGCGTGCCACGCGATGCCCGCCGACGGCGGCGCGCTCATCGTCTCGACCGCGCTGACCGACGACGGCCTGCGCCTTGCGGTCTACGTCGAGGACAACGGCCATGGCATCGCACCCGATCAGCTGACGCAGATCTTCGCGCCGTTCTTCACGACCAAGGTCGACGGTCGTGGCACGGGCCTCGGTCTGTCCATCGTGAAGAACATCATGGACAACCACAGCGCCGAGATCCGCGCCGAGCGCGGTGACGGCGGCGGCGCTCGCTTCGTGCTGCTCTTCCCCGTCCAGGGTTGAAGCTCGACCCTCGGGTCTACAACCAGCGAGCGCCCAGGCCTCGCAGCGCGAAGCCCGCGCCGACGCGACGGATGTCGCGAGGCGGCCAGCCCGCACGAACGTCGACGCGATAGAGGTGGGCGCCGAGCACTGCGCCGAGCCCCAGCTCGTCGACCGGATCGCGCCCTTCCTCGAGGCGGCCGCTGCCGTTTCTCCCGTGGCTCGCGCGAGGCAGCTCGAGCTCGGCGCTGGCGCGGCGCGCGACGACGATGCGCTCGCGCGGCGTGAAGGTGACCAGCCGCTGCGAGAACGGTCCGATCGAGCCGCGTACGTTGAGCGCCCGCTGGCCGAGCATCGGCGGCGCGTCGTCGACCTGCTCGCCGACGACGCCGCGCAACCGGAGAAGGACGCGGCCGCGTCGCTCCACCTCCGCGCGCACCGCGGTGCCCGCTCCGCCGCCGCCGAAGTCGAACGCGATGCGCGCGAGCTTCTTCGGGTAGCCGAGCAGCTCGCGGCCCACCGTCAGCGCGACGTCGTCGGTGACGACCATCCACGGGCAGAAGACGGCGCTGCGGAAGCGCCGCGTCACGTGGAAGAAGACGCCGGCCTCGTCGTACACCGAGCCGAAGCTCGTCTCCGCGAAGTGCGCCGCGAAGACGGTGGCGACGCACGGCTTCGCGAGGCTCACGCCGGCGGGAAGCCAGACGCTCGCGCGCCTCGGATCGAGCGCCACGCGAACCGCGAAGAAGACGGCGCCGGTGTACATATTTCCCCCGAAATTCGCGAGATCCCGGAGCCGACGCGCCGCGCTGAGCATGCCCTCGGCGTCCCACATACGAACCCGTATGTCAAGGCGACCCCGGCCGGCCTCGCACCTCGGGGCGCCGCTACGGCTTGCAGGCCGGCGCGAACAGCTCGGGG
>Ga0182021_10008066_pt1 | contig 12488 bp, 10 predicted proteins | sample 612E3MmetaG_FD_120493 | JGI IMG/M metagenome (GOLD analysis project Ga0182021, IMG submission 120493) | Permafrost microbial communities from Stordalen Mire, Sweden - 612E3M metaG (Illumina Assembly) | ecosystem: Environmental > Terrestrial > Soil > Wetlands > Permafrost | place: Sweden... | reverse complement strand
TGTATTCCGAGAAAGATGTGACCCTGCTGCGCACCGTCAAGGCGCAGATCGACCAGGGCATTACGGCCCGCCAGGCAGTCATCGCCGTCCACAAAATGGAAGTGGAAGGCCGCCTGTCGGGGCTGAATCCCATCGACACAACCCGGCCCGTGCAGCCGCGCCCTGCCTCACCTGCCAGCCAGGCCCAACTGGCCGAGGCACTGTACCAGCATGATTTGAACCGGGCTGACCAGGTGATGGGTGAAATGCTGGCATTTTATTCGCCCGAAGAGATCACCCTGAATATCATCGGTCCGGTGCTGGCTGAACTCGGCGAGGCCTGGGCAGGCGGGCGCATTACAGTGACCGATGAACACCTGGCCAGCAATTATCTGCGCCAGCGCCTGTTGATGTGGCTGGTGACCGGTCCGCCGGCCCGCCAGACCAAGCCGATCGTACTGGCCTGCGCCCCGGGCGAATGGCATGAGGGCAGCCTGCTCATGCTGGGAGTGCTGCTGCGCCGCCGGGGCTGGCCGGTGGCTTACCTGGGCCAGGATGTGCCCTTTGCAGACCTGGCCGGTTTTGTCGAACAGATCCAGCCAGGCGCACTGGTGCTGGTGGGAATGCTGGAAGAATCCGCACGATTGTTGGCCGGCTGGCCGCAGTGGATCAAGCAAACAGGCGGCAGGCCGATGGTGGCTTTCGCTGGAAGAGCCTTCGTTCTCCAGCCGGAACTGCAAAAACTAGTGCCGGGACTGTACCTGGGTGATACCGTCCAGGCAGGGCTGTCCAAGTTGGAAGAAATGCTATTGCCACAAAGATAGATATTTGCTTAATGATGCCTATCTGAAACTATTGAAGAACCACATCTTAATTGAGTGCGGTTTCATCGCATACAATTAAGATTCAAGGTCCTCCTGAATTTTCGGACCGGTTCATAATGGAATAAAACCAGGTCGTTCTTGCTCGAACGGCCTGAATGATTCTAATTCCCAAGCGATAATAAGATCTGGTTCATACTGCCGCAGGGAGTATCCATATTGTTTACTGGATGGCATATTACAAAAATTGTTATAATATCCTTCGGTAAACAATTACCTGGCCGAATAATCCTGAATCCCTTGATGATAGGGAAATCCAAACAAAGCCGATAGATTACTGAGAAAAAATATGAATTCAACATCATTGCCTTTCGCCGAGCAGGATCTTAACGCCACTGTCATAGGTCGCTTTGTGCAAATTGTTCGGCAGTTCCCAGAGCAGGTTGCCGTAAAATCAACGCGCCAATCTATTACCTATCGCGCGCTTGACCAACGCTCGAGCCGTATGGGGCGTTTCCTGGCCGCATCGCTCGGATTAACGCAGCAACCTGTCGCTCTTTTGATCGAAGATAAAGCCGATATGACCGTTGCTTTATTGGCAGTCATCCGCGCCGGTCATTTTTACAGTGCCTTGCGTCCCACCGACCCGCCGGCGCGCCTTACGAATCTGCTTAATGACCTGGGCACTTCCATCCTTCTGACCAGCGAAGGGATGCTCCCCCTGGCTCACGAGATTGCCCCCGCAGGCTGCAGGGTTGTAACCAACGTTGAGGCAACGGATCCAGACGATTCTCCTTTTCTGACCCCGGTTACACCGGAATCATTGACAGGTATCTTCTATACATCCGGCTCCACCGGTGAACCAAAAGGGGTACCGCATATTCACCAGAGCCTCCTTATAAGCGCTAAACGCAGGGGACTTTATATCACCTACGGGCCTCAGGATCGTTTGCTGCTTATGTACCCGTTTAGCAGCGCAGCTTCCCTGCCGTTCATATTCAATGTCCTATTGAATGGGTCTACATTATTATTTTTCGACTCTGAGAAAAGCCTGACTTCGCTTGCAGACACATTACTCGAAGAGCACATAACCTCTTTTCAGCCGCCTCTCCAGCTTTTACGCTCGTTCCTGGATATCCTGCCAGCAAATACGATCTTCCCAGATATCCGCTATGTATTTACTCTTGGGGATGTGCTTTACCGCCGTGACGTGGAGCGCCTGTGGCCTCACCTCTCCCAGGACGCACTCATCTTTCACATGCTGGCATCCAGCGAGAGCGGGACATTGGCGGGCAATCTCCTGCGCAAGGACACTCCCCTGGATGGCGACATCCTGCCGGCTGGCTTTCCGGTCCCTGGAACGGAACCAATCTTATTGAATGAGCAACACCAGATCGTACCGTCCGGAGAAGCCGGCGAGATCGCGGTCCGTACCAACATGCTCTTCCCCGGCTATTGGCAGCGTCCGGATCTGAACAGTCAAAAATATGTCCCCGATCCGGCCGACCAATCCCGGCAGCTCTTCCTGACCGGAGATATCGGGCGATTTCGTCCAGATGGCCAGTTGGAATTCATCGGTCGCGCAGATTTCCGCGTAAAGATCCGCGGCTTCAACGTGGATATGTCGGCCATTGAGAGTGTTCTGATGTCCATCCCTGAGATCCAGCATGCAGTGGTTTTACCTTGGACGGATCAGGATGGTAATAAACGGCTGGTGGCGTACATATCTTGGGCGCTGCAAGGTTACCTCACTCCTGGCGAATTACGCAAGAAGCTCGCCCAGCGTCTGCCGGATTATATGCACCCAGCTGCCTTCATCACCCTGGATAAATTCCCCCTTACCGCCACCGGCAAATTGGACCGCAAAGCCCTGCCTGCCCCAGACTGGAATCAGCTCCGGCAGAAGACCGCTTACATCGCTCCGCGGAATGAAACCGAACAACGCCTGGCTGCCATCTGGCAGAAGGTGCTGAAACTGGAAAAGGTGGGCGTCCAGGACCGTTTTGCTGACCTGGGTGGTGACTCCCTTATGGCAGCAGCCATATTTGCGGAGATCAAAGACGCCTTTGGAATTCAATTTCCGATCTCGTCTATCCTTGATTATGATACGGTTGAGAAGCTGGCGAGCGTGACCCATAACCCGGACTCTTTTAAAACTCGATTGCTGGTTCCTCTGCGAGCCACGGGGAGCAAACCGCCGCTTTACCTATTTCCGGGTGGCGCGGGGGATGCACTAAACTGGCTGCAATTGGCTCATCATATGGATGAAAATCAGCCGCTTTATAGTATCCAGGCTCTGCAAAAGAACGACTCGACCATTTATGGATCGACCATCAATATTGCCGCCAAACTGTTCCTGAAAGCCATTCGGGCGTTCCAACCGCACGGGCCCTATTATCTGGCCGGTTACTCCTATGGTGGGATGATTGCATTTGAAACGGCCAAACAGATTTCGGCCAGCGGTGAGAAGGTTGCATTTTTGGGGATCATTGATACCACCCCTCCGCAACCGCAATTCAGCCAAATCATCAGAAAATCCTTTACCGGGACTTTCCCTGATCGGGTTCGCCTGCATATCGAGAATATGAAAAATCAGACTCTCGAGGAAAGCGTTCGGTATTACCGCAGGAACTTACTGCTGAGAATTGCCCACAACAAGGTTATCCGTGATTCCTTACCGATCCCAAGGCTGGTTGCCAGAGATGATCACATGGCCCAAAAATTCGCCTTCCGGTTCTATGATCCCGGTCAATTCTGTGGTCCGGTGACGTTTTTTAGAGCGTCAGAACGAGCCTCGGATAAAATTGGGAATGAAATGGAAGGCTGGCAAAAGATAATCCAAAATGATTTGCAGATTATCGACATTCCAGGCGATCACCATACCGTAGTGGAGGAGCCCCACATCCGTGATTTGGCCGCCAAGCTTGGTGCTTGTATTGAGCAAGCGCAATCAGCGCAAGGCCTAACGTCAGCATGAACCCTCTGGCGATGCGCAGAGAAATTAGAAAACAACTCCCGCAGGATCAGCCCTGCGGGAGTTGTAGTTATTTTCACTTTTCCATTCACGGCCACCCCAGGTAATAATTATTCCTGGTACTCCAGCTCGTACTCGCCGATATAAACCGTATCGCCTTCCCGTGCACCGGCCTCGCTCAAGGCCTTGTCCACACCCAGGCGCTCCATCAGTTTCTGGAAGCGCCGCACCGAGCCGCTCTGGTCGAATGGGGTCATCTCGGCCGCCCGTTCGATCGCGGCAGACTTGACCCGGTAGCCACCCGGTTCGCGCACGATGGTAAAGGAATGCGGGTCCTCCACCGGGCGGTAGACCGGCAGCGCCTGTTCGGTCTCTTCCACCGGAGGCAGCTCGGCCAGCCGCGTGACCGCTTTCAGCAGCAGCTCGCGCACGTTGGTGCGCGCCAGGGCCGAGATGGCCATGGCTTCGTAGCCGCGTTTCTTGAGTTCCTTCTTGAGCTTCGGCCAGGCTTCCGCCACTTCGGGCTGGTCGATCTTGTTCAGGGCCACCAGCATGGGCTTCTTCGCCAGCCCCGGGTCGAACAGGGCCAGCTCGCTGTTGATCTGCAGGAAGTCCTCCAGCGGGTCAGCGGAGAGTCCGTCCAGTACGTGGATCAGCACGCGCGTGCGCTGGATGTGCCGCAGGAAGTCATGCCCCAGCCCCACCCCCTCTGCCGCGCCTTCCACCAGCCCGGGAATATCCGCCAGTACCACGGTGGTCTCATCATCCACGGTCGCCACGCCCAGGTTCGGGGCGAGGGTCGTGAAGGGGTAGGCGGCGATCTTCGGTTTGGCGTTGGTAAGAACCGAAAGCAGGGTGGACTTGCCGGCATTCGGCACGCCTACGATGCCGATATCCGCGATCAGTTTAAGTTCCAGGCGCACGCGCTTCTCTTCGCCCGGCTCGCCATTCTCGGCAGTGCGCGGGATCTGGTTGATCGAACTCTTGAAGTGCGGGTTGCCGCGCCCGCCACGCCCGCCCTTGCAGACCACCAGGCTCTGCCCGGGCGTGGTCAGGTCACCCAATAAACCATCCGTGGCAGCATCGTAGACCAGCGTGCCGGGGGGCACCGCCACGACCAGATTATCCGCCGACTTTCCAGACTTGTTATTCGTGCCACCGTTCTTGCCATCCGCCGCCTCGAAGCGGGTGGTGAAGCGGAAGGCCTGCAGCGAATTGAGCGTGGGGCGCACTTCGAGGATCACATCCCCGCCGCGCCCGCCGTCGCCGCCATCCGGCCCGCCGCGCGGCACATACTTTTCGCGATGGAAGTGCACCATGCCATCCCCGCCCCTGCCGGAATGTACCAGTATCTCTGCTTTATCTATGAACATTTTTTCTCCAATAAAAGCATTATACCGTCTTATCAGGACGGCCTGGAGATTTGACTGGATTGACAAACCATGCAACCCCGTGTATTATATGACGTATATTATATATGACAAATCCTATATAAGGAGCGTCTCATATGTCTTTGGAATACGCCATCCTGGGTTTCCTGAACTACCTGCCCCTCTCGGGCTACGACCTGAAGAAAATGTTCGACACCTCCGTCCAGCATTTCTGGCCGGCCGACCAGAGCCAGATCTACCGCACCCTGGCGCGCCTGACCGAACAGGGCTTGATCGAGATGCAGGTAATCCACCAGGAGGAACGGCCGGACCGCAAGGTCTACCACATCACCGCATCCGGACAGGCGCAGCTGCAGGGCTGGTTGAAGGGCATGCCGCCGGCCGAACCCAACCGCAGCGCAGCCCTAATCCAGGTCTTCTTCTGCGGGCAGCTGTCGGATGAGCAGATCCTGGCCAAGTTCGAGGCGGTGGCAGGCATGCTGCGGGTGATACTCGAGCGCTACAACCAGATCCCCGCCCAACTGGAGGAATACACTTCGATGATCAATTCACCACGCGAAATCTATTTCTGGCTGCTGACGCTCGACTTGGGCCTGCGCACCATGCGCGCCAATCTGGAATGGGCTGAGAATGTAATTAAACAATTGAAAGAAGGCAAGGTTCCATCAAAATAAGGAGAAGATTATGACCAAAATACTCGTTACCTATGCCACCAATTCCGGCAGCACCGCCGAGGTGGCCAAAACTATCATGGAAGAAATCCAGAAATCGAATGTGGAGGTGGAGCTGCTGCCGATCGCCGAAGTACGGGAGTTGGAAAGCTATTCGGCGGTTGTACTGGGTGCACCGATGATCCTGGGTTGGCATCGCAGCGCTTTCCGATTCCTTCATAAGAATAGAAAGGCGCTTGCGAATATGCCCCTGGCAGTGTTCGTCACCTGTATGAGCCTGACGAAAACCGGGGAAACCAGCTTCCAGGGCGTGCCGGTCAGCGTGGATGAAGCACTGCCCAAGCCGCCGCGTAAAGCCAACCGCCTGAGCTTAAAAGAACGCTATTCGCTGGTCGCCAATTACCTGCGTCCCATCCTGGGCGCCTGCCCGCAAAAACCGGTTTCGGTGGGCATCTTCAGCGGTCAGTTGAACTTTTCGCACATGCAGTGGTGGGCAATGATATTCGTTATCCTGATCCTGCAGGCCCAGGCCGGTGACCATCGCAACTGGCCCTTCATCCGCCAATGGGCCGGCAGCCTGCCGGGTTTGTTCAACGCGGCCGCTCCTGAAAGGTAAGCCAGAATGAACATCACCATCCTGAACGGAAATCCCGAGCCAGGTGCCTTCGACACCTGCCTGGCTGAATTGGGCGCCCTGGTCCAGGCCGAAGGCCACAGCCTGACCCGCTTCGACCTGCGCGACCTGTCGCTGCGCTACTGCATTGGCTGCTGGGGTTGCTGGGTCAAGACACCCGGACAATGTTCCAATGGAGACGCGACCTGCCTCGCCATGAACCGGGCGGTCATCAACGCGGATTTCGTCCTGTGGGCGGCGCCGCTCAAAATGGGCTTCCCGTCCAGCCTGCTGAAAATGGCCCTGGACAAGCACCTGCCGCTCATCCACCCCTATACGCTGGTGGACCAGGGCGAGGCCCACCACCGTAAACGCTATGCGCATTACCCGCGCCTGGGCTTGCTGCTCGAAAAGGAAGCTGGCACGGATGAGCGCGACCTGCAGATCGTCAGCGATATTTGCTGCCGCACAGCACTTAATTTTAAGACCCGCCTGGAGTTCTGCCTGACCAGCGAAACCCCGGTGGCTGAGCTGGCTCGCCGCATTCAGGTCAAACCGGCCCGACCGCTGGCGTTGTCTGGGCGTTTACCCGCCACCGCAGGTGTCACGGTTTCCTCGCCCGCCCGCCTGACCCTGTTCAACGGCTCGCCGCGCGGCAAACGCGGCAACACGCCCATTTTTCTCGAGCAGATCGCCCAGGGCTTCGCCGGTCCCACCGAGATGCATTATCTCATCCGCCTGAAAGAGACCGACCGGATGGTGCAGGCCTTTGCCGGGGCGGAATGCGTACTGATGGGATTCCCGCTCTACACAGATGCCATGCCCGGGATGGTCAAGCATTTCATCGAGGCGCTCGCACCGCTGGCCGGACGAAAGAACAATCCTTCCATCGGTTGCCTGGTCCAATCCGGATTCCCGGAAGGGCTCCACTCGCGTTATGTCGAACGCTACCTCGAAAGGCTGGCGGAGCATCTGGACAGTCCATACCTGGGCACCATCGTGAAAGGCAACGGGGAGGGCGTGCGCGGGATGCCGGCCTCCGCTACCCAAGGCCTGTTCACAGAACTGCAGGCGCTTGGGGCCGGCCTGAGGCGGGAGGGAAGGCTCGACCCGCAGATATTGGCCCGTCTGGCTGCGCCCGAAAGCTATCCCGCTATGCTGGGCCCACTCTTCCAGCTCTTCCTGCGCCTGCCAGTGGCACATGGCTATTTCGACGATATGATGAAGAAGAATGGCGTGTTCGAACAGCGCTTCGCCAGGCCGTTCGTGGAAGGATGATGTGGACTGCATCTGCCACCCCCTGCCCCCCGCATCAGGGCGGGAGAAAAATAAGATTTTCCCCTGCTTAGGTAAAGCCATCATGATTGGAAAACGAATGATCATTGCCGCAATCATCCTGATCCTGCTGGTAAGTCTGACCTTCTGGTATGGGCCGGCGCTTGCACCGGCCCCGGGTGGAATCAATCGACTCGAGCAGGTCACGCTCGGCAGAGTGCGCCAGTGGATCTCGATCCGCGGCGCGCATGCAAATGCACCGGTGCTGCTGTTCCTGCACGGCGGACCCGGTTCGGCCAACCTGGCCAAGCTGCGGCTGCAGGTGCCGGAACTGGAGCAGCGCTTCGTGGTGGTCAACTGGGACCAGCCCGGCGCGGGCAAATCCGCTTCCGTGGGGTTTGATTACCGCAGCCTCTCGATCGCGCAAATGGTCTCGGATGGTCATGAACTGGTGGATTATCTGAAAGCGCGCTTCGGGGTGGAGAAAATCTACTTGCTGGGATTCTCCTGGGGCACGGTCATCGGCCTGAGACTGGCCCAGCGCTACCCGCAGGACTTCCAGGCATTCATCAGCGTCAGCCAGGTGGTGGATCCGGCCGAAGGCGAGCGGCTTTCGCTGGAATTTGTGAAGCAACAGGCGGCGCAAACCGGGAATACGCGTGCCATCACAGCCCTGGCTGGCATCAACCCGGCTTACTCCAGTCCGGACTGGTTCCAGCAGGTCACGACCGAGCGCAACTGGCTGCTGCACTACGGGGGTGTATATCACACCGCCAGCAGTTACTCCCACGAAATCTGGCTGCTGCTGAAAGCGCATGAGTATTCGCTGGCCGAGGTCAGCCTGTGGCCCAGCCACAGCAGCGCCTCACTGAAACAGATGTGGCCGGAGGTGATGCAGGTGAACATCTTCAAGACCGTGCCGGCGGTGGATTGCCCGATCTATTTCTTCGTGGGGCGCTTCGACTATAACGCCCCCGGGCAATTGACAGAAGCCTATTACCAAAAATTGAATGCCCCGGCTGGAAAGCACTTGGTCTGGTTCGAGCATTCGGCGCATGACATTTTTTATGACGAGCCGCAGCGTTTGGTGCAACAAGTCCTGGCTATTTTAGAGGCTCAAAATGGAGGTAATTATGTGGTTCATGAATAAGATCATCAATCCGTTGGTACGACTGATCTTGCGTTCTCCTGTGCACAAAATAATGAGCGACACCCTGCTGATCATTACCTGCTGTGGCCGTAAAACCGGCCGGGAATACAGCTTGCCGGTCCAGTACGCTCAAACCGGAAATATTCTCTACATCGTACCGGGCATGCCGAAGCAAAAAACCTGGTGGCGCAACCTGATCGAGGCCGCCCCGGTCCAACTGACCCTGCGCGGCCAGCATGTAGCCGGTACCGCCAGGGTGCTTAAGCCAGAAACCGACTCTGAGGCCATCCTGGAAGGGTTTGGTTTGTATCTCCGGCATTTCCCGGCTTTAATCAAATCTCACAATATACCCATGGCCGCCGATGGGAGTTTCAACGCCGAAGGGCTGCGCCGGGCGGCCGCACAGGCAGTCATAATCCGCGTAGAATTGAACCAACCATGAAGTTGGAATTGACCCTGGCCAACTGTTTCTGGCTGATCCTGCCGCTGCTGACCTGGAACCTCATCCTGGGTCCGCGCATGCGTGACCCCCGCATAACCTCGGACGCCCATTCCCCGAAATGGCTGCTGCTGGCCGAGAATATTGCCCGGGTATTGGTCTTCGCCCTGCCGCTGCTGATGCCATTGCCGCGTCCGGCAGGTTGGCAATCCGCCCTGCTACAGGCCGGGCTGGTTGTTTACGTGCTTGGAACGCTGATCTACTTTGGCTCCTGGCTGCCGCTGCTATGGGCCCCGGTTTCCGCCTGGAGCAATAGTCCGGCCGGGCTGCTGGCGCCGCGCCTGACGCCTTATTTATCGTTTTTGGGCATCGCCTTGCTGGGAAGTAGCTGGCTGTACGGAGTCATTGCGGCGGTCTTTATCTGCCTGCATACCTGGCACGGAGTGCAAAATCTGTAACCGCAGCAAGCCAGGAGAACCTTTTCAGTTAGAATAAATATCAATCCGAAAATATAGAAGAACCGCATTTTGATTGTGTAAGGTCACGCAGCATACCTGAAGTGCGCGAAGCCGCACACATTCGAAATCCGGACTCCTCCTGAATTTACGTACAGGTTGTAAGGAGTCCGAAGTCTGGAGACTTCGGACTCCGCCGCCTGGAGCAGGATTAGCATGATAATTTTTTCGAGCAATACCTTAGCTGTACAGGCGCACTTCGCCGGGTTCATGTCCGAATACCTTATCCAGCCAATCAAAAATGACCAGATGCGCCAGGCGCAGGTTATTCAACTGGCAGTGGCCATCCGCCCCATCCGCGGCGGTAAATTCACGCAGGGTCACATTTACACCGCGCTGGGAAAAATCGTCGAACAATAGGCGCGTTTGGCGCTTCAGCTCCGGTCCCTCCCCCTCGCTCACAAGGAACAGGCTTGGACAGGTGATCCCCGAACAATCAACGGTTTTCGCCTGCTCCATCACGCCAGCAATGGCAGTTTTAAAATCCGTTGTGCCGAACTGCCAGGCATATTTTTTGAGGTTGATTTCGGCGCTCTCATTGACCGAACCGGCCAGACGCACCAGCAGATTGAGCAGCCAGCCGGGCGTCTTCAAGGCGTTGCCCATCTCGCGCTGGAAAATCTCGGCAATATCGAAGATGGGCGTAGCGCCAATCCAGGCCTGGATGCGCCGGTCGGCTGCCACCCCCTGCGCGGTAAAATAGCCACCGCCGCTGACTCCGTAAATGGCGGTCTGGGCCGGCTTTGCCGCGGCATGCAGCTCGACCCAATCCAGCACGCTGCTGATGGCTTTATCCATATCCACGCGGAAATGCTGGCCCCGGTTGGGTGTGAGGCCCTGCCCTGGCAAATCCACCATGATGACGTTATAGCCGCGTTTCCAGCCCGGATAGCCGGCAAAGTAGAACAGATCTTCGCGGAAGGTGTCTCCGCCGCCCACCATCATCAGCAGAGGGCGCAACCGGTCATCCTGCTCCAGGTAATAGCCAGGCAGAGAGGTTTGTTCGAAAGGTACTTCGATTGGTCGCATGGGGACCCCGATCAGTTCAATGCCCTGCTGAAAAGAACGCTGCAGGGCTTGGACGCGCCGGTCGAAATCTGGCGTAGTCGGGTCGGTATATTGGATGGCTGCCCGGCAAGCATAGGCCGCCCCCAAACTGAGCTGGCCGGCTGCCAGCTTTTGCCCGCCCTGGATGAATTCACGGGCACGTTCCAGTTGATAATCAGCCTGGGCCTGAAAACCTTGCCGCCAGCCGGTCGGGTCGCCATCCTTGATGCCGTGGACGGCATAAAAAGCCTGGGAGGCGGACATCCCAATGATCTGACTGATGCCGATGGCCCAGTTCAACATGAAATCCATATCGTCGTTTTTGAAGCGGATGTTGTAATTCTGCCGCTTGAGAATTGCCTGGTTTTCTTTCATGATTGTTCTCCTCAATAGCCGCCGTGCTGGTGCAGCCAGGCGGCAATGAAATACGTGTTCAGCCGGTCTTCATCCCATCCATAATAGGCTTCCAGGCCTTCCCGCAGGATCACGAATTGGATCAGCGGCAGCAGGCCGGTGAAAAGCTCGTGCAGGATCTCATCGCTGGTTAGCTCTGGTTGGCTGCGCCCGGCCTTTTGGGCGAGTTCGAGCCCAACCGCACTGGTGAAATCCAGCAATTTGAACAGCTGCGGCTGGACGGTATCGTTCAAGATCGCGCCGGACATCAACACCTGCAGGAGTTTCTTCTTGCGCCCGGCATACTCCAGCAGGTCACGGACTGCCATGGTCATATCCTCCACAGAATGAACATCCCGCTGCGCCATGACCAGGCCCAGCTCTTTTTTCAGCTGCTCCATTTCGAACTGAAACAGTTCATTGAACAATTCTTCCTTGCTGGCGAAATGGTAGTAGATCATGGCCTTGTTCACCCCCGCAGCCTGCGCAATCTGGTCCACCCGGGTTCCGGCAAAGCCTTTCTTGGCAAATTCATCCAGGGCAGCCACCAGGATTTTGTCCTTGGTCTGTTTACTTTTTTTCATAGGTACCTGCTAATTAACTAAATGTTTAGTTAATTATAGCCCCCAAAAAAGAAATCTGTCAAGGATGTTGACAGGTTTCTCCAGGGCTTTCACAAAGTCGCGGGCTTTGTAAAAGCCTCGGCCTGACTCCCGCCGCACCCCGCAAGAAGCGCGGGGCAGGCCCGGCGGAAAAAGAGATTTTGGGGTGTAGTTGGTCGGCTGCGCCGACCAACTACACCCCAAACCCCATTCTGTCAAGCTATTTTGTGAAAGCCGTACAGGTTTCTCCTAACACAGGTGTTTCCGAAGTCAGGGGACTTCAGACTCCGGGAACTATCTGTGGTGACGAAAAATAAAAAAAGTCCCCGGCCGCGCGTACCTGCCGGGGACTTTTTGGTGGGAATCTTACTTGCTGCCTACATATTCAGCGCGGACTATCAGGCGGTACTTGAAATTGTTGTTGGCCAGATAATCCACGCAGGTGACCAGGGTAAGCCAGGGCTTATCCTCATGCTTCAGCATGGCATCGACCTTGCCAGGGTCCACCTGCTGCAGACTGCGCACCTGGTAGACATAGGAAACGCCGTAGGAACGCACGATGATCTGATCGCCCACCGACAACTGGCCCAGGTAGCGGAACGGCCCGGCTGCGCCATT
>Ga0182021_10008065_pt1 | contig 12488 bp, 9 predicted proteins | sample 612E3MmetaG_FD_120493 | JGI IMG/M metagenome (GOLD analysis project Ga0182021, IMG submission 120493) | Permafrost microbial communities from Stordalen Mire, Sweden - 612E3M metaG (Illumina Assembly) | ecosystem: Environmental > Terrestrial > Soil > Wetlands > Permafrost | place: Sweden... | reverse complement strand
CGAAAATTTCAGGAACTGTTCGCCAAGCTGGACATCAATCTGGAACGGCAACTGGCGCAATATACCGGCGACACGGTCGCGCATAATATCAGCCGGTTTTTCCGGGCCGGTCAGGACTGGAGTAAGGAGTCGGTTGAAACCTTTAAGCTGAACGCTTCGGAATTTTTGCAGGAGGAAACCCGCGATTTACCGGCGGGGCCTGAGGTCGATATTTTTTACGCTCAGGTCGATGAATTACGCACCGATTTTGATCGCCTGCAAAGTCGGGTTGAACGCCTGGAAAATACGCTGTTAAATTAATTTAAAGGTAACTCGTGATCCGACCTAACACATTATTACGCCTGATCCATATCAACTGGGTGCTGGTGCTACATGGCCTGGACGAAGTTGTATTAAAAACCCATTTATTCCGCCCGGTTCGGTATCTGGCGTTTGTCACGCCCAGCTATTGGCTTAAAGCCAAAACCGAGCCGCGCGGTGTCAGGATCAGACGGGCACTGGAAGATCTGGGGCCTATTTATGTCAAATTCGGCCAAGCCTTATCCACCCGCAAAGACCTGTTGCCCGACGACATTGCAGATGAGTTGGTCAAGCTGCAAGACCGGGTTCCGCCTTTTGCTAATGAGGTTGCTCGCGGCATTATTGAAAAAGAACTAGGCATGTCGATTGCCGAGGCTTTTGCCGAGTTTGATCCTAATCCTTTGGCCTCGGCTTCTGTAGCGCAGGTTCATACGGCGGTGTTGCATAGCGGCGAGAACGTTATTGTTAAGGTATTGCGCCCGGACATTGAAGCCCGGATTCGCTCCGATATAGGACTGCTTTATGAAGTGGCGCGTTTTGCTGAACGGTTCTGGGCTGATGCCAGGCGTTTGCGGGTTATGGACGTGGTGGTCGAATTTGAAAAAACCACGCTGGACGAGCTAGATCTGGTTCGGGAAGCAGCCAATGCCGCCAAATTACGCCGCAATTTTGAAAATTCAAAATTGATCTACATCCCCGAAGTCCACTGGCCGTTGACGCGTCAGAAAGTCATGGTGATGGAACGGATTTACGGCATACCCGTCGGCGAAATTGAGCAGCTTAAAGCGGGCGGCGCGGATTTTAAATTATTGGCCGAACGCGGCGTGGAAATCTTTTTTACTCAAGTTTTTAGAGATAACTTCTTTCATGCCGACATGCACCCCGGCAATATTTTTGTCGATCTACCGGATAAATACATCGCCGTCGATTTCGGCATCGTCGGGTCTTTATCACTGTCCGACCAACGCTATCTGGCGGAAAACTTCCTGGCTTTTTTTAACCGCGATTACCGGAAAGTAGCGGAAATGCATGTAGAATCCGGCTGGGTCTCCAGCACTACCCGCATAGAAGAATTTGAATCCGCCATACGCAGTGTTTGTGAACCCATTTTTGAAAAACCGCTGAAAGATATTTCCTTCGGCCAATTATTATTGCGCTTGTTCCAGACGGCGCGGCGTTTTGATATGCACGTCCAGCCGCAACTGGTGTTGCTACAAAAAACGCTGCTGAATATTGAAGGCTTGGGTAGGCAGCTTTATCCAGAGTTGGATTTATGGCAAACCGCCAAACCTTTTCTCGAAGAATGGTTCCATGAACGCTTAGGCCCTAAAGCCAAAATCGAAAAAATCATCAAACAGTTCCCCGAATTTGCCGAACAATTTCCGCAGATCCCGTCGTTGCTGTACAAAGCCTTGGACAATGCGGCCCACGCCCAGCAAAACGCGGAAGCGCAGCAACGGGAGTTGGCGCTGTTGCGCAGGCAAATGGATAAAAACCACCGGACTACGGTATGGGCTATGATAATCAGCGCCGCTGTCATTAGTGTGGCGGTGTTGTTTCAATAGTGGTTTAAGCTGGATTTTTATAATGGTGTGATAATCTATGCCGCCAAACCTTACAAACCTGGAGTATGAGAATATGAACGCCAGCCCAACTCTGCGCCCTGCTTCCGGCAATGGCGGAAGCATTCGCCGACGCTTATTGCCGTTATTGACCGTGGCCGTTACGGCTATCGTCATCCCCGTGCCCGCCCAGGCGTTGGTGATTAATCCGACCTTCGAGACCGGCCTTAGCGCGGCGGCCGAGGCTGTGATCAACACGGCTATCTCATTTTACGAAAACATTTTTTCGAATAATATCACGGTCAGTATCGACTTTCACAATATGACGAGCGGGTTGGGCGCGAGCGAGTCGGTTATTTATGATGAAACTTATGCCAGTTACCGGTCTCTGCTGACGGTCAATGCCAGTTCAGCCAACGATTTTACGGCGCTGGCAAATCTCCCTGCTAGCGTTCCGGGCGGAGACATCACTCTCAAGTCGGCCGACGCCAGGGCGGTCGGCTTCAATGCGCCGGGCATGACGTTTACCTCGACCAATAGCGGGGGTTTTTGTGCGGGCTCCAATCTTGACGGTTGCGTAGGCCTGAATGTCGGCCTCACCACCACCGGTGGCGGCGCTTACAGTTTACTCGACACGGTCGAACACGAAATCGACGAAGTGCTGGGACTCGGTTCATCATTGTTGGCGGGTAACCAGACCCAAACGTATAAATCTGCGGAAGATTTGTTCCGTTATTCATCTACCGGCGTTCTAAGCTACAATCTTGCTTGTAATACGGCGGCCTATTTTTCTATTAACGGGGGCGTCACCAACCTGAATTCATTCAACAACTGCAACAACGGTGGCGACTACGGCGACTGGGTTACCCATACGCCGAGTCAAGTGCAGGATGCCTTTACCAATGGCTCAGGCTCTTCGGGTTTGACGGTCAGTTCCGCCGAAGTGACGGCACTGGATGTCATCGGTTATACCTTAATACCGGAACCCGCCGGTGTCGCGTTGTTTGGCGTCGGGTTTGCCGGTCTGTTCATGGCGCGGCGCGTTCAGCACAAGAAAAACATAAGCTTATCTGCTTATTAGATGGCCTTATCTAATAATGTCGTATTGTGTGGATCAAGCGCATTAAGCAGTTATGATAAGATGTCAACATCCTATCAGAACAATGCAAATCGACCATCTGGAGCCATACTATGCTAATCGGACTACCCAAGGAAATTAAAGATAACGAGAACCGCGTCGGGATGACGCCCGGCGCGGTCAAGGCCTTGACGCGACGCGGCCATCGGGTGCTGGTGCAGAGTGGCGCCGGTGTCGGTAGTTCGCTTGCAGATGAGGAATATCTGTCTGCCGGCGCTGAAATTGTTCCCGGCGCAGCCGATGCGTGGGCGGCGCAAATGGTGGTTAAAGTCAAAGAGCCGATTGCGTCGGAATATCAGTATTTACGCCGGGATTTGATACTTTTTACTTATCTGCATCTGGCTTCGGATAAGCCCCTGACCGATGCGTTGCTGGCCAGCGGCACGACGGGGATCGCTTATGAGACTGTACAAACAGTTACCGGACAGCTGCCGCTATTGACGCCGATGAGCGAGGTCGCTGGGCGCATGGCGACGCAGGTCGGCGCTACCTATTTACAAAAATCGCATGGCGGTCGGGGGGTATTAATGGGCGGCGTTCCGGGTGTCGCTCCCGCCAATGTCGTCATTTTGGGCGCCGGAATCGTCGGCACCAATGCGGCTCGGGTCGCTGTCGGCTTGGGTGCGCAAGTGACGGTACTGGATATTAGCCATGACCGCTTGAAATATCTGGATGACATTTATCGCGGGCAATTACAAACGCGTATCAGCGATGAATATAATATCGAAGATGTGATCTACGAAGCCGATCTGGTGATCGGCGCGGTGTTAATTCCCGGCGGACGGGCACCGTGGTTGATTACCCGGAACATGTTGCCGACTATGCGTAAAGGTTCGGTCATCGTTGATGTGGCCGTCGATCAAGGCGGCTGCGTAGAGACAACAAAGGCGACCACCCACAGCCACCCCACCTATGAAATTGATGGCGTGGTGCATTACTGCGTCGCCAATATGCCGGGCGCTGTGCCGCGCACCAGCACTTTCGCCCTTAACAATCAAACGGCTGTCTACACGCTGCATCTGGCTAATGAAGGCCTGGACGCCGTGCGTAAAAGCCAGGCCTTGCAATATGGTCTCAATACCTATCGTGGCGCGGTGACTTATCCGGCTGTGGCGGCGGCGTTTGGTTTGGCGTGTATCGAGCCTATGCAGGCATTGAGTTAAGGCCATTAAGCTAGCGGAGAATACTCCCTCTCCAGCGGCATAGGTATCTACACAAGTACCAGCCCCTACACCCTCGCTTTGCTCTCCCTTGAGCGAGAAAGCCTGTCCTGAGCGGTGTCGAAGGGGTTGGGATGAGGGGGATATTATTCTCCTCTAATTTCTTCTTTATAGAGCCACAACGGCAACGCCAGCGTCAGCAAACTGGCGAACCAAAGCAGCAATTGGCGGTTGCTGATCGTGTACACGAACGCCATCCAGATTCTTGGGCCTATAGCGGGATAGCTTTCGATAAAATCATGCCCTGTGATAAATGCGCAAGTTTCGCCTGTGATAATCGCCAACACCATAAAAATCAGTGCGTATGCGCAAGCCCTTAGCGGTAGCAGGATAACAGCCGCCGTGATTAATATAGCCCAGCCCAATAATTGACTGAAGTGGGTGGTGACCATAAATGCCTGATAAATTCTATCTGTAAGAAAAGGATAGGCTTCTTCATAGTTTGAGCCGTGCATGATTAAGGCTGTTTCGATGGCGATAGCAATGAGTCCCATAATGGCTAATGCCAGACTGGCTGACTTAAGCCATAGCGTTGGAATGGATTGTGTTCCGAATAAGTCATTAATTTCAGGTACAAGGGCAAGGTTTTTGTTTTTTATGAAATAACGAATCAGTTTAAAACCTATAAGACCTGCAACCGGTATGTAGGTTACGGGATAGGGAATGCTGAGATATCGTCCATTCAACGCCAGTCCCTGCGATTTATAGAGTGCAATCGCCACGAAAGCCAGCACGAGGTAGTGTATCCAGATCCCCGTATGCACACTTATTTTATTCCGTAACATAGCCAGCGTATGCCGGAGTATCAATACCCCCAGCAATAAGCTCAATCCCCCGATAAGCAAGGCATGCAGGCGCTCGATCAGGCTGTAGCTGGTATACCAATGATCGCCTATCTGGGTAACCAGCAGTGCGCTTAACAATTGGGTAAAGCCGAGCCATGCCAAAAGCCGAAGCGGCGTAAGCGACAGCAATGTTTTCGCCTGCAAGCCGACCGCAAGCAGCGTAAGCAGCCCGGCATAAAGCAGGCGCTTGGGCCACTGTGGATTTTCCGTCACTTTGCCGGTCAGCGGGAATACCCGCTCGCGGTCTGCCGAGTAAAGCCCCCAATTGGCGCCGACTACGCCTTCCAGCTGGCTTTTCCAGGGCTGGTTAAAGGCTTCGACGATGTTGTAGTCGAAGCCGTTTTTATTGGCCAATTGCACCAGCGAGTGGATGAATTTAGCTTCGTTGACGACGCTGGGTATCGCCCAGCCGCGTTGCCGTCCGGCGCTGGGCCAGCCCGATTCACCAATCAGAATGGGCTTTCCGGGATAAGCCTCGCGGATTTTTTGGTAGTTTTTTTCGATATGCGCGGCGGTTTCTTCAATGGTCAACGGTTCGTCTTCCCAATACGGCAAAATATGTACGGTGAAAAAATCGACTTCTTTGGCGATTTCGGGATAGCGTATATAGAAAGACCATACATCGGCATAAGAGACCGGCTGCTTGACAGCCTGCTTGACCTGGCGGATGTATTGCAGCAGTTGCTCCGGTTTCAATTCGCCCCGAAGCAGAACTTCATTGCCGACGATAACGCGCTTGATGACATCGGGGTATTCGTTCGCCGCTTTAATGAGTTGGGCGATTTCAGCCTGATTACCCTTGTCCTTACCGCCTATCCAGGCCCCTTGTATTATCTCGACGCCGTATTTACGGGCAATGGCGGGTACGCCCTCCATTCCGTCAAGACTGGCATACGTGCGTATGGTATGGGTTTCACCGGCCAGCATGCGTAAATCCGTATCCAGTTCTTTGGCGGTTGGATACACTTTCGTCAGCGGACTTTGACCTTCACGGAAAGGCGCAAATGAAAAACTGCTGATTTTGCCATCGGGAACATCGGGGCCTACATCCTGCGGCCGATTGCTTAACCACATTAACAAGCCGTTGACCGCGATAACCAGTAAAACAAACAGAATCAGTTTAGTAACTTTCATATTAAAACGGTAGACACTCAAAAGAATTAAAGGGAGATATGATAGCCTATTAGAACTATTTTATGTCGGCGATTCATTCTTCATTACGTCCCATTGACAACTTTCAATTCGTAAATTAATAACACGCTACTGCTAAGGTACAACTGGTGATAATATCAGCGGATAATGCCGACAAAAAAAGAACAAGATACAGGTGAGTTATTAAAGTTACGCTGTATCTGCTGTTTTATCTTACCTTAACGCGGAGCATCACCTATGCAAGGTCAAAGCGGGTTTTTCATTCAATTCTTACGGTTATCCGGCCCTTTTTGGCATTCCGAAAACAAGGCTGTTATCCGGCAACAGACGCTGGTTTTAATCATCCTAACGGTGCTGCAAGTAGCGCTTGCAGTCGTCATCACGGAATGGAGCGCCGCGCTGTTTAATGCGCTGGAACAGCACTCCATGTCTGGACTATTGAAACAGATTGGCGTGCTGGTGTTGATTTTTGCAGCCAGCATGGCGGTTACTTTCATGCATTTAACCGTTAAGCGAAACCTGCAAATCGGTTGGCGTTCCTGGTTGACGGAACGCGTTATCGGTCGATGGATGGACAAAGGCCGTCATTATCAGGTCACGCACATACAGACGGTGGAGCATGATAATCCCGATGGTCGCATAGCTGAAGATATACGCATCGCAATTGATGAAGCCATTAATCTTTGCCACTCGTTATTTTTTAGCGTGTTGTTAGTCATCAGTTTTACAACTATCCTTTGGACGCTTTCGGGCGCTGTTACACTGGATTTGGGATTGATAGAGCTGCCTATTCACGGTTATTTAGTCTGGATAGCGATTATCTATACCGCCGCAGGTTCATTTTTGGGTTGGTTGGCGGGTAAGCCGTTAACATTGACCACGAACGCCATGCAAACAGTTGAAGCTAATTTCCGGTTTGGGTTGGTAAAGGCGCGGGAAAATTCCCAGGCCATTGCCCTGATTCGTGGGGAGGCCAATGAGCAAGCCCGGTTTTTGGGGCTGTTTCAAGCGATTACCGAGGTTTATGGTCGGCAAACTCATGCCTTTGCAAACATTCTTTTGTTCAATTCAGGTTATTCCGTGTTGTCTATGGCATTCCCCATTCTGGTCGCCGCGCCGCGTTATGTGCTGGGTAGCATAACTCTCGGCGCGTTGATGCAATCAGTGCTGGTATTTCAACAGATGTCCTCCGCGTTGTCCTGGCCGGTCAATAATATGGCGGCCATTGCGCAGTGGCGGGCATCGGTAGAACGCGTGTTGGGATTAGTCCAGGCTTTGGATGATTTGGAGCAGGAGATCGCTCGCCCAGACCCCCAGCGCATTCTGATAGAAAGGCCGGATCAGTCTATCTTGCGCTTTCATGATTTGTGTATCTCAAAACTCGATAACGAGGTAATTATCTGCGGTCTTAATGCCGAAATCGGCTTGGGCGAACGCGTCCTTATTACCGGTGATGCGTCTACAGGCGCCAAGCTCTTCAAGGCGATTGCCGGCCTTTGGCCCTGGGGACGCGGGCGTATCGAGTTGCCGGATGGCGACCCCATGTTCTTTATGCCGCCGCGCCCGTACTTGCCGGACGGGACGCTACATGCCGCCATTTGCTATCCGTCTCCGGCTGAGTCATTTAGCTCCGCTGCTATTGAAGAGTTGCTCAATCTGGCTGGGCTTGAGGAATTATTGGAGCAACTTGAGCAGACCGATACCTGGGAAAAAGTGCTGACCCGCGAGCAGCAGCAGCGCTTGGGATTGGTACGGTTGTTGTTGTACAGGCCTAAATGGATACTTTTGCAAGAGGCCTTCGACTCGTTAGCTCCCGATGGCGAAGAATTGATGTTACGTTTGATCTGCCAACTGTTACCTGAAGCCGCCATGCTGATGATTACCAATCAACCCTCGGCGGCGGCGTTTCATCACCGGCAGATTATAGTGTGACCCTTCAGGTGTTGACAGCCGGAAAACAACGATGAATCAAACGATTGGCGAAAAGGCCGATAAGAAACTGCGCGGCGTTAATTTGGGCGGATGGCTGGTGCTTGAGAAATGGATGACGCCTAGTTTGTTTGAGGGCCTGCAAGCGAGAGATGAAACGTCCTACTGCGTTGAACTGGGCGAAAAAGCGGCGCAAGCGCTGACTAAGCATTGGAACACCTTCATTACCCGCGAAGACTTTGCCTGGCTGGCTCAAACGGGTATCAATGCCGTTCGAATTCCACTTGGTCACTGGATCTTCGGGCCGGATTATCCCTATCATCAAACTTATGGCGAATCTGCATATCCCTTCGTTGACGGGGGAATAGACATTCTCGATCACGCATTCGACTGGGCCGAGGAATTTGGTTTAGAAATCGTGCTGGATTTACATGCTGCACCCGGTTGCCAGAACGGCTTCGACAACGGGGGCATACAGGATGTTTGCGAATGGCACACTCAACCGGAATATATCGATTACTCATTGCTGATACTGGAGCGTCTGGCCCGGCGCTACCACAACCGGCCTGCCTTGCATGCCATTGAAGTATTGAATGAGCCCCACCAGACTATCGACACGGCCTTGTTGAAACAATATACCACAGACGGCTATCGCCGAATCCGGCAATATTGTCAGGCACAGGATGTCGCTGTTGTTTTCCATGACGGCTTCCGGTCATTCCGGGAATATACCGGCTTTTTAACGAAGCCGGAGTTTAGCAATGTAGTGTTGGATATACATCGTTACCAGTGTTTTGGGCGCGCAGAGATAGACGCCGATATTTATGGTCACATACGCGGTGCAGTCGTCGATTGGAAGACTGAAGCAGACGACATCATCCGTGATCTTGGTCATTCAACTTATGTAGGTGAATGGAGTTTGGGGATGGATTTTAGGGTCGAATCGCTGTGGGCTAAAGGGCTATTCAACCACGCGCCGCAAGAAATGGATGCGTTTCAACACACTGTTGCCTACCGAGCCTACGCCGCAGCCCAACTTCTTACCTTTGAAAAATATCCCGGTTGGTTTTTTTGGAGCTACAAAACTGAAACCATGCCGGATTGGAGTTTTCGCGACTGCATCAACCGGGGGTGGTTGCCGGACAGATTTGATGGGAAAACCATATAGGAGCAACGTTCTTCTTTCTCGTAAATGCCAGCTTAAGTCGTAAAATCAGGAAGATACGAAGAAAATCCGAGGTAAAAACTTCGTGTTCTTCGTGTCTTCGTGGTGAATGATTTATCTAACTCGCGCTGGCAATGGATTTAAATCCCCGCAAAAAAGCCCACAGCCTCTATCCCGGCAATGGCGCAGCGTTCATCTTGATCGGAGACATCGCCGCTGATACCGACAGCGCCGATGAGATTGTTGTCGGCGTCACGAATCAGGACGCCGCCGGGTACCGGCATGATCTTGCCGTCAGCCACGTCGATCAGGGCATTCATAAAATCCGGGCGCTGTGCGGCTACTGCGGCCAGACTGCGCGACGAAACGCCCATGTTGACCGCGCCCCAGGCTTTTGCAGTGGCGATTTGCTGGCGGATCTGGCTGGCACCGTCTTCCCGTTGCAGGGCTTTGATATGGCCTGCGGCATCCAGCACTACGACGGTCAAAGGCGCCAGATTTAATTCCCGTGCAACATGGGTGGCGGTATTTATAATAAGATTGGCTTGTTTTAAAGTTAATTCGGTCATCAGTAACGCTCGTTTATTTAAGTAAGGGAAAAAGATAAGGCTCGATTTTGTCTGCAAGGATGGGTTGGGCTTTGGCGTTGGGGTGTAGTCCGTCGGCTTGCATCAGGTTTTTATCCAATGCGACATCTTCCAGCAAAAAAGGGATTAACGGGATATTCAGTTCTTTAGACAATTGCGGATAAATGTTGTAGAACATATCAACGTAGCGCTTGCCGTAATTGGGCGGGATTTTCATGCCCAGCAGCAACACTTTTGCCCCCGCTGCTTGGGCTCGGTGGGTTATTTCGGCAAGATTGTTTTTCATTTCAACGGGCGACAGGCCGCGCAAGCCGTCATTAGCGCCCAGTTGCAGCAAAAGAATAGCGGGTTGCTGTGTAGTTAATATCGAATCGAGACGTGCCAGTCCTCCGGCGGTGGCCTCTCCGCTGATGCTGGCATTGCTGATGCGGTAACGGCTATGGGTTTTAAGCAGTTTTTGCTGTAATAAAGCCACCCAGCCTTGTTCCACTTCAATTCCGTAGCCGGCGCTGATACTATCGCCTAAAACCACGATGACAGGCTTTGCCACCGCCGTCATAGACAAAAATGTAACGATCATGGCAAATAAAAATTTAAACATTATGCAAACTCAAGTTAATCACGTATCAAACAACATTATAGTAACAGAAGGTCTGGGTAAATCGGTGGCAACTTCCGAAGGAATACTGCATATCTTGTCATCGATAGATTTGATAATCAAATCGGGTGAAAGTATTGCCGTTGTCGGTGAATCCGGCTCGGGAAAATCCACATTAATTAGCCTGTTGGCGGGGTTGGATACGCCCAGTTCAGGAGCTATCAGCCTGAACGGAAAGCTAATAACGACCATGAATGAAGACGGCAGGGCGGCCATGCGTAATCAGTTGATCGGCTTTGTGTTTCAGTCATTTCAATTGTTGCAGGGACTTACTGCCTTGGAAAATGTCATGCTGCCCTTGGAATTGCGCGGCGATAAACACGCCAAAGCCGTAGCCTTGGCTTTATTGCAGCGGGTGGGTTTGGCGCATCGTTTGTCACATACGCCCAAACAGCTGTCCGGCGGCGAACAACAACGCGTTGCCCTGGCCAGGGCGTTTGTGACCAAGCCTGCGATTCTTTTTGCCGACGAGCCTACCGGTAATCTGGACAGTAAAACCGGCGCGACGATTGTTGATCTGCTGTTCGAGCTGAATCTCGAAAACAAAACCACCTTGATATTGGTGACTCATGACCACGCGCTGGCAGCCCGTTGCCAACGCATCATTCAACTCGATGCCGGGTATATGGTATGAGTCGTTTTAATCTGGCGCTACGCTTGTTATGGCGGGATAGTCGATCCGGCGAACTGACGATACTGATATTGGCCTTAATCATCTCCGTGACCAGTTCAACCGCCATTGCGCTGTTTTCAGACCGATTGCAACGCACCATGACTCTTCAGGCCGCCGAGTTTTTGGCGGCCGACTTAGCCATAGCCAGCCCGGCTCCGATACCGGTCGAGTGGCTGGACAGGGCCATGCAACTCGATTTGGCGCAAGCGCGTGTCGCTGAATTTTCCAGCGTCCTGATTGAGCATGATGAGCTGTTACTGGCCGGTATTAAAGCCGTCAGCGCGGCTTACCCCTTGCGGGGTTTTTTAAAAACGACAACAACCGATTATTCGGCCGAAACCATCACCCGCCATGGCCCTGAGCAGGGCGCGGCCTGGCTGGAAAAACGCATCTTGTCGGCGCTTAAACTCAACATAGGCGATACGATAACGGTAGGCGAAAAACCGCTGACCATTACTAAAATCATTACCTATGAACCCGACAAGAAGGGCGATTTTTACAGTTTTTCGCCGCGTTTGATGATGAATGAGGCCGATTTACCCGCTACCGGCATCGTGCAGCCGGGCAGTCAGGTTCGTTACTTTTTTCAATTCAGCGGCGAGGCCCGGGCATTAACTGAATTCAAGCAATGGCTTAAACCGCAGTTAAATCCATCGCAACGTTTGATGGATATACATGAAGACCGCCCTGAACTGGGTTCGGCATTGAATCGCGCGGAGCGTTATCTGGGGCTATCCAGCATACTGGTTATTTTAATTGCCGGCGTGGCTATTGCCATGGCGACCCGCCGTTATACCGAGCGGCATTTTGACGCCAGCGCGCTATTGCGTTGCTTAGGGCTTAAACAAAATGAAATACTCTGGCTGTATAGCAGTCAGTTTATCGTTTTAGGGTTGGCGGCCAGCGCCATCGGTTGTTTGCTGGGCTGGTTTGCACAAGCAGGCTTGTTCCGTTTATTGAGAGAATTATTGCCGCAGCATGTAGCAAGCCCCGGTTTATTGGCGGTTTTTTTCGGTTTTATCATCGGGATGGCGGTTTTATTAGGGTTCGCTCTGCCGCCGTTATTACGGCTTAAGCAGGTGTCGCCGCTACGGGTATTACGCCGCGAACTGGCCCCTTTGCCCAGTAGCGCGTGGCTGATTTATGGCTTAGCCATCGGCATTATCGGCCTGTTGATATGGAAATATACCGATGATCTTAAAATGACGGCAACCCTGTTAGGCGCGAGTATGGCGACATTGCTGGCGCTGGGCTTGCTG
>Ga0182021_10008064_pt1 | contig 12490 bp, 1 predicted proteins | sample 612E3MmetaG_FD_120493 | JGI IMG/M metagenome (GOLD analysis project Ga0182021, IMG submission 120493) | Permafrost microbial communities from Stordalen Mire, Sweden - 612E3M metaG (Illumina Assembly) | ecosystem: Environmental > Terrestrial > Soil > Wetlands > Permafrost | place: Sweden... | reverse complement strand
CTGTTGCTGGTCTTTGGTGCCTTGGCTTTGCTGGCGTTTTCCATTCCGGTTCAGGCGCAGCAATACTCCATTGACTGGTATAAAGTCGCCGGCGGCGGCGGCACCAGCACGGGCGGCACGTTTCAAGTCAGCGGCACCATCGGCCAGCCGGATGCCAGCGGCGCGATGACCGGTGGGAATTATTCGCTCACGGGCGGGTTCTGGAGTCTGATTTCCTTCGTGCAAACACCCGGCGCGCCGACACTTTACATCAGCCATTCCGGCAACAGCGTGACGGTGTATTGGCAGAATGTGTCCGGCTGGACTTTGCGGCAGAACAACAACTTGGCCACGCCTGCCGGTTGGTCGGCCAGTGGCGGCGTCAGCACTGCAAACGGCACCAACAGCATCACCATCATCTCGCCGACGGGAAATTTATTCTTCCGCCTGTCCAATCCCTGAACTCCGGAAACAATTTATTTGCCAGCCGAAACCTGATGTAGCTGGTCAGACGCATACGAAACCGGGTTATTGATTTGTCGGCGCAAATGAAAACCTCAAAAGCTCTCCATCTTTGTTTCATTTTCGCACTGCCAACGCTCGATTCCTGCGCTGCCGGGCCAAGTCTGGCCATCACACAGGATGCCCCCCAGGAATTAACCGCGCAGGCGTCTCAAACCAACCGCTTGACGCTGCGAATTCCGGCGGGGGATCCGCGCTTTCGCTATGAAGGCCGGATTGACTTCTCCGATACGAACGCCCCGGTTGTCATCTGGCAGGCCAGCCGGATCAGCATTGATTTTGAGGGGAACAAGCTGGGTCTGGACTTCGACAACGCCAAAGGCCAGTGTTTTTTCAACGCGACGGTGGACGGCTCCAACACGGTCGTTGAAATCTGGGAAGGAAAACCGGTCACGCCCGCGACGCTGGACGGTTTTGGCAACGGGCGTCACCATCTGATGCTGTTCAAGCGCAGCGAAGCAAATGCCGGTATGGTCCATTTTCGCGGCGTTGAATTGGACGCCGGGGAAAAAGCGTGGGCGCCACCGGCGCCAGTTTACCAACTCCGGATGGAATTCATCGGCGATTCCATCACCGTCGGCGCGTGCAATGAAGACGGCGCCTCGGACCAGTGGGACAATCGCCGCACGCACAACTGCGCCTTCAGTTTTGCCACGCTCACAGCCGAAGCGTTTGACGCCGATTATCGCAACATCGCCGTCAGCGGCATGGGCATCGCCACCGGCTGGGTGCCAATGAAGGCCGGGGAGATTTGGGACCGGCTTCACCCGGATACGAACTCGCCGCCCATCAACTTGAGCGTTTGGACCCCAAACGTCGTTTTTGTGAACTTCGGAGAAAATGATGATTCGTTCACGCGCGCCAACGGACAGCCGTTTCCTGCCGGTTTCACCGACGGATACGTCGCGCTCATCCACGCCATCCGCTCGGCCTACCCCGGCGCCCGAATCGTACTGCTGCGCGGCGGCATGTATGGCGGCGCGCAGAGCAGGCCGTTGCGCAAAGCGTGGGACTCCGCCGTCACTCAACTGGAAGCCGCGGACAAAGGTGTCAGTCACTTTGTCTTCAAACACTGGACATCAACGCATCCGCGGGTGGCGGATGACCAAATCATGGCCAACGAATTAATCGCCTGGTTGAAACAGCAGGATTTCATGCAAACCCGTCGTTAGCTGGTCCCGGCTGAACGGCAAACACCGGCAACGCGAACAAGAAAACTGGAGGTTGGTTCTTCAACTTCCGGTTTGGAATTTGGCCGGACGGCGCGTCGGGGCAACGAGGAAAACCGCGTGTCCTTCGCCGTGCATCTGCTGCCGCACAGCCACGCCGTTTTTGCGGCGGAATGACCGGTGTCTGAAATCGTGTCTCAAAAGCCTTGAGTGCCTGATAGGAAATGGCGGGTGAGCAGCGCTTGAGCAGCGTGTAAACTCGTTTGATGTCCGTGGCAAACCACGTCAAAACTCGCCAAAAAAGTCCTGCTTGAAATCACCCTAATTGGCCTGTTGGCGGGCAATAAAGGTGGATTGACGGGATTTTGAAATGGTGAGCAGAATCGAAAGCGCTGTGACGGGTTCAAAGCCAACCAGTCGGCACAGCGCAACATCGCTGGGAACGCGTAAAGAGGCTGTCGCGCGCGGAGTGCCAAAAGGCTTTTTCGCACTCAAGGCAACCTGAGGGCGCCTGCGACATTTGCGGCTCGGCAAGGGTAATATATGGGGCCCGGCGCGCCTTTTGGCCGGTTTTCGAGGAAGTGAACAGCCCCTGAAAGATTTTTGAAAGAAGCGTTCTGTGTCTTACGAACTATAACAGAACAGCACTCCACGGTGGTGCGACCGAAACAACATTTGAGGTCGTTGACAAATCGAAGCGGCGGCAAAGCCGTTCCGCCTCAGCTTCCCGCGGGGAATTGGTTTATGTTCCGATCTCGCCGGTTGCTGACGACAAGTGCCTGCCGAGTCTCCACTCCAAGAATCGCCCAGGCCGCGCGCGTTCTCGTTGCCAGTTACCTGGTGAGGAATCGCTCACACAGGCTTGTTCTCTGGTATCGCGAATTCAGGCAAAATATTTAGAAAGGATTTGATTTTAACCCACACGCAAACCCCAAGACCAAGGTTATGAACGATTCAAAGAAACTCGCAAGGGTTCTTTTGATTTCATTGGCACTGTCGCTGATATGCGCCGCCGCCATCGTCGGAACTGCGTTGCCGCTTTTGGCTTCGGGAGACGGCGGCACTGCATCCCCGCATGACGTCGGGCAAAAACCCGACTATGGCACAAACCTCTGGCTGCAGATTTCGTCTGTCACCAATGGCACTGTCTCTTTGATTTTGCACCACCCGGTTTACACGCAAACCGGCGAAGTGTATGAGGTGTGGAGCCAGACCAATCTAGCCATCCCTGGCTGGAATATTGAAACAGACGTGTGGGCTGTCGTGAACCAAGATTGGACGCCGTTCACAGTGCCGATGTTGGATAGGGTGAATCTATTCATCTGGGCGCGGGATTGGACGGGCATAGATGAAAATTCCAATGGCATACCGGACTGGCGTGAGTATGAACATTTCGGCGGTTTGCCACCGGTGATCACCGCGCAACCGGCCAGTCAAACAGTGGTTCAAGGGAACAACGTGACTTTCAATGTGGGTGTGAGCAGCAATGGTACGATTCCTCTGGGTTATCAATGGTATTTCAACGGGACGAACCTCTTGGCTGGGGCAATAAACGCTTCGCTTACACTCACGAATGCTCAGTTGACAAACGCAGGCAATTACTTGGCGCTGGTCACCAATGTGATGGGCAGCGTGACCAGTTCCAATGCCGTGCTGACAGTGCTCGTTCCACCTTCAGTCAGCTTGATCAGTCCGGCGGACGGCTCAAGGTTTGTGGCGCCGACCAACATCACCCTCTTGGCTGGTGCAGCCGCAGTTGGCACAAGCATCACCAAAGTGCAATTCATTTTCGGCAACGGTACGGAATTGGGCGAGACGGCCAGTGCGTCCAATGGTTTCTATGGCTTTGTCTGGACGAACGCGCCACCGGGCATCTACTCCTTGAGTGCTGTCGCCATTGATGGCCACGGCGTGGCAGGCACTTCGAGTGCCGTCAACATCACGAATGACAATATCGTCTTTTTGGAAGGGGTCAATTTAAACGGACCTCCCGTCACCATCGAGGGGAATCCATGGTGGAGTTATACCTATGCCCTTACCAACGGCTTATCGGTGACGAATGCCGTCACCAATTACGTGGCCATTAACAATCTGGTTCCACCAACCGATATCGAGCCCAGCAACATGCTGCAATCCCTGCTCACGCGCTCCCGTTTGCCCCCGGCCGATCAGCAAACGAATTGCCAGGTTAGTGTCAATTTGGGTTATCCTGACTGTTATTTTCGAGTTTCACTGGCGAACTTCCCCAACGGCTACATGGTGACCAATGGGTCACAGGCTTATCGTGGCTGGTGCTTTAACAAACATTTAAATATTACCACAAGTTCGAATTATCGGGTGGCGCTATATTATACATTCGGCACACCTGATCCTCGTTTTTCGAGCATGAACTTGAACAAGGTGAACTATCTGTTGAATCACAAGCTGGGCACCAACAACGACATTCAAAATGCGGTTTGGACCTTACTGGGGCAGGGGAACGAAGACATAAACACACATGGTTCCTATACCCCAACCACCAATTACACCACCATGACGAATATGGCTTGCCTATACGGAACTGACTTCGTCCCTGGTTGCGACCAGATAGCGGTGGTCATATTTGATCCCACCAATAATCAACCCATCGGTGTCGAGATCGGAGGCACCAACTGTGACAATAATCCCAAGAACATTGGCTTCACCCTGACGCAGGCCAATCTTACCAATGGTTATTATTATGTTTCCCTTTGGCTGCTGGAGGATCAAACGAACTACGCGCGAAGCTTGAACATTAATGTCCAGGGCACAACCGTCGCGACGGGGATCGGAACAAACTTGGCATTGGGAGATTGGGTCAAACTTGGTCCTTATGGCGGCAATGTGACGAATGGAGCGTTGAAGGTTGACGTGATCAGTCCGACTGTGGGCGATCCGATCCTCATGGGTTTGGCCATTTACTCCTGCGAGAATTCAAACCCGCCCGTTTTGGTGACAATCACGCCAACGAACCCGGTAGTTTGTCCCGGCTCAAGTGTGACGCTAAACACAACGATTTCAGGCATCGGGCCGTTTAGTTATGTCTGGAAACAGAACGGCGGTGTGTTGACGGGTCAGACTAACGGCTCGTTGGTTCTTGCCAATGTCTCTGCCACTAATACCGGCACTTACACCGTGGTGGTGACTGCGGCAAATGACAAGAGTGCAAACAACAGCACCAGTCTGACGGTAAACAGCGTAGTGAGTGCGACACCATTAACCAGCCTGACCAGCGTGTCCGGAACGACGGCAACCTTCAGCACGACGGCTTACGGGACCGGCCCTTATGGCTACACGTGGTATAAGAATGACACGGTGTTCTCCGGGCAGGTGACCAATTGTCTGACGTTGAACAATGTGGGGGCCGGTGATGCGGGGATCTATAGTGTCGTGGTGAGCGGCGCGTGTGGCATTCCGGTGACCAACAGCGCAACTCTGATTGTCTGGCAACCACCAACAGTTGTGATTACTTACCCGGCTTCGAATTCCGTCTTTACCCTTGGCACGATTATCTCCATTAACGCAAACGCACAGTCTGCTTATGGTTGTGTCACCAACGTGCAGTTCTTCAATGGGACAAACCTGCTGGGAACGGCCGGTGCAAATGGCACAAACTATACCTTGGTTTGGACCAACGCGCCGCATGGAACGAATGCGCTTGTCGCCGTGGCCAGAGACGATGGTGGATTGAGTTCCACATCCGCAGTCGTGTCCGTCATCATGAACAGCCCCCCAACGGTCAGTGCGGGGACAAACCAGACGGTGGTTTGGGTTGTACACAGCACGAATATCAGCGTAAACCTGCAAGGCAGTGTCTCGGATGACGGATTGCCCACGCCCCCACTGTTGACCACACTTTGGTCGCAGATTGCCGGGCCGACCAATATCAGCTTCACCGATCCCGCGCGGACAAACACCACCGTCACCTTCTCCGTGCCCGGCGTCTATACACTGCAATTGATGGCTTGGGATGGGCAACCCCTAAGCGCCAGCAATACTGTGACCATCACCATTGGGGAACGTCCAAGCACACCCACGGTCCTTATCGTGACCCCATCGGATGGAGACTCTTTTGCCGCGCCGGCCACCATCCGCTTGATGTCCGTCGCTCAAGACAGGGATGGTGTGGTGACGAATGTTGACTATTACGTCAACAACGTCTTCCTGAACAGACCCACTCCCAGTCCCTACCGGTTTTCGTTGACGAACGTGCTGAGGGATAATTATCAGTTCGTCGCTGTGGCCAGGAACGACCGGGGATTGAGCGCAACCTCGCCGCCTGTCAACGTGACCGTGCTTCCGCGATCGCCGGTGGTGTCCATTGTGACGCCGCAAACCAATGCCGAATTTGCATTTGGCGAACCGATTGTCATCCAGGCCGCCGCCAGCGATGTGGACGGCATGGTGACCAACGTCCAATTCCGGGCGGGCACTTTCGTTCTCGGCAACGACGCCAATGCTCCTTATACGTTCACATGGAGCAACGCGCCGCAGACCGTCCCGACGAATCTTTACGCTATTGCGACGGACAACGACGGCTTGAGCACAACGTCAGCGCCAGTACCGATTACAGTAAACGGCGGATGTGTCAACGTGCCGGGCGTTAGCAGTCTTGCGTTGAGCGTGAGTGAAATTCTCGGAGGCAACCAGTTGTCTGGCACGGTTGTTCTAAGCGATCCTGCAACCACCGGCGGTCAGGCGGTTAATCTTTACAGCTCCAACTCTGCCGTGATCGTCCCGGTTTCAGTTTATGTGCCGGAAGGCCAGAGCAGCAATTCATTCACCATCAGCACACTTCCAGTCACCGCGACCAGTACCGTTACGGTCAGCGCGTCCCATCATGGCCAGGCAGCCAGGATGGCTTGTTTGACGGTGGATTCGTCGGCTGATGGAAGCATGAATGTGGTGCAGTATTGCGGACCAATGGATGTAGTCTTTGTGATTGATACTACAGGCAGCATGGGAGAAACACTGGATAGCGTAAAAAATGCACTGACCAATACTTTAGACAGCATCGTCGCGGCATCTCGCGGAGATTATCGTCTTGGACTCGTGACGTTCGACGGCTACGACCCCGATTTGGATCCTTGTTGTGGTATGCCGTTTAACTGCATGAACAGCTGCGCTCCGATCTCGGGGGATTTTGTTTGTGTGCGGCAAGGGCTGTCTTCCACAAATAGAGACCAGATTGGCAATTTAACGGGAAATCTGACGACTGGCGACGGTGGTGGACCAGAGGAGTGTTCGGATGAGGCGCTCAACACAGTCATCAATACCCTTTCCGCCACCGATCCCAATCGCAACCAATGTGGAGATTTCACGACTCCATTTCGTCCCGAAGCACGTAAGATTGTTATCTTGGTTACGGATGCCCCGCCCGGCAGTTTTTATGATTTGTTCGCTTCCGGGTATGCCGACAATACCGATACGATTCGATCGAACGCGTTTCAGCGCGCGGCTGAAGCACTAGCCAAAGGAATTCAGATATCCACGGTAAATGTCACACATGGGCACAATGCATCTGATGGCGGCAACTATGCGCGTGACTTCTATGCGCGTCGGGACCAGTTTATGCATTATTATGCCGATGCAACCGGAGGAATCTACACGGAAACCACAGATGGTTCCCAAGCTGATCAAGCTATTGAAGCCATTCTCGCCCAATGCGGCAGTTCGGCAGGCCGGATGATTTTTGTCCGTGACGATCAAAACCGGCAGTATGCTCCGTTCGCAGTGACCGGGCCGCAGTTGGGCGCTGCTGCTTCTGTTCCTGCTGCCTTTGATACCAAAGGAATGTGGGGCAATGTGATGGGCGCGCGCATACAGCGGGCGGGAACGTTCCAGGCTTTTCCCGGCAGTCGATTCGATGTTGAGATTGGCGTTGGTTCATTGGTCACTAACTCCAGCAGCTTTGGCCTGCTGTTCACCAACGCACACAAGCTCGTTGGAACCAACCATTATTCGGTTGAATGGGAACTGCCCGATACTTTTTACCAGGACGCCGAAGCGCATCTGGATGGCGCCAATTCTCTGCTGCTTTCGAATCGCGTGAGCAGCGTGTGCGGACAGACTTACAGTGCCACAGACACGCCTGAGGCCGCTTGGCCGTGGGACAAAAATATCCTTACGCTGGCGGTCGCCATGGACCGGCAGATTCCGCAAGGCCACTGCCGTGATTTCGTCCTGGTGAGCGGGGATTCCCCCTTGAACGGAACATGGGACATTGTGTTCCGTGCCAAAATAATCGCCTCCTCGGGACAGCCTAACGGCTGGGATGTGGAAGACGATCACACAGCGTTCGGTGGATTCATTGTCACCGTGCCAGCGAATGTTGTGCCGGACAAAGCCTATGAAATTCGTATTCAACAGGCTCGATGGAATGCCGGCCGTTCAGCACGATTTGAAGTGCTTCCTGCGAATGCGATCCACACCGCCCCGGTGCTGCTTCCGCTGGCGCTTTCCACAAACATGATTGCCTCTCCGGCAACCATTGCGCTGACGGTTTCTTTGGATTCACCCGCGCCATTCGGCGATGCTTATGTGCCGCTCTACACAAACGGAATCGCATGCACTGTTGCGGTCATACCCGCGGGGCAGACATCCACCACCACGACTGTCCAAGTCGGTGGAAGCGCCGGAAGCACATTGGAAATCCTGGCCTCCTACAATGGCTATCGCAAGGCGAAGGTGCGCATCGTCTCGGGCTGTGTGACGCCCGGTCAGCTGCTGAACCTGACCGCCGACAACGACACGGTTCTCGGCGCGGTCGTGCTCACATGGAGTGCCGTGCCCAATGCCACCAGCTACACTGTCAGCCGGGGACCAATCGCATCAAGTCTTGCGCCCATCTTCAGTGATCTTACTACCAACAGGTTTGTTGACAGCGACGTTGCCCCGGGCAGCAGCTGTTTTTACCAAGTCACGGTGTTCAATAACTGGTGTACAAACGCATCGGCACCGGTCAGCGACGTGACGCCCTACAACGGTCCCGCTCCCGCTCCCTGGATCATTCCTTCCGGCGGTATCTTCAATGACAGGGTGGATGTGTTGCTGACCAATTATATTCCCGATACGATTATTTACTATACCACAGACGGCTCAATACCCTCGTATTGGTCCCACGATGGCTCGTTCACAAACGGAGGGATCGTTCATCTGACCACAAACACGACCATCCAGGCATATACCTATCAGTGGTTGGCTGACTGGAGTCAGTATTACGAAAGCGACAGCCGCATTGTCTCCGCCGACTTCACCATCATCAATCCAGCGCCCATCAATTGCGGTGATACCATGTCAGGCTCTCTCACTCGCACCAATTCCTGTTCCACGGTCTTTGGCGCGGGTCGGTATTGCAACCGTTACGCCTTCACAGCGGGTGCTGACGACGTCGGCAAGCTCGTCACCATCACCGCATCTTCAACCAACTTCGACACATTCCTCTTCCTCAAAGATGCTTCCACAAACGTGTTGTCCTGGAACGATGATTCCGCGAACGACACCACCGATTCACAAATCGTATTCCGCGTCCCCGCCGCCGGCGTCTATGTCATCGAACTGACGTCATATCAGCCGCAGGAAGTCGGGAATTTCACGTTGACCTTCGACTGTGGAGACATAGCCACACTAAATGTCTTCACCAATGCATATCCGGTTTTCACGACCAATTCCGCGCCTCTTCCCGTGGGCGGGACAATTGACTTCGGAACCATCAACACCGGAACATCTGTTACAAATTATATTACTTTGACCAATAGCGGCAACGCGCCGCTGGTCATCTCAAACATCGCCGTTTATCCGGCCGCTTCGACCAATTCAGGCAACGGATTCACAATCTCGCCCACAAACAGTATCACGCTCCCCCGTAGCGCCATCACCAACATCGGGATTATCCTGTTCTCCACTCAATTGTCGGATTTTGACGGTTATTTTGTCTTCGAAAGCAACGATGGCGGCGCAGGCGGCAACCAACCGCAAAATCCGTTCTGGGCACGAGTCGTGGGCAGTGCGCGGGCCGCCTCCGGACCGCCCCGGGTCTCCATCTACTACCCTACCAACGGCACAACAGTCCCGGCGACGAATAGCGTGCTGACCAATGTCACGCTGGAAATTGACGCCATCGCCATGGATGAAGATGGCATCCAAAAAGTTGAATTCCTGACCAATGGCTTCCTGTTCCGGACAGTTTCGAATGCTCCCTATTCCGTTGTGTGGACAAATCCTCCGGCGGGACAGCACATTCTTGCCGCCAGGGCTTACGACAATGCAAATAACTCCACCGCTTCAGATGGCGTGACGATCAAGGTGGGCTTGCCGCTGTTGACCCTGTCGCCCACCAATCCGGGCGTGGGAATTTCCAACACACCGTTCTTCATCACGGCAACTCTCCAAAACGCCGGCGGCAGCCCCGTCACCAATACCACCGTCACCTTCAACGTGTTCGGCGCGCACGCCATGACCAACATCGCCCGGCTTACGGACACAAATGGCCAGGCCACCCTGACCTACACCGGCACCAATTACGGAGCCGACTGGATTTTTGCCTTGGCCAGCGTCGGCGACGTGCCGGTGCAGGCCGGCCCTGTGAACAAAAACTGGGCACGCAACGTCGCCTGCGGCAACATCTACCCGGGCAGTCTCGCCGAAACCGATGGTTACGCCGTCGGCCGCAATTGTGATGTGCCCGCGCACTGGGCGGACTTCTACAACTTCACCGGCAATGCGAACGACATCGTCACGTTCACCATGCGGTCCACCAATTTCTCCACCTATATGTTTGTGCTGACCAATTGTATGTCGCTCAATGCGACCAACGATGCGCTGAACACCGACGACACGCAAATCCGCATGACTCTTCCCGCCACCGGCTCGTACATCCTGGAAGCCAGCTCCGCCGACATCTTCCAGACCGGTGATTACACGGTGCAGATCGCCTGCGGGACGACGCCGGCGCCGGACATCGCCGTGCTGGTTTCAGGCACGAACCTGCCCAGCTTCGGAACCCTGGATTTCGGGGCCACAACGAACAACATTGCCCTCACCCACACCATTACGATTACCAACAAGGGCAATGCCACGCTGACCATCAGCGGTTACAGCATCACGTTGTCGAATGTTTTCTCCATCACACCTTCACCCGTGACCAATCTCCCCGCGGGGAGTGCGGCATCCTTCACCCTGCAATTCCTGGCCACCAACAGCGCCCAATATCAGGCAAGTCTGGTGCTTGCCAACAATGATCCGGATGAGAATCCGTTCGTGATCAACTTGAGCGCGATCTCAAATCCGGACGGCGCCCCGCCGACTGTGTGGATCGTGGCCCCGCCGAACGGAATGGCTTTCGTCGCCCCCGCCGCCATCAACATCCAGGCAACCGCCACCAATACCTCTGGCGCAACCATCACCAACGTGACTTTCGGCTTCAAAAACTCTTCCGGTTCATGGTTGATAGGCAACGACACCAACGCCCCCTATGCCATCAACTGGAACATCACCCAGCCGGGCACCTACGCGCTGATGGCTTTGGCGTGGGACAGCGAAGGCCGCATCGGCGTGGCCACCAGCGTCAACATCACGGTGAATGCCGCGAGCCAAAATCGTCCGCCCGTCGCCAATGACGATCATCCCGTCGTTTTGGTCAACAGCGTCAACAACGTGCTTGATGTTCTGACCAATGACACCGATCCCGATGGCGACTCGCTGACGATTGTCTCGATAACACCGCCGGCTAACGGGACTGCGGCCATCATCAACAACGGCAAGGCCATCCATTACACGCCTCCACAAGCTGCCCAGGGTTACCCCGCCGACGGGTTCCATTACAAGATTTCGGACGGGAAAGGCGGCACCGCTTGGGGAGGTGTTAAAGTGGACGTTTATGCCAGTGCCATTCCGTCTGTAACCCTCACTGCCGACGCTTACACCACCAACGCTGGAGCCATTGATCCTCTTATTGCAACAGTCACTCCATCCCAATACATCACCAAAGTGGAGTTCTACCTGGGTCAGACCTTGATTGGCACGGTCACAACCGGCATCAACGGCCTTTACACCAATTATTGGACGGCTCTCTATGACAACTGTAACTGTGCCTTCACCGCCACCGCTTACGACATCTTCGGCCAGATCAATACCTCGCCGGAAATTCATATAAACGTCCAGGCGCCCCCTGGCATCGCGCCCGTGGCCCAAATTGACAATCTGGCCAATACCGAGTCCCAGGTCGGCGACCAAATCTACACCAGCCCCGCCACCATTCCCGATGGAATGTTTAATCTGATCGGTCGGGCCTATGACGTGGATTCCCCCGATATTGCATGGCAGTTGCAACTCTACACCACCGGCGGCACGCTGCTACGCGACTTCACGCCCGGACCGGTGAACGGCTCCGGTTTCCACCCCGGCTCGGTCGGGTCCGCCGCCGCGTCCGGCCTCCTGACCACGTGCGATTTCACCACCATCCCAAATGGCGTTTACGACCTCGTGTTGAGAGCCAGTGGCGGTTATGTGGTGACGGAGAAAAGCGTCCGCATCCTTCTTAATACCCAGCTCAAAATCGGCCAGTTCAGCTTCAGCCAGCAGGACGTCGTCATCCCCGCCGGCGGTCTGCCACTCGCTGTCATCCGCACCTACAACTCGCTCAATGCTTCTTCCCCTGGCCCACTCAACTCTCAACCCGGTGCCGACTTCGGCCCCGGCTGGACATTCGCCATCAACGACATGGATGTGTCTTTTGACGAAACACGCCAGGACACCGAGGATTTATACGGCCACAGCTTCAGCCTGCGCACCGGCGGCGGACG
>Ga0182021_10008063_pt1 | contig 12490 bp, 10 predicted proteins | sample 612E3MmetaG_FD_120493 | JGI IMG/M metagenome (GOLD analysis project Ga0182021, IMG submission 120493) | Permafrost microbial communities from Stordalen Mire, Sweden - 612E3M metaG (Illumina Assembly) | ecosystem: Environmental > Terrestrial > Soil > Wetlands > Permafrost | place: Sweden... | reverse complement strand
GCGTGGCGCGGGTGGGCACGGCTTTCGCCGGGCGCGGCGCGGGAAAATCCCTGACGCGTCCAAGCGCGAGCGCCTGGCAACTGTGCGCCAGCGGGCAGTCGGTGCAGCGAGGCTGGGCGCGCGTGCACAGCGTCGCCCCCAGGTCCATCATCGCCTGGGTGTAGCGGCCGATGGCGCGCGGCGGCAGTTGCTCTTCCGCAATTTGCCACAGGCGCTGTTCGACACGCTTCTCCCCAGGGTAGCCGGCGACGGCGAAATGCCGCGCGAGAACACGCTTGACGTTGCCATCCAGGATAGGTGCGCGCGTGCCGTAGGCGAATGCGGCGATCGCCGCGGCGGTCGAGCGGCCGATGCCGGGCAGCGCTTCGATGTCTTCGAGCGCGCGCGGAAACACGCCGCCGTGCTTGTCCCGCACCAACTGCGCGGCGCGCTGCAGATTGCGCGCGCGCGAGTAATAGCCGAGACCGCTCCACAGCCGCAGCACTTCGTCCTGCGGCGCGCCGGCGAGCACGGCGATGTCGGGGAAGCGCTCGAGAAAACGCCGGTAATAGGGAATCACCGCGGCGACCTGGGTCTGCTGCAGCATGATCTCGGCGACCCAGATGCGGTAGGCGTCGCGCGTGCCCTGCCAGGGCAGGTCGTGGCGGCCGTGGCGTTTGTGCCAGGCGAGCAGGCGGACGGAAAACGCGGCGCTATTTTTGATTGGCGACACCGAACGGAACGTGCCCGGTCGCCACGTGCTGCGAGGCCGAGTCGCAATGGCGCTGCTGATCGTCGAAGAAAATATCCGCGCCGAAGGCCTTGAGAAAGCGTCCCTTGTCCAGGCCGCCGAGGAACAGCGCCTCGTCGATGCGGATGTTCCACGCCCGCAGGGTGCGGATCACGCGCTCGTGCGCCGGCGCGCCGCGCGCCGTCACCAGCGCGGTGCGGATGGGCGAGCGCTCCGGCGGATATTCGGATTGGATGCGGTGCAGGGCCGCGAGGAAATTCTTGAACGGCCCGCCCGACAACGGTTCCCTGGCGGCGTCGGTTTCGCTCCGGGTGAAGGCGTCCAGACCGTCGCGTTTGTAGACCTGTTCGGCTTCGTCGGAGAACAGCACCGCGTCGCCGTCGAAGGCGATGCGCAGTTCGCCTTCGGGCGCCGGGTTCTGCCCCACGTTGGAGGGCAGAATGGTGGCCGCGGCGTGCCCCGCGTCCAGCGCCTTGCGCACGTCCTCCGGATTGGCCGACAGGAACAGGTGCGCGTCGAAGGCGGGCACATAAGGGTAGGTGCTCTCGCCGCCGGTGAAGGCCGCGCGGGAAATGTCGAGCTTGTAATGCTCGATCGAATTCATGATGCGCAGCCCCGTGTCGGCGGTGTTGCGCGACAGCAGGATCACTTCCACCCGCGGCGGATCGCGCCGGTTGAGCGCGAGCAGCTTCTTCACCAAACCGTAGGCGATGCCCGGCTGGAGTATCTCGTCTTCGTGCTGGCGCTGATAGGCGTGATAGGCCGCCACGCCCTGCTCGTCGAACACGCGGTTGCTCTCCTCCAGGTCGAACAGCGCGCGCGAGGAGATGGCGACGACCAGTTTTCCGTCAAAGGATTCAGGCATGGGTAGCGTGTTGTTGCCGCAATGGTTCAGCGTGGCATCGGAGGTGCATTGTTGGCCCGTCGCGCGATTTGCGCAAGGGCCAGGCAAATCCTAGACCGCGATGCCCAGCGATTGCGCCAGCGCCAGCGTCGCCTGCGTGAAGCAGCCCATGGGCACGCGCACGATGCCCGCGCCGATCTGGCCGATGCCCGCGTGCTTGTGCGCGATGCCGGTGGTCACCACCGGCCGTATGCCGGTATCGACCACCTTGCGTATGTCTATGCCGGCCGGCGCTCCGGCGAAATCGAGGTTGGGCAGCGACATGACGGGATTGCGCGTGCAGGTGATGTCGTACATTTCGCGCGAGTAGGCGTTGGCCTGCGCCACGCTGCCGCCGACCAGTTGCACCAGGGCGGGCGAGGCGGCGAGCGCCTGGCCGCCGTAGCCTGCGGTTTCGCAGATCGCACTGTCGCCAAGATCCGCGTTCGCGTCCTCCGCCTTGAAGCCGGGGAAGTACAGGCCCACGGGCGTGTCGGAGGGTGCCTCGAACCAGCGCGCGCCCAAGCCGCTTACGCGTATCGCCGTGGTGACGCCGTTGCGCGCGATTGCGGTGACGACCGAGGCGCCGGCGATGCCGTGCGCCGCGTCCATGATCGCTTTGGATGCGACCATGGAGAGGTTGAGGAAGAACTGGCCGGTCGCTGCGATGAAATCGAGCGCTGCGCGCGCGCGGGCGCGATCGAAGGCGCTGCCGGCGAGCGCGCCGCCGATCGCCATGTGGAACAGCGCGGTCGCGGCCGCGTTGCGGCTGTGCACTTCGTCGCCCATCAGCAAGGCCTGCGACTGGATCGCTTTGAGATTGATGCCGCCGGGGATTCCGGCCAGGGCTGCCTTGATCGCGGGCGCCAGCACCGCGGCGATCCATTTGAGGCGCGCTATCGCATCCGGGCCGTAGGCGCCGAAACGCAGCACGCGGCCTATGCCTTCGCTGAAATTGGTGTAGGCCATGTTGCCGTGGGTGGCGTTCCTGACGACGAACAGCGGCATGGAGGGCGAAATCGCGCCCGACATCGGCCCCACCGCGCTCTGGTCGTGGTTGGGCAGGAAGGCGACTTCGCCGGCGGCGAGCCGCGCCTGCGCCTCCTCCGGCGTCCCGGCCCAGCCCTCATAGAGCATGGCGCCGATCATGGTGCCCTTCATCGGATCGCACATGTTCGGCCAGGCGATCGGCGCGCCGGCATGCGTGAGCGTCCTGCGGCCGCCGGCCCAAAGCGCGGGCCAGATCTCGTCCGCGCGCAAGGCGACGTCGACGAGCACCGGCTGGGCTTCGAGCATGCGCTTGACCGAAGCCGCGTTGGCCCGGTCGACGACGGAGCCGGGCGCTTCCGCATCGTCCTTGTCGCCGGCGAGTCGGGCGAGCGTCCAGGCGAGCCCGGGATCGCCGTCGCCGGCGGGGCGCCATTCGACTTGCGTGACGGGCACGCCCGCATGCGCCATGGTTAGCGCGAACATCTCCAGCCCGATGTTCACTACAACCGGTTTGTCCTGCAGGAGTTCAGCCATCGATGACCATCCTTTCCCCGAGTAAGCCCAGCAGCAGCCCGGCCAGCATGTCCCAGCCGGATGCCTGTCCCACATGGACCAGAGCGCGAGCGGCAACAAGCGCCGCGCTTGCATCGCCGGCAGCGAGCGCATCCGCCAAGTCGTGCAAGGGCTCGAAGCTTTCGCCCGCCACCATGTCTGCAAGCAGGGCCGCGCTGATCGCATGGCTTGCGCTTCTTGCATCTTGCGCCAGGCCGCCGCCGATGCGCAGCCAGGCTTCGTCCCTGTCGATGAGCCTGCGCCCGAACAGCGCCGCCCCGACCAGATCGTCGCCGGATGGCGTGAGCCCCGCGCCGAGGCCGAGCAGGCTTTGGGATGCGCTGTATGCCGACTCTGGGTTTCCCGCCGTGTAAGCGCGAGCGAGCCTGCGCACGCGTGCCTCGGCATAGCCGAGCGGAAAGTCGAGCGCAGCGTGAACTAGCAGCTCGCCGAATCCGCGCGGCGGACCCAGATCGCAAATGGCGTTCAGGAGAGCGCCGGCGGCGTCTTGCACCACCTTCGGGTCGACGGCGGCCATGGGCGGGAGCTCGCGCCGCCATGTCACGGCGGGCAGTGTGCCCAGGGTGACGACATGACCTGTCGCGACGGGGCGGGCGGTGATCGCCGCGCGCGGGTGCCGCGCCGGCAGGCTGTGCCCGACCCAGATGATTTCACCGCCGGCCTCGAAATAAGGCGCGTCCGGAAAGGTGCTCAACGGCCGGGCGATGCCGCCGCTCGCAAGGAGCGCCCAGCGCGCCTTGCTGCCCAGGGCGACGAGCGCTACCGGACTTGCGCCTCGTGCCCTGTGCCCCGCAGCGGTCGCGGCGATGTCGTCGATGGCGTGAATCATCTTATCGGCGCGCTGCGATACAGCAGGCGGCAAAGCGCGCGGCGGCGGTCGAGTTGGGCAGCAGCTGCATGCCCGCCGCGGTCAACTTCTCGCCCTGACCGGCGAGGCCCTGCGGGTCTGCCTCGGTGCCGCAGAGGAAACCGAGCACCAGCAGGTTGCGGTCTTCGCGCGCGGCGACGGCGCGCGCTTCGCGCACCGCAGGGGCGAGTTCGCTCGCCGGGTCCGCGTGCGCGCCGTAGCCGAGCACCACGTCGAGCACGACGGCTGCGACACCTGGGTCGCGCGCTTCCTGCAGCAAACGCTCCTTGCGTTGATCGAAGTCGATCATCGGATGCGGTCTTCCCACGGTAAACTCGTCCGCGCCGAGGTCGATCGCGGTGTGTTCGCGGCTGGCTGCACGCGGCGGCAGAGTCCATGCAGGGTCGATCGGCGCGTTCGACCAGGCGCATATGCCGGCTGCTCTCCATATCAGCAGCGCTTCGGTGCAGTAGGTGCCTCCCGAGTAGAGGCCGCGCAGGTAGCGCTGCGAGCCGGCCAGCTCGCCAATTGCGGCAGGACCGGCCGGCGCTGCCGCCCCGGGTGTCGCGCCGCGGGCCAGCGCCAGTGCCGCATGCGCCGCGTCTTCCAGCGTAGCCACGGTGTACACCCCGCCGCCGCTTTCCAGCTTGCTGCCGAGAAACAGCACCACCACGGGTTTGCCGCAGGCGCGCGCAGCGGCGAGCGCGCGTTCGGCCACCGCGGGCGCAGGCGGCTTGGACACGATCACGATGACGCGCGTCCCGGGGTCGCGCGCGAGCAGGGCGATACCCTGCAGTAGCGTCGTGCCGCCGATCTCGGCCGACGCATCGCGGCTGCCGGTGCCGATACCGTGTGAAATGCCTGCCCCCAGGGCGTGGATGCGGCAGCTCAGTTCCTGCATTCCGGTGCCCGAGGCGCCGACCAGACCGATGCTCCCGCGCCGAACGGCATTGGCAAAACCGAGCGGCACGCCGGCGATGAGCGCCGTGCCGCAATCCGGGCCCATGACCAGCAGGTTTTTCCGGGCCGCGAGTTGTTTGATCGCGCGCTCCTCGGCGACGGGTACGTTGTCGCTGAACAGGAAAACGTGCAGGTCCAGCCGCAAAGCCTTGAGGGCCTCGGCCGCCGCGTAGGGGCCGGGCACGGAAATCTGCGCCAGGTTCGCTCCCGGCAGGCGCTCCACGCCCAGCGCAAGCGAACGCGGTCCCGCCTGAACGGCGCCGGAAGCGGGCGCGGTTTCCTGTTTGTCGAGCAGGCCCTCGATCTGCGCGAGCGCGGGTTCCACCGCATGGTCCGCGCCTTCGACGACGATCATCATGTCCATCGGGCTTGCGTCCGCGAACCCGGGGGCGAGCAGGCCAGCCTGCGCGAGCATGTCCTTGTTCGCCGGCGTGCCCATGAGCAGCGATACGCGCGCGAGTCCCGCCGCGGCGCTCACCGTCTGGGCGATGCGCATGGCCGCTACCGAGTCCTTGTAGAAATTGCGTTTCAGTCTGCTTGTTATTGCCACGGGATGTACTCCAGCCTATTGCACGCCGAGGTAGGCCTTCTCCAGCGCCCCGTCGGCGGCGATCTCGGCGCCAGAGCCGGAAGCGACGATTCGGCCGCGCTCGATGACGTAGGCGCGATCGGCGAGCGCCAGCGCAAGCCCGGCCATCTGGTCGACGAGAAGTATGGTTACGCGCGCATCGCGCAGCAGGTCGAGGGCGTGAAACAGGTCTTTGATGATATTGGGCGCAAGGCCCAGCGAAGGTTCGTCGAGCAACAGCAGGCGCGGCTTGGCCATCAGGCCGCGCGCGATCGCCAGCATCTGCTGCTCGCCGCCGGAGAGCAGGCCGGCGCGCTGGTGCAGGCGCTCGCGCAGCTTCGGGAATCCGTCGAGCACGCTTTCGATTTCGGCATCGGGCAGGTCCTTGCGCAAATAGCCGCCGAGGCGGATGTTGTCGAGCACCGAAAGCTCGGCGAACACCTGCCTGCCCTCGGGCACCAGCACCACGCCCTGCGCCACCACGCGGTGCGCGGGCAGGCGCGACAGATCGGCGGAGCCGAAGCCGATCTTGCCGCTCACCGGCCGCAGCAAACCGCACAGCGCATGCATCAGGGTGGATTTGCCGGCGCCGTTCGCGCCCAGGGCGGCGACGAATTCACCTTCGCGAACCTGCAGGTCTATCCCCTTCAGCACCGGTTCCGCGCCGTAATCGGCGCGCAGTTCGCTGACTTCGAGCAAGACCCTGCCCGCACCGGTTTCGCCGGCGTGGCGCGCCGCCTGGCGTTCCCCGTCCTCGCCCAGGTAGGCGCTGCGCACCGCTGGATTGCGCTGCACCTCCGCGGGCGTGCCCGCGGCGATCTCCACGCCTGCATCCAGCACCACGATGCGATCGGAGATGGACATCACCACCGGCATATCGTGTTCCACCAGCACCACGGTCACGCCGGAATCGGCGATGCGCCGCAGCAGCACGGAGAGCGCCGACTTGTCCTCGCGCGACAGCCCTGCGGCAGGCTCGTCGAGCAGCAGTACCGCGGGCCGGGTCGCCAGCGCGCGCGCAATTTCGACCAGGCGCCGGTCCACATGCGCCAATTCCGCCGCGGGCGCATGCAGGTCGCCGCGATAGCCGATGAAGGCGAGCAGCCGTTTTGCCGCTGCCTCGGTTCCCGAGCGCTCGGGCGACGCGATCAGCAGGTTTTCGATCACGCTCAGGCTGCCGAATAGCTGCGAGGTCTGATACGTCCGCGCGATGCCCGCGCGGGCGATGCGCCAGGCCGCCTGGCGCTCGATGTGCAATTCACCCAGCTTCACCGTGCCCGACTCCGGCATGCAGAAGCCGCCGAGCAGATTCAGTACGGTGGTCTTGCCGGCGCCGTTCGGCCCGATCAGGCTGGTCACCGTCCCGGGGTGCGCGGAGAACCCGACTGCGCTCACCGCCTTGATGCCGCCGAAGGAGATGGACAATCCTTCGGCGCTGAACACGGTATGTGCAGGGGCCGCTGGCAGCGATGCTTCCCCCGCCGCCGCAGCCAGCGCCGGCTCGCGCCGGCGCCGCAGCCAGCGCGAGACTTCGCCGACGATGCCTTCGGGCGCGAGCCACAGGACGACCAGCATCAGCGCGCCGAAGAACAGCAGGCGATACTCCGCCATGCCGGAGAGCAGTTCGGGCAGGAGCACCACGATCGCCGCGCCGACGACGGGGCCGCTCACGGTTCCGGCGCCGCCGACGACCACGACCAGGACGAACAGCAGCGATTGCAGGAAGGCGAAGGTCGAAGGCGTGACGAATCCGGACAGCGGGGCGAACAGCGCACCGGCAAGCCCGGCGCACGCCGCCGACAGGGTGAAGGCGAGCGCCTTCACCGCGACCGGGTTGAGGCCGATCGATTCGGCGGCGACCTCGGAATCCTTGACCGCGCGCATCGCCGCGCCCCAGGAGGAGCGCGCGAGCCGGGAGAAGGCGATGACCAGGGCCGCGGCCAGCACGATGGCGAGGAGCGCGATGCCGCGCTCGCCGAGCGTGTATCCGAACACCTGCGGCTGCGGCACGCCCATGATGCCGTTCTGTCCGCCGGTCAGGTCGCGCCACTCTGCGGCGCCGTTTTCGATGACGAAACCGAATGCGACCGTCACCATGGCGAGATAGGGACCGCGCACGCGCAGCGCCGGCAGCGCGAGCAGCGCGCCGGTGAGCGCCGCCAGCAACACGCCCGCGGGCAGCGCGATCCAGAAACTCAGCCCCGCCTTCACCGTGAGTATGGCCACGGTGTAGGCGCCTATCGCGTAGAACCCGACGTGGCCGAAAGACACCTGGCCGGACAGTCCGAGCAGGATGTTGAGGCCTATCGCCGTGATCGCGGTGAGCGCCATCGTCGCCATCACGAAGACGTAATAGCTGTTGGCGAGAGCGGTAAATGCGAGCGCGGCCGCAAACACCAGCGACAGCGCGACCGCCGGGGCGTACTTCATACTTTCTTCACGCCGGCCTGGCCGAACAGGCCGTTGGGCGCCAGGGCGAGCGCCACGATCACCAGGCCGAAGCTGAGTACCTGGGTATAGGTCGAACCCAGCAGCGCCGTGATCAGCGATTCCACCAGCCCGAAAATGATGCCGGCGATCACGACGCCCCAGGCGCTGGTAATGCCGCCGAGTATCGCCACCGCAAACGCCTTGAGTCCGAACACGGTGCCCATGTCCGAATGCACGTTGAACAGCGGCGCGATGAGGATGCCGGCGGCGCCGGCGAATGCGGCCGACATGGCGTACGAGGCCGAGATCACCAGGGGCACATTGATCCCCATGAGGCGCGCGGCGCTGGGGTTCTGCACCACCGCAAGCATCGCCTTGCCCTTGCGCGTGCGGCGCGAAAACAGATGCAGGCTGGCCGCGAGCGCGATGCCGGCCGCGGGAATCGCGAGCTGCAGCGCGGACACGCTGGTGCCGAAGACATCGATGGAACTGTGCGCCCAGGGCATGTTGAAGCCGCGCGGTTCCTTGCCGAAGGTGAACAGCACGGTGTTGTCGGCGACGATGCCGAGCGCCACGGTCGCCATCAACCACGAATTCGAGCCGCGGCGCGCAAACGGGCGCACCGCGATCAATTCGACCAGCGCGCCGTAGAGCGCGCAAAGCACGAGGGCAAGCACGATCGCCAGAGGCAGGGGCCAGCCGAGCCGCACGGCGATCGCGTAGGCGAATACCGCCCCCAGCATCATGGCGCTGCCCTGAGCGAAATTCACCGTCGCCGACACGGCGTAAGTGACGTGAAAGCCCAGCGCCAGCAGGCCATACATGCTGCCCAGCCCGAGGCCGGTGATGAGTGCGGATACGATCAGCATAAAAGCGGCATACAAAAAAACGGCTGCCTAGCGCAGCCGTCCCCGTCCAGCGTTACCTGCGGCGAAAATCAATTGATCACTTCTTCATTGCGACCGGCAGGATCTGATTGTCGATGAATTGCGTCCAGACGTAGTCGTTCTCGCCGAGCGCGTCATGGTTGTCGGCGCTGAACGGGTTGCTGTATTTCTTGATCAGGCCGTCATAGCTGGCGATTTTGAAAAAGCCTTCGCGCACCTTGTCGCCGTCGGTCGAGCCGGCATTCTTGATGGCCAGCGCCACGAGGTGCATGGCGTCATAGGCGTTGGCGACGCCCACCGCCGGCGTCACGTCGCCGGGGCCCTTGATGTCGGGGTACTTGGCCATCAGCATTTTCATCACCCTGGCGCCGACGGGCGTCTGCGTGCCGAAAAAGCTGTAGGTCTGGACGAAATGCACGTCCTTCGCGCTCGGACCCGCGAGTTCGGTGAAGCGTCCGCCCGCCGGGCCCCAGTGCGAAACGATGGGCACTTTCCAGCCCATGCGATCGAGCGATTTGACCACCTGCGACGAAGGGCCGACGTTGCCGACCAGGAACAGCGTATCTGCCCCGCCCTGCTTCAGGCGCGTCAGCTGCGGCACCACGTCGACGTCGTTGCCTTCGAATTTCTCGACGCCGGCCGGTTTCACGCCTTTGGCGTCCATCGCGGCGCGCAGACCCTTTTCGTTCGACTCGCCCCAGGGGTTGTTGACCAGGATCAGGCCGGGCTTTTTCGTGTTGAAGGTCTTTTGCGCATATTGCAGGATGGCCTTGTCGACCAGTTCGTCCACCGCGGATACGCGGAAAACGAAGTTGGGATTCGCGCCGTTGCGCGTGATCGCCGTGCCCGCCGCCCAGGGGCCCACGAACGGCACCTTCGCCTGGTTCATGATGGGCACGATGGCCATCGACACCGGCGTATCCAGGCCGCCGAACAGCACCGCCACTTTTTCATTGAACACCAGTTCGCGCGCGGCGGTTACGCCCTTGGCCGGCGTGGCTTCGTCGTCGCGGCTGACCAGCACGAATTTGCGACCGAGCACGCCGCCCGCGGCATTCAGCTCGTCGATGGCTATGGAAAGGCCGCGTGTGATCGCCTCGCCGGCCCGGGCGGATTGGCCGGACAGGGCCGTCACCAGGCCGATCTTTATATCGTCCGCCGCCGTTGCCGGCAACGCCGTCACTAAAGCCGCCGCCATCGCCACTCCGGCGTAGCTGCGCCGCATCCAAGCATGGGTCATTTGATGCTCCTGTTTATCGGTGGTGTGTATGCAGTAAGGAATGAGTGCGGGTCCAGGGCAAAGATAGATTCCGGTTCTGTTGTTGCAACAGTTCCGGCTGTGATAATCTTCCCGCCATGTCCGATCAAACCACTTCCAGTGCTTCCGGTACCACTAGGGATGTTGCGAAGGAGGCCGCCGAGATTGTCGAGGACTATCTACGGCTGCACATGATACCAGACCCTGACGCGGCTCGCCGCCATTGCGCGCCGGGATTCGAGATCCGCTTCACCGGCAACCGGCTGATGCACGACCCGGCCGAGGCCACCGCCTTCAACCGCGCGCGCTACAAATGGGTGAAGAAGAAATTCGGCCCGACCCATGTCGTCGCCGGCGGCACGGCGGAACACATCGTGGTCTACCAGACGGGCACGCTCTACGGCGAATGGCTGGATGGCACGCCCTTCGAGGGCAACCGCTACGTCGACCGCTACGAGCTCTCCCGCGGCAAGATCGTCAAGATGGAAGTCTGGAACGACAGCGCGGAGTGGCTCATGGTCCGCGCCGGGCTGGCCAAGCTCTAGCGGCGCCCAACGAAACGGCCGCCCGGCCGGCCGAGCAGGGTTACCCTCGCGTGACACGCATCCTCAAAGACCATCAGCGCTATCCCTACGCGGCCATCACGCGCCGGCCGGATTATTCCTGGCCGGGCGGAAAGCGGCTTGCGGTCTACCTCGGCTTCAATATCGAGCATTTCGATTTCGGCGCCGGCCTGGGCGCGGCGCTGGGTCCCAAGACCCCGGAACCGGATGTGCTCAACTACGCCTGGCGCGACTACGGCAACCGCGTCGGCGTCTGGCGCTGCCTGGAGTTGTTCGAACAGCTGAAGTACCCGGTGGGCGTGCTCCTCAATACGTCGCTGTACGACTACGCGCCGGAGGTGATCGAAGCCTTCGTCAAGCGCGGCGACGAACTGATAGCCCACGGCCACACCAACTCGGAACGCCAGGGCGACATGCCGGAGGGCGACGAAACGCGCCTGCTCGAATACTGCCGCGAGCGCATCGAGCTATGCTCCGGCCGCACGCCGGGCGGCTGGCTATCGCCCTGGATCTCGGAGAGCCCGCTGACGCCGGACCTGCTGGCGGAGACCGGTTACCGCTATACTCTCAACTGGTGCCAGGACGATCAGCCGGTGCGCTTCGCCACGCGCTCGGGCAAACCGCTGTGGGCTATTCCTTATCCGCAGGAGTTGAACGATATCCCCATGATCGTCGCGCGCCAGATGGACGGGCGCGACTTCGCCGACATGATCGTCGACAATTTCGACGAGATGCTGCAGCAGTCGGCAGCCCAGCCGCTGGTCATGGGCATCGCGCTGCATCCCTATATCGTCGGGCAGCCCTACCGCCTGCGGCACCTGCGGCGCGCGCTGGCGCACATCGCGGCGCAGCGCGAGCGCGTCTGGCTCACCACGCCCGGCGCGATCTGCGACTGCGTCGAGGGAATCTGAACGGCGGCCGAATTGCGCTGCACGCACGCGCCCGACTAGGGGGTAACCGGCTGAAGGCCCAATAGGGACGCGGCTTTCCAGGCGGCCCTTGGGGGGCTCGACGGCGCGAAATCGGGATGGAGCGGGAGACGAGTCTCGAACTCGCGACCTCAGGCTTGGGAAGCCGGCGCTCTACCAACTGAGCTACTCCCGCTCTAGGGCGCCGATTCTAAAGCATTTCCGCAAGTTCTTCATGGTGACGGTGTCGCGCGGCCGGCGCGGCCGCGGCGATGGGGGGCCACTTGTGCATGCGATCCCGGGTTGCCATGGCGGGCTTTCGCCAATATATTGACTGCATAGCTTGTTCGCGGCGGAGGTGCCATGAAGTCAGTGCTGTATTCCCTGGTCTTGTTCGCGCTGTCCGGCGGGCTCGCATCCGCCCAGACGCCGCCGGGCAGGTCGGCGGGCCAGTTGCTGTATTTGCCTATCTACTCGCACATCTGGCACGGCGAGATGGACAACAAGGGCCAGCCGATGAAGGCGTTGGTTTCGGTTGCCGTGAGCATACGCAACACGGATCCGGCGAAATCGATCCGCATCACCTCGGCGCAATACTACGACACCGACGGCAAAAAACTCAGGGAATACGCGACCTCACCGAAGACCATCGGCCCGATGGGCACCTACGAGATATTCGTTCCGCGCAGCGACGACACCGGAGGGTCGGGCGCGAATTTCGTGATTGCGTGGAAATCGGATACGCCGGTCAGCCAGCCGATCGTGGAAGGTGTGCACGCGAACCTTCCGGCGGGCAGATCGATCGCGTTTACCACTACAGCGCGCGCCATTCCGGCCGAGTAAGCGCGGGCGCCGCCGGCCGTTGCCGCAGCGCCTCCCGTTCGGCGTAGGGG
>Ga0182021_10008062_pt1 | contig 12491 bp, 14 predicted proteins | sample 612E3MmetaG_FD_120493 | JGI IMG/M metagenome (GOLD analysis project Ga0182021, IMG submission 120493) | Permafrost microbial communities from Stordalen Mire, Sweden - 612E3M metaG (Illumina Assembly) | ecosystem: Environmental > Terrestrial > Soil > Wetlands > Permafrost | place: Sweden... | reverse complement strand
TCACGAGCAAAAGTTATCCGAGCTAAGAAACTTAAGGGCAGACGGAGCGGTCCAGGAAGCCTCAAAAGTGAAGGCTACGCAAAAGTCACCAAGAAAGAAGCTTGGATGATAAGAATCCGTTCTCTACGGCGCAAGCTGAGAGATTTGAAAGCAAGAAAAGTCATAACCGACACCACCTATACCCAATACTACCGGATGGCCGGTAGCGGAAGGTTTGAGTCTATTGCTGACTTAGAACGCAATTTGAAAGCGCATGATTTATGGAGGAAACGTTAGATGGCGAAAAAAGCAAATTACAGAGTTCAACTGCGACGTAGACGCGAAGGAAAAACCGATTACCAAGCACGCAAGGCTCTGGTTACATCCAGAAAACCACGGCTTGTTACAAGGTCATCCAACAAAAACGTTGAAGTCCAAATAATAATCGCAAAGCCCCATGGCGACGAAGTTTTAGCTTCAGCCAATAGCCGTGAGCTCATAAAATCCTACGGTTGGAGAGCACCAACAGGCAACATCCCAGCAGCTTACCTAACCGGTTTACTGACTGGTATGAAAGCTAAAGCAGCCGGCATCAAAGAAGCCGTCCTCGACCTTGGCTTGGTTTCACCAACAAAAGGTTCACGAAGCTTCGCTGTTTTAAGCGGTGTAGTAGACGCAGGCGTAGCCGTTCCCCATAGCGAAGAAAAAATCGTTAAAGACCGCGTGAAAGGTGACCACATAGCAAAATACGCTAAAAGTTTAGGCGTAGGCTCAGAAGAATACACAGCAAAATTTTCACAGTACAACGCGCAAGGTGTGGCTCCAGAAAAAATCGGTGAGTACTTCGCTAAAGTTAAGGCTGACATCATGGCTGGATCTAAGAGTGCAAAATTACCTCCAGAGGTCATCAAACCAAAAGCTGCTCCAAAAGAGAAAGTTCCTAAGGCAGCCGTCGAAGCAGCAGCAGTCCCCAAAGAAGCTGCTCCTAAAGAAAAGGCTCCAGCTAAAGCAAAAGAAGAAAAACTAGCAGAAGTAGCACCTGTTAAAGAAAAAGCTGCAGCCAAAACAATCAAAGAGAAAGCCCCAAAAGAGAAGGCATCTAAAGCAAAAGCAACAGTGACCAAAGAGAAAGCGCCTAAAGAAAAAGTAGCTAAAGAGAAGGCTGCACCAAAAGAATCAACGCCTAAAGAAAAAGAGCCAAAACCAAAGGCTGCTAAGAAAGGTGGAAAGAAAGAATGAGTAGCAGAAACCGAAACGAAAGAGAAAAACGAACAACTAACTTAGAAGCCTGGGTACCAAAAACCCGACTAGGTAAAATGATTCAGGAAGGCAAAATCACAAGCATCGAAGACCTCTTCCTATCAGGCATAAAAATCTCAGAGTCACAAATCGTTGACTCCTTGATTCCTGACTTGCAAGAAGAAGTCATAAACGTTAACTTAGTTCAGAAACAAACTGACGCAGGCGAAAAATCCCGCTTCAAAGCCATAGTTGCAGTCGGCAACCGAGACGGCTACATCGGCTTAGGCTCAGGAAAAGCAAGCCAAGTTCGAAACGCCATCGAAAAAGCAGCAGTAAACGCACGCTTAAACATAATCCCCGTTAAACGTGGATGTGGAAGTTGGGAATGCGGATGCGGTAAACCACATTCAGTTCCATTCGAAGTTGAAGGCAAATGCGGCGGTGTCCGTGTAGTTATCGTTCCAGGACCAAGAGGCTTAGGCTTAGTTTCAAGCGAAGTCGCCAAAGTAATCTTAGGCTTAGCAGGAGTCAAAGACCTTTGGATGAGAAGCTACGGTTCCACAAGAACCGTGCCGTCTTATGCATGCGCAATCTTTGATGGCTTAAGGAAGACTTATAATTTGATTACCACAGTGGACTGGGTGAAGTAAAATGGCACAGAAAATTGAAGAATGCAAGCCACTCGTCGTCGTTAGAATCCGAGGAACCGTCAGCGCACAACGTGAAGCCAGAGAAACACTTAACCTACTCCACTTAAGCCACACCAACCACGCAGTACTAATCGACAGCCGACCAGCCTACAAAGGCATGCTGCAACGCATAAACAGCTACGTAACCTACGGTGAACCCACAAAAGAAACCGTGACCATGATGATACAGAAACGTGCACTCTTGGCAGGCGACAAAAAACTAACCAGCGAATACCTTACAAAAATTGGCTACAAAAGCGTAGATGACCTCGTAGAAGATATCGTGGCATGCAAGGTACAATACGGCAAGCTCCCAGATATAGTCGCGCGCTTCAGGCTCCATCCGCCAAGCAAAGGCTACAAAGGCAAAACCAAAAAAGGCTTCAAAGCAGGCGGCGAAGCAGGCTACCGTGGAGAAGCAATCAACGAACTAGTCCAACGCATGGTCTAAACAACCAGCGCAACTATCATTCTATTTTATTCGACTTTTCTACAATTTTTTATTCAGCGTGTGTTAGCCTTTCGTTACTATTAGCATTAAAAAATTTCAAAGAAATGCATGAGTGCCCAATATAAGTGAAACGATCCACGTTATAAGCGTCGGTAACATGTTTTTTTTGGCTCTGTAACAATTCATGATTCCTACAGGTTTTGATAACCAAAAACCTATAACCGCGAAACATAATCCCAACGCTACCGCCCCTATGACCATGGAAAACAACGATAAGTAAGCTTGCATGGACAATTCTGTTATTGCAATAAAACCATCCATAGTTAAAAGCATTATTACGACGATGGTCATAATTGTGTGTATGACTAACGCAAAAATTGTTAAATAGCCATTCTATTTTGTGCTCCCTTCGCCAATGGCAAACCAGGAATAAGCATGAAAACGATCACTATTTGAATTATAATGAAGACTGTATCAGCGTCAATTGAACTACCCATAAAAAGCAATTGACAAAACTTGCACATAAGCCTTACTTGTTGCCCATTTAGCAACAAAAACACATCCATTTATTTATTAAAACTGCATATTTGGGTCCTAAAATAGTTTATCAATGCAGAACCTGTAAGGGAGGCCGTATTTGCAGTCTTCCAAGCCAGATGTATGTTAAAACCACGAACCACCCTTCTAAATTTATGCCAAAACATTCCTCTGTTCCTCTCCTCCAAACTGCCACTCAATCGCAGTTTTCATGGATATTTTGCTTCGTATTGTTTAGGTGTTTTGTCACCCTTTATGTGCGATACGTTTTATAATGTCATCAGAGAAATGCGTTAGTTAATCGGAGGGGGAGAGAGACAAAATGAGTGCAAGATGGAGAAGATCAAGCAAGAATCGAAAATGGCTAGATTTGGATGGGTTAACTGGTAAGGAATCTAAAACATATAAAACCGCTAAAAGACCTAAGTCGATTCCAACTCACACGAACTTTCGCCCTTCAAAAAGCTTTACTAAACGTAGCTTACCCGAACAAAAACCCCTGATAGATATTTTCCAAGAAAACAACACGATAACAATCGTTGCTGAAATAGTAGGCTTTAATAAGGATTCTCTCAAGATAAATGTGAAAGACCAGAAAATTACGCTGTCGGCAAAATCGAAAGATCGAAGATACTATAAAAGTTTAAATCTTCCGACGGCAGTGATTCCAAACGCGATGCACACCAAATTCAAAAATGGCGTGCTCGAAATCAAGCTTAAAAAAGCAGAAACATTGGATAAAGAAGCTGATCAAAATGCCACATAAACTAAGAAAAATCAGGAAAACAAGAGGCTCAAGAACACAAGGTTACGGAAGAATAGGCCAACACCGAGACTCAGGCAGCAAAGGCGCAAGGAAAGTCGGACGTCACAAACACCTCTGGAGCTTAGTCGTTACATCTGAACCCAACTACTTCGGCAAACACGGTTTCACCTCACCTAAAAGCCTTCACACCAAAGTAAATGCCATAAACCTAGTCAAACTTGATCAAATTGCACAAACTAACGAAGTCAACTTAACTGATCTCGGCTATACCAAACTGTTGGGCACAGGTAAAATAACTAAACCCCTAACCATCCATGTAGCCTCATACTCGAAGACTGCGCAAGAGAAAGTTACTCAAGCGGGCGGAAAAATCGTAGCTCCCCAAGCCAACGGAGAGTAAAGTTTCTAGATGCCTGGAAGATTCCTCAGTCTCTTCAAACCAATAGGCAGAGTTTTACCTGAAATCAAAAAGCCTGAGCGGAAAGTCAGTTTTAACGAAAAAATCTTCTGGACAGCACTCGTTCTCATAATTTTCTTGGTTATGACTGAAATCCCGCTTTACGGGGTTGCAACTTCAGCATCAGACCAGTTTGGTCAATTAAGAGTAATTTTCGCCTCAAACCGAGGCACCTTAATGGAGTTGGGAATTGGGCCCATCGTCACAGCCGGGTTAATTCTCCAGTTACTTGCCGGCTCCTCAATCATTAAATGCGACATGTCAAACTCTGAAGACAGAGGACTCTTTACCTCCGCAAGCAAAGTCTTCACCATCGTACTTACCGCTATCCAAGCAGGCGCGTACATTCTAAGCGGCATGTATGGAACAAACCTTGCTGGACCAGTGATAATAGTAATTTTCGTACAATTGATAATTACGGGTATAATTGTGATGTTAATGGATGAACTTGTCCAAAAGGGCTGGGGACTAGGCAGTGGAATCAGCTTATTCATTATGGCTGGTGTTGCACAGAACATTCTGTGGTCAACTTTCTCGCCTCCCACTGGCTTATTCGTTGGTTCACTTTCATCCTACTTAGGCGGAAACCAAAGTTTAGTTCAATGGGCCTTCGGCTCAGCAGGAGGCGTCTATCCATCATTGCTGGGCTTTTTCGCCACAATCGCAGTATTCCTGATAGTAATTTACTTGCAAGGCATCAGAATTGAGCTTCCAATGAGTTATGCAGGGTACAAAGGCTTCCGAAGCAGATACCCAATCAAATTGCTCTACGTTTCAAACTTGCCAGTCATCTTTGCCTCCGCATTATTTGCAAACGTGTACTTCTTTAGCCAACTCCTTTGGGCACAATTCGGTCGACCTGCCCCAGGCACCAACCTATTCTTCCAAATAATAGGCGACTTCAACCAAACAACTACGAGTAACGGAACCAGCGTTTCACCAGTAGGTGGCTTAGCATACTACGTAACGGCACCGCGCAACATTCAGGGCGTAATCCACGCACCCATACAAGCTTTCGCGTACCTAGGCATAATCATAGCCTTCTGTGCCGTCTTCTCATTGATTTGGCTTGAAGTAGGCGGTTTAGGACCCTCAAAAGTTGCTAAACAACTCATGGACAGCGGCATGCAAATTCCAGGCTACCGACGCTCAGGAAGACCCATCGAAGCCATCCTAAAACGCTACATTCCAGTAGTTACAGTGTTAGGCGGTATAATCGTTGGGCTTGTGGCTGGGTTCTCTGACTTTTTCGGAGCCTTCGGTTCAGGCACAGGTATCTTGCTGTCAGTAGGCATCATCTATCAATACTATGAGCTACTAATGCGTGAGCGCGCTGCAGAAATGTTCCCGGCGTTTAGACGAATATTGGGCGAATAGCCTAAACGTTCGAGCTAAAATTGCTGGGGAAATAACCCATTTTCTATTTTTTGTTTGTTTTTAATGCTCTTAAGTGAAGGTTCGATTTTTAAAAAAATTTGGAAAATTGTTTTTTAACCTTTTTTGGGTCTAAATTGGTGAAAATGGTTATTAACAAGAAACATGTAGGCATAGACTTAGAGTGGCAAGAGGAAAAACAGCATGTCTGAAGTAGTTACTTCGTTGCCCGTGGCAACATTAATAATCATGGCTATTGCAGCTGGAATTGCTTTCTTAAACTCTGGAATCAACAGAGTTTTAATTAACTACTTCGTCGGCTGGGAACAATACCGCGTAATGCAGAAAGAAATGGCGGAGTACCGCTCAGAAACTATGGCTGCTATGCGTGCCAACGACAAGAAACAAGTTGAAAAACTCAAAAAGAAAGATTCCCAAATTAAAAACATGCAAGCTAAAATGATGAAACCCCAGATGGTTCAATTCGGAATTTCGTTTGTTTATCTTATCGTTTGGTTTTTAGTCTTAACCCCAACATTCCATCAAACTCCAATGGCTTACATACCTGGTATTGGTACAATTGCTGGTTCATTCCATATTGTAAATGGCCTTCCAGTTGGAACGGCAATTCCCAACGCAATTCCAGTTTTTTACTGGTACCCAATATGCTCTCTGTTCTTCGGGTTACTGTCTTCACGTATAATAGGCATAATGCCCATCGAACAAGGCGCAGTCTAAACGAAAATGAGTGAACGCCAAATGGCCAACCAACAAAAAACCTGCGCAGCCCCCCAAAAAACAGTAATTTGCATATCTGGACTGGCTGGAACCGGCAAGAGTACTCTGTCAAAGAAGCTCGCTGAAAAATACCGTCTGAGATACTTCTCTGGCGGCGACGTTTTGAAGGAATTGGCAAAGAAAGAAGGTTATGATGTTTCCGTTCGGGGATGGTGGGAAAGTCCAGAGGGTTTAAAATTTCTCAACAAAAGAGTCAGCGACCCCAAATTTGACAAGGAAGTAGACGACAAGCTCTTAGAATACGCCCAGCAAGGAAATGTTCTCTTGGATAGCTGGACGATGCCTTGGTTGTTGACGGCTGGTTTCAAAATTTGGCTTGAAGCTTCATTCGAGAAAAGGGCGGCAAGAGTTGCTGACCGAGATAACATGAGTGTTGCAGAAGCACTTGAGGTGCTCAAAGAAAAAGAAGCTCATACTAAAGCCATCTACAAGGCACTATATGGGTTTGTTTTAGGCGAGGATTACAAGCCGTTTGATTTCGTTTTAGATACTGATAACTTGAGTGCAGCTGAAGTTTTTGCGGTTCTATGCAGAGTAATCGATAATGTGGCTCTGCCGGACCAGGTGGATAAATAGAACTTACTTCTATAACTTAGTTCCATTGTGCTTAAAACTCCAAAACAACCCCTTTTAAAGCAGAATCTTTCAGGAAGGGGCAAACAGAAGTGAAGACTTTAAACGGATTAGTTTTAATTCTCTTGGTTGAACCCATCGTTCTCCGTATTGCTGCTTTGAACAAAAATTTTCAAGTGCCAAAAAAACCTTAGTCAACATCGAAAACGAATCAAAAAATAGAATACCTCTCAGGCATTGTAGAACCGACACATGGCGTTAAGAATGTGACGCCTAAGTTTATTTGAGTAGTAACTTTGCGTTTTTCCATTGGTCTTTTGCTAGCGATATGTGACCGTTGGGACTTCCATGTAGTGAATAGAACACGTAGCAGAGATAGTTACATTGAGTACATTCATGATAGGACTCTCGTAGCTTTTTGAATTCTGGGCTTTTCCATTTTGTCGGTAAATCAAAGATTGATCCGGCAAAATTGTGGTTGTGGCAGCCTGCAACTCTTCCTAAGTGGTCAACTACTAGAAATTGATTTAGCGCCTGGCATTTCCAAGTTCTTTTGCTATTTTCCTCATACAGACTCCGCATCGCCAGAAGCAGTTTATCCGTCATGAGTATTTTCTTGTTTTTCTTCTTCATCTCAATAAGCTGATTGCATAAATTAACAATCGCTTGCCTATCCGTTATCACTAAATCGTCGTTTTCTTTGCCAATCCTAAACAACTGTTTCCTATCTATCGAAGTATCATAGGAGTAGAGGCAATACCAAACGGGGATTCCTTTGGTGGTATAATGATTAGTCAAGTCTATGATTTCATCGAGGTTCCTCTGGGAAATCGTGGGAGTGACACTGACTTTTATTCCTTCTTTATGAAGGGCTTTTACGGCTTGAGTACCCTCTTTCCAAGCTCCATCAACATTTTTTAGGTAATCATGCTTAGCTTCGTCAAGGCTATCGATGGAAATTGCAACAAAATCAGCTTTCCGCAGAAGATCGATTTTTTTTTCAGCCAAACTACCGTTATCATAGACAGTTGTAACAAACAATTTTGAAGCATAATCAATTATTTCGCCGATGTCATCCCGGAGCAGCGGATCTCCACCTGAAATTACTAGCTCGACTATGCCGAGTTTTTTAAGAATATCAAAGCCTTTCTTAATCTCGTCGGCTGTTAGTTCATTTTGGTCTTGTTCTTTCCAAACGTTGCAGCCACGGCATTTGTAGTTACATTTTCTGGTGACTAGCCATTGTGCATGATGAGGTTTGCCAGAAGTAAGTGAACGTGCCGCTACCGATGCCGTTTTCATGAAACCAGAGGTCAAACAACCGTCACTAGCCGATTAATTGTTATTACCTAACTCAGGGTGCAACTATAAAAACCATTATAAATCTAATGTTTTTCCTGGTTGATTCATGAAGTTAACGCTCTAATGCAATCCATAGGTGATCTGAAGCTGGTCTTGGAAGCATCTCCGCCGAATCGTCCTTGTGCAGAAGTAAGCGTTTGTTTGGGTTGGGGTTGAATTCGCCGATAACGTCAGCGTAAATGTGTTCTTGGCAGAGCGCATCGATTATTTTATCTGCAGCTTGCGGCTCAGCAGCTATTAGCAGTGCACCTGAACTAATCAATTGCAATGGATCAATCTCGTAGAACCTGCATATCTTTGCGGTTTCAGGTTCAACCATAATTTTTTCCTCAAAAACACGTACACCTAAGTCAGCAGCATCAGCCATTTCGTGGATACCGTTTAGAACTCCGCCCTCGGTTGGGTCATGCATGGCGTGGACTCCGCCTGCTTTGTAAGCGGTTAAGGCGTCTTTGACGACGCTGATTTGCTTGTAGAATCCTTTGGCGCTATCCAGCAGGGTTGAGTTGAAGGTTTTTGAAAGCTGGGGTTCACGGTCGGAGGCCAATATGGCTGTGCCTTCAATTCCTGCACTCTTGGTCAAGATTATTTTGTCACCTGCTTTAGCCCCCGCAGCAGTGACATATCTGCCTTTTTCAGTTAAACCCATAATGCATCCAACAACAATAGGGTTGGCCAAACCAGGGGTCGATTCGCAGTGTCCCCCAACGATAGCTATTCCCAACTCTTTTGCTGCGATATGCATTTGGGTACTTATGTTTTCAACGATTTTGCTGTCTGCGCCCTCGGGAAGCATTATACATGAAAAGAAGAATGCTGGTTCTACACCGAAGGTTGCAACATCGTTGGCGTTGATGTTTATGGCTTCCCAACCGATGCGTTCCACCGCGCCCGTAATGGGATCCATGGAGACAATTGCGTTTTTGCTCCCTACATCCAACACTGCGCCATCTACTCCAGCAGCTGGACCCAAAATAACTTCACTGCGGACGGCACCCAAGTTTTTGAAAACCACGTCTTTTAAGATGTCTATTGGGATTTTACCAGGTGGAAGCTTCATAATTTATCCTCTGTTAAAACTGGCTATTAAGTTGTGGGATAACACGGAAAACTGCGTGCATAACGGGTATGGCAACTATTAAACCGATCAGCATCTGAACGATATTGAAGGGAACTTCAGCTAGAGCAACCGCAAAGGGATAGCCTATTACGAATTGTTCATAGAGGAAATATCCTGCCACTATTTCTAAGCCTCCGATAACGACTGAGATTGTGGCGCATAACGTGAGGTTTGGAATTCGCCTTTTGAGATGAATGTTTAGGAAACCAACGATTAAGCCTTCCCCACCTTTAATTACCAAGGTGCCTGGAGCAAACAACCCGTAGCCTAAGAAGGCATCAGACAGTGATGCGCCTATCCCCCCTGACACTGCCCCGACCAATGGACCAAAAACGAGGGCTGCTATGTAGATGGTGGTTTCTCCAATGTTGAAGTAACCCGAAGTTGCAGGTATGGGAATGGGTGGAATCTGTGAGGTGACCACAAAAACGAGGGCTGCGAAGACTGCTGCCACAGTAATCTTGAAAACTGCGGATTGGTTATAGCCTTGATGCTTCATTGCTGTTTTTTGTTTTTCTCTATCCATTGCCTTCACAGCGTTAAGTTTTCTGAGACAGTTATTTTAAAGCGCTTATTAAACATCCTTGATAAATTTATGCCATAAAGAATTTTGTCTGTACCGCGAAAATGTAAATGCAGTAAAATGGCTGAATAGTTGTGTATCCCAATCCGATTGAAGGGGAAAATCTAAATGTGACTTCTTCAAAGAATAATACAGAACTAAGAGAGTTGCATTAAAATGAGCACAGTTAGAGAAGACCCAATTAAAATGCATAAAGATGCAATCACACTAATGGAAAATGGCAAATATGCAGAGGCAAAAGACCTCTTTATGAAAGTAGCTGACCTATACTATAAGGGGCAGAACTATTTTGGCGCGGCAGAAATGAACTATAAAGCAGGCGAATGCAGTTTCTCAATGAAAGACTACATAAAAGCCGCAGAGCTCTTCAAAAAGTCATCTGACATCTCCTTTGCCAAGGGCTTTGAGCGCTACGGCGTAAGCGCACTTGAGCAAGCACGGGACAGCCAAAAAGTGTTGGGCAACAACAAGGAAGTAGAGGAACTGGACAAGAAGATTAAGGAAATCAACGATAAACAGAAAGAACCTGAGAGCGAATCTTCGTTCTCAGTATTTTCCTAAATCTACTTTAATTATTTTTTTCTTTTGTTTGTGTTACATAATGCGGTAAGTTAGGGTTGCATTATCGATGCTTGTTGGGGCAAAGTCAGTTAAGGTTTGGTTTTCAGGTTCAAAATCCACCACGCCTAACATGTAAGATGGATGCTTCTCCAACTCTACTTCGCTTGTGTATGGCGTTTTTGTGAATCGAAGTACCATATTTGCTTTCTGGTTAGTTATTTCCTGTAGGACACTGTTTCTTCGGTTGCTCTCATGCGAAAGGTATGTTGCGATTATAATGATTCGGTGTCTTCTTGCAAAGTTTGCAAGATAACCCATGATTTGGCGGTAAACCGCAGTTGCTTCTTGATCATCTACATTGCCATTCAAGAATGAACATACAATGTCAGAGATCACTACAAGTTTTGCATCCGATTTTTCTAAAGCTTCCTCTAGTTTCTCCATTATAAGCGACGTTAATCGATATGCTGTGTATGCTCGCATGTTAATAACTTGTTCAAGTGGAGTTTTGAGGTTTAATTTTTGTTTTTCTGCAGCCTGTACAATCTCTGACAATGAAGAACTACTTGCACAGTCGATGAAGACTACATTACTTTCTAACCCGCCCAGATATGCCGGTAATTGCGCTCTGACACAGAGTTTAGATACTAAAGATGTAACCGACTGAGAACCATAGATGACTGCGAAATCTCCTGCTTTGAATCCTGGAAAAAGCACGTCTATGTCACGTATATTAAAAGCAAACGGTTTAGTGATTGTTTGTGTTATTGGCGATTTTAGTATTAGTTTTTGCTGCATTACTGTTTCACTCAAACTCAGTTACCTCTTATTAGCCTATTTAAAGCGTCGATGTAACAACATAAACCAACGGGGGAGGGGTCAGTGAAAGTGAACTGTGGCGCAAGCAATTATAGTCTCAAAAACCATAGTTTAATCGTGTTTTTTGGTAACTATGCTTGCCACATTCAAATCCCTCTCTGAACTTCTCGAAAAAGTCGAAGCCACAAAGAAACGGCTTGAAATCATAGAGCAAACCGCAAACTACCTAAAAACACTTGGCCCTGAAGAGATGGAGCCAGCCACAAACATGATGGTTGGGCGAGCGTTTCCCAAGTACAGCCAAAAAGCCCTCAACGTAAGGTGGTCTACTCTCATCCGCATCTTCGAGCGTATAAGCGCCTTTGATTGTGAGATCTTTCGGCAGGCCATGGATGCAACTGGCGATATCGGCTCAGCCACAAAAACAGTCCTTGAACAGACCAAAGCAAAAAAGCAAACCCAATTAACTCCAAAACTCCTAACCATAACAGAAGTCCAAACAACGCTGGACGCTATCTCGCAAGCTCAGGGTTCAGGTTCAAGAACCAAAAAAGAACGTTTACTCACAACTTTAATGGGTCAAGCGGAACCCGTTGAAGTAAAATACCTGGTAAAAATCTTCACCGGCGAGATGCGCACGGGGCTTCATGAGAGTTTGATGGAGCAGGCGGTTGCAGTGGCTTTTGATGTTCCTATTGGACGGGTGCAGCATGCCTCCATGGTTTTAGGAGACATTGGCGAGGTTGCAGCTGTTTTGAAAACGCAGGGACTAGAGGGTTTGAAGAGGTCTGGTTTTAGAATTTTTAGGCCAGTCAAACTTATGTTAGCGCAAACAGCACAATCCGTCCGGGAAGCGCTAGATGCACACCGAGGCAAAACTGCGTTAGAATACAAGTATGATGGAGCTAGAGTACAAATCCACAAACAGAACGACAGCGTGGAAATTTTCAGCCGAAGACTTAGCGATGTTACAGGAAGCTTGCCCGAAGTTGTGGAAGTCGTAAAACATAACATTCAAGCGCAATCAGCGATCGTTGAGGGCGAAGTCATCGCGCTTGATACCGCTGGCTTTCCAATTGCGTTTCAGCATTTGATGCGGCGGTTCAGGCGCATCCGAGGTGTCAATGGAATGGCAGAGAAGATGCCTATAACCCTCTACCTCTTCGACATACTCTACCTC